>ENA-OWPA01001796-OWPA01001796.1-bioreactor-metagenome-genome-assembly--contig:-NODE-1796-length-12398-cov-48.094635_pt1 | contig 12398 bp, 8 predicted proteins | sample MGYA00238139_ERZ651803 | MGnify/ENA primary metagenome ERZ651803 (study PRJEB26909, sample SAMN07631231) | bioreactor metagenome | isolation source: Switchgrass digestor | place: USA: Dartmouth...
ATATCAAGATCAGGCATATTGCTTCCGGTTTCCCATCGCGAAACAGTCCTCCGGGATACACTGAACTGTTCCGCGAGCTGTTCCTGGGTGAGACTTTTTTCATTCCTGAATTTTTTAATGAAAGTACCCGTTTTTACTTGATTCAAAAACTCTGCAACCTCCTTTCAGGAAAAAGGATACAATGAACGCATCATGTTTTACAGGACACAAAGCGAGCATTGACCGCTTTTATGCCGTTGAGACATTCCATGTCTACCGCACCGGAGCAACTGATCCGGCTATTCTCACGTCCGCTGTCCGGAAAAGGAACATCAAGTGTTTTCATAAACATTATTAAGAGATTTGCTTCAAAAAGTCAAACGTTTGCTGTTGAATAAATCGTCAGTATATGTAATTATTATAGGGTGAAACATGCATTTATCCAACCGTATCATCAATAACATTCAAGGAGGTCAGCCATGAAGTGCGCAGTATGTGGTTACAGATATAAGGAACCTGATGAATCGTCAAACGGGACAAAACTTATCAGTGACGGAGAAGAACCGTTCATCAAGCTGATAAACACATTCCACCGCAAGGACAGCGAAGGCAATCTGGACGAGGCTTACCTGTTCGGATGCCCCAGGTGCAAGACGGTAAGGATGGAGCTCTGGTAAAATCAACCCGGGTTTTTCAGGACATGTGCCGTATTTATTGCTGTTTGTATCTGTTCATCATTGTACCGCACCTGTTCTTATTATACTGTATCTGTATGGGCTCAATGGTGCAAAAAACGTCCGGGAACGTTTATTAGAGAGATATTTCCATCCTTTTCACAGTCAATGTACTTGACAATGCGTCTTAAAAGACTTAAAATAAAAATGCTCTCTATGAAGGGCATAATCAAAAAGAGGGCGTTTAACTCAGCTGGTAGAGTGTCATCTTGACGTGGTGAAAGTCATAGGTTCGAGTCCTATAACGCCCACCAGAAAAACACCTGTTGAAGATATCTTCGACAGGTGTTTTTCATTTGTTTTATAAGCTTCTTTCCAGCCTTGCAGATCGAAGCATAACTATACAAGGAACACATCCCGGGTGTTAACCGTTTTTCACAGACGATACTGGTTTTATACAGGTTAAAGAAATCGTCTCACAACTATTCTCATGGAATAATCGACCAAGCTGATTATTTCCCAGGGAAATAATGACCTGGGTGTACAAAATTCGAATTGTTGCAATATAACTTGTTGATTTTTTCAATAAGTAGTCTACATAATGAGGAAATATCACACATTATGTAAAATGTCACATTAAGAAACACCAATTTTTCACTGCAGCATACACACAACAATTCGATTTTTGTACACCCTCCTTTCTAAGTTCTATTTATATCTGGAATTATTATGCACATATTGAATATTTTTGATTTATGCTGTAAAATAATGTTATGAATGGTTATTTGAGCTATTTATCTGCGGCAAATTATTGGGGTGTCCCACATATTGAAACTGTCATCGGCAGAAAAATCACTGAAAGTGATGTAGAGGAGATTACAGTATCAGACTATAATAACCGTTTTCACACCAAAGGAAAGAAGGTCTATGCATGTAAAGTCTCTTTGCCGACTAACGCAGTATTATCTCAAGATGGCCTAAAGGTTGCCTCGCCTGAATTGTTATTCCTGGAATTCGCACGTAAACTAAACATCCACCGGCTAATACTGCTGGGATTGCAATTGTGTGCACACAAGCCTGGCCAACCGTCCGATGCGATCACAACAAAGCAAAAGCTGGAGATTTTCCTGGCAAAAACCTCTGGCCATTGGGGACATCAAAATGCAATGCGTGCTGTAAAATATGTAGAAAATGGATCTGCTTCGATAATGGAATCAATTGCATATATGATTCTGACACTGCCGCACGCTTTGGGCGGCTACGGGCTTGACGGTGCGGTTTTCAACCATGAAATAAGATTGCTGAGCGATGCAAAAGCAAGGCTTGAACAGGAACGTTGCTTTATAGATCTGTATTATAAACATAAAAAAGTAGGTGTCGAATACGAAAGCTACGCTTACCACAGCAAACCGTCAGAAATAGGCAAAGATGCCGTACGATCAGCTATTCTTCAGAGAAAAGGTATATGTATGCTGCATTTAAATACCATACAGTTGTATGACAAGGATGCCTGCAGAGACTTCGCATATAACCTTGCATCACGCCTTGGAAAAAGAATAAGCATACGCACTGAGAAATTCGAAGAAATGCATGCGCATTTACGAGAATTATTACCAGATAGGAAAACGGATATATAAAACGATTCATAGAGTTGAGCAAACCAAAGGCGCCGTTTTTGTGGCCTGCAGTTAGCCACAAACCGGCGCCGATAGTGCATTCCCAAGCATACAATACTCCGTAATTTATAACCCTGTTGCTTGTGATTAATTGGGTTTATATCAGAGACAAGCCCAATCTTCACGCTTCTTTGGGTCCGGGCAGACGTGCGAATTTCAGTATCAGCAGCGTGATTACGGCTGTGATAACCAGTTCAGGTCCAAGGAACGTGCCGTTGTACAGTATCGAGTAAACAAGCGGCGCTTGCCCTTCCGGCGCATAGCTGGCATAAAATATGACACCGGAAACAACATGGCAGATGAAACGCCCAACCACGCCGGTAATCATACCCCCGATATAGCCCGCGGTCGTCTTTCTGAAAAATCCGGCAAGGCCTATCATCGCAAAGGCAAGCGGGTAATCGAGTATAAGCGCTGCGGGGTGCATCGGGAAATATCCTATTATACAATCCAGCAGACCGTAAACCGCTCCTGCGATCATGCCGGGTTTTCCGCCCCATCTGAAGGCAAAAATGAACAGCGGCGCCATCCCGCCCAGTGTTACAGAGCCGCCCATGGGCATCTCGAACAACTTGACGAATTCGCCGAGAATGATCGAAAGCGCGATCATCATTCCTGCTTCCACAAGCATCCACGTATTATTTTTCTTCATATTGACCTCCCCAATCCTTGATATGCTCAGTATATTATTCACAGTGTAATCCGGGGGTCAGGACAGATGTCACATATGCAAGTCTGCGCACAACATGCAAATGCTATCCATCCGCGTGTGAATGACGGAATCGCAACGAGTGACCGGAATCTGCATTTCTAACGGCCTGTACAGGTTGGCATAGGTGCCCGATAAAAAACCCTCCGCCTGAAACAGACCGAGGGTAAAATGATCAATAAACCGATTTTTCTATACTCCCTCCGCCGGCATTATCCGTCTCAGGTTTAATGGGTCGGAACGATGCAGTTCCCTCTCAGCCGGATCCACTCCAGCTCCCCAGATTTTTATTTAGTTACAGGTATATAATAGTACATCGCTGCTGCTGTGTCAAGTTAAAATCAGGCATCGATAGCGTCAGTTTACTGTAGGGAATAGAAGAAAAGAATCATCCTGATGTTTTGATAGTCAGGAACGCCCTTGACAACAAGCATCTCCCATATGGTTCGCAGCCTGGGTGGCACCCCATATAAGTAGCTGAGCTTCGTAGTTTCAGGCTGCCACCTCGCCCATTATACCATATGGGTCCCTCTTATTGTAAAGGGTTCGCTTTGCCGTTCCTTCTTACCCACACCTGCCAATAATGCCTCTGAGCGCCTTGTAAAGAACCGTTTTGTGTCCTATCTGCAATACCGTCAGGTTTGTGTCTGCAATTCCTTCATACTTGGTTGATGCTCTTCTGAAGCTGTTTATCAGTTCTTCCTTCTCCTTGTTTTCATTCTCCTTTTGTTCTCGTTTCTTCTGTCCCATTACCAGGTCATAGATTTTCCCACCATTCCACTTATATATCCTGAGACGTGCCATTTGATCAGCACCGACTTTCGACCACCCTTTTGGGCGACTGCTTAGCCTTTCGGACAGCACATGGCTCACATGCCCTTCTGCACTGCATCCAACGATTTCGCCAGCCCTTTCTTCCTTGATCTCTATTCCATCCCAGTTGTTCAGGATATATCTCTTTGCTTCCCGTACAGCCTCTTTCTTCGTGTCGGTCTCTGTTAGCTTCATCACTCTGTCAAATACCTCGGCTGTCTTCTTCTTATCCGGCCACCCTATCGCATCCTGCAAGGAGTTGTACCAACAACTGTCTGCCAGGTGTGTGGTTGCCATACGTATGTATTTATTCATATGGTGATTATCCAATACAAACCTGCTCTTCGGTATCCATTGAAGTCCCTGCCGGATCCACGATGCTCCATCTCCAGATATATATATTGTCTCAATACTCTCCTCGATGTACTGCTCATCTATGTATTGCGCTACCTTCAGCCACAAATCTTCGCTGCTTCCATAATCTCCGCCAAAATACCGCACATTCTTTAGTACATGCCTCTTATCGGTACTTCTGTCTGTATCTATCCCTTCATGTATATATACCAGCTTGGGCATCGATATCCCAGCCTTACGTTGTCCATTACCACCCTTATTCTGGATGGCAACGTGATCTTCATCGGCTTCTATGTATAGAACCCTTACAGTCCTTTTCTCAGTTCTTGGCAGTGGTGCATCCACAACTTCTATCTCGTGTACCTTCTTCATTACTGCCTGCTTACTTATGTCACTGTCGTAGGCAGCCTTTGTCCCGGCCTTCCTGTAACTGCTTTGTGTCGCTTCTTCAATCGCATTTATTACAACATCGGCACTAACCCGGTCATGAGGGTCAATGCCTGCCAGTTCGTCCACCAAGTACTTCCGGTGACCACCCGCCTTGGGCTTAAAATATGTCCGCTTATATGAAACCATCCCAAAGCTAGTCAAAAGAGTATTTGGATCTTTCCTGACGATCTCATATTGCTTCTTGCGTTCCGTACTGTTCCGGATGTAATCGTCCATATCCTCCAGAACTTCTGTCACAATGCTTCTCCCCAGTTCATACAGGATTTCCTGCAGATCCAGTACGAAGTCTGCCAAATCTTTCTTCTCTGCCACGAAAGTTTTTATTACTTCTTCAATTTCCCTAAGGCCAAATTCGTTAAAATGTTGTATACTGTTATACATAGAAGATGAACATCCTTTGTTAGTGTATTTTTTGAGTCGATTATATATTAACAGGATTTCATCTTCTTTTCTATTGCCCTTCCAAATTATGCCTTCGAACTCCCTACAGTAACTTTACGCTAACGAAATAAATATATATTGACATAGACATGTTTAAGATTTACAAGCAGTGCCTTGAACAACTGAATTCTCATTGCTTTCACACTTCAATTTTAAACATTAGCTCGCCTTCTTTTATATCTCTAGTCTACCTGTATATTCCATATACATTTGTCTTAAAGTCTTAATCTTAAGTTCTCCTGTTATTATAGAAACTTTCCGGTACACTTACACTACCTTTGCTTCTTACCAACTCCTAGCTAATAATTCTTTCTCAGAAATCATGTAATAAGCTTCCTTGTTCTCGTTCTCTTATGGAATCCTAGTATTCGGCTATTTCACTATACATCGCTTTTACAATATCCTACAAAATCTTCGTTTATCCATTGTGAACCACCGAAATGTCCTGCTGCTTCGGTTCAAGATCTAGACTTTATACCAGTCTCCCACAATTGAATCAGGCTTTTCAACTCTTCTGACATCTACTTAGCCTCTGCAATCATATTCCTGACTCAGTACTCCAAAATGTCTTTGCCTATATCAGTATCTATATCTTTTTTCACTACAGTCTAGGTTACTTCCTCGAGTACAAGTCCATGAATACCTATCCATTATATCTTCAATAAAGCCTTTAGCAAGATATTCTCAATTTGTATCACACTTATTTTCAATTTCTCACTATTTTTTTGCTTGTCAGCTTTTGCCGATACAGGTTTATACGTATACAAAAGTTAATTACCAAAATACAAAGGTTGGCTACCCGATTTATTATGAATTTCACCGCTAGCATATGATGTAAATTTAATGTTAGTCCAGCTAACATTAAAGCTATCCATTTTATGAATAAACAACTTCTCCAAATCGCTATCACAAGTAGCAAAGAAGAACTGGTTTATAACACCATCTTTTTGATAAAGCTGGTACTTAATTATATCAACGAAAGTAAGAACATTCATATCATCCATATAACTTGTTATGTCATCAACAAAATATGTCCTAAATAAAGTCTCTTCTTTTCGCTTAAACATATTACCAATAAAATATGAAAGTATAAATACACTCATTTGACCCTGACTTAGTATATTTAAGATATTATTATTGGATTGATCAGTAAATGTGGCTCCACCTTCCGCTTTTGATCTGTCTCCTATAAACTCAAACTTCGATATAGTTGTATGCTTTACAATTTTTGTAAAGATTCTGTAAAGGTACGGACCAACCGCTGCCATTTCTTCTTCTTCAATATCTTTCTTTTTACCTCTGATTTTATCTCTTATCTCTCTTGATCTTTCCTGATATCTTTTTAGTTTTATAATCTTTTGTTCAGTAATATCTATTTTCTTTTTATAATTTTCAATCTGTAACTCTTTTTCAACAATCATGTGATTGTTCAGTATATTATTCAAAAACAGAAGTTTTTTACTAAATGCATCAAAAGTAAAATTGGATACAGAGAGACCATTGTTGCTTAACATTTTTGCATCCAACTGTATTTTCCTTAATAAAGAAACAGTTATATTCTCGAAGTCAGCTTTGTAATCAAGTACAGTTAATGTTCTTTTAACTAAATCCAAATCCGTACCGATTATAGTTTCTTTTGAAAGTTTTTGCATAAGTTCTGCTCTAATTTCCCATATCTTGTCTAGGCATCTTTCATCTATTGGTATGCTAAATCGACTAATTTTTTCAAAGAAGTCCTTAGTCTTTTCATAATAGCTGTAAAAAGCAGTCTTTTGAGTTTCCAATATACTTATTTTGCTATCTAGGTATTCAATAATAAAATTCTTAAATTGCTCAAACTTGGAGTTTAAATTCTCTGCGATATCTTTTTCAATCTTTTTTAGTTTCATTAAGTCAGATTTGCTTTTTTCAAGATAAATCTTTGCTTCTGTTGCAAGTTCAGTAGCCTTTGATATTTTGCCGAATTTTTCATCAGAACCGCAAAGAGGGCATTGCTTATAACCTTCATTTCTATATTTTAAAATGCCTTCTCTGCTTATTACCAAACTAGATAATGCTGATATTATTTCATTACCCTTTTCTTTATCATTTATTACTTCCTTTACTCCTTTTAATTTCTTTTCCATGTCTTTTATTCCATCTATTTGAATCTTAACTTTATCTGCTATTTCAGAATAAATTTCTAAATCAGGTATATGATCTATATCAGATAATTTATTTGCATTAACAATTTTTTGTTTTTCATCTAAAAAAACATCTAGAACCTTCTTTATATCATTTAATTTATCAACATCATAATATGAATTTTTTATAGATGTTGTAATTTCTTTTTCCTTTTCTTTTGCAATTTTGGTCAGTTCATCGATCCCGTCAATTTTTTCTTTTGCATCATAGTATGAAATAATATCATCAATTTTAGAAAGCACAACATTGTATCCGCATATTTTCAAATTTTCTAGTTGCTTTTTTACACTGTCAATATCGTCTTTTTCAATGCTGAGTTTTTCCTCATCATAGAATTTAAATTGTGGGTATTCAATGCCAGTTATTTGAGATTTAATTAATTCGACTTCTCCCTGCACATCTTTTATCCTGCTATTTTCATATGTCTTTTCCTGTTCTAATTTCTTAATATCATTTCTTATAATATCTACTAATTCATTTAATTTATCAGCAAAACTTTCAGCGAGAGGGTAAGACCAAATAAAATCCTCAAACTCTTTTTTTACTTCTTGTCTACTATTATTCAAGAAATAATACGTTTTAAACACGTCGCAAACGTGATACTTATAAAAGTTATCAGCATTTATATACTTCTCAACTTTGTCTTTTATTTCCGGTAATATTTCACCTTCTAATTTCAATTTAGTTTGTACATATATACTGTCCTCTACCTGTTCTCTATAGACATTTATTTCTTTACCATCAATTTTCAGTGTTATAGTTACTCGTATAACATCATCAGGATGACAACCACTATGCTTGATAATACCTTTTTTATTTAGCAGTCTTTCTTTTTCATTTTGCTTAGTATTTCTATTATCGTAACATTTCTTTAACCTGGCTATGTCCCCTGTTAAACACCACTCAATAGCATCAAGTAAAGTTGTTTTCCCAAATCCATTTTCTCCAGTAAGCAATATTAACTTATTTTCGCCGAACTCAAATTCCTGATACTTATATATTCTGAAGTTTTCGATTTTAACTCTGGTTATCAACATATTCATCCAACCACCTGTATATTTTTTGTATATCATTATCTGTTAATTCTTCACTTTCGCAGATCGATAAAATTTCATGGTCTTTGGGAAGCATATCTTTAAGTTGCTTTTCTAATTCTGCTTCTTTTTCACTGTTAACTGTTTTAATCGTTTCAAAATAGAAAGGAATTATTGTTTTATCATCGTCTATAATTTCGCCTTTATCGTTGCATAGTAAGAATATTTTCCTGCACACCTGAGTTGACTTTTCAGCCTGGAATCTGTAATTATCATCAGTATTTCCTGACTCATTCTTACATAATACCATTAAGTTAATGTTGAATTTTAGCCACTTAATGTTATCTCTGTATTCATCTCCAAAATTAACAAACTTCAATATTTTACGTTCCCATTCATCGCAAACATTTTTTATAGACTCCAAATCAGCATTCAAACAATCCAAGACCAAAAACATTTCATTTTTTGTTTCATGCATAAAAACTGTCTTTAGCGGTTCAGTATACTTTTTTTCTTTGCCCTCATCGTATTCGTCTAAAAATGTCTCGATCACTTCATATTCATCATCTCTATTTGGATCAATTTTTATGTAATCTTCTCCGAAATACTTATAAACATCCACCGTTAAACCTCCTCTTTATTGGGGCAGTCAAGCTCGAATATGCATTTATAATTAGGATCTCTATTTTCTATTTGATCAATGTCATATTTTATACAGTTCAAACATTCCATAACAAAAGAATCTTCTATGTCAAAGTCATTATAGTTAAATTTGCCATTTAACTCATTTTTTCTTATCTTATTTATTTTGTAAGAATATTCATATTTCTTTTTGTATGAATATACATATTTTCCTCTTGCTGAATGTCTGAAATACCACTTTCTTGGTTTTATTTTCATCCTTATAACTCTGTCAAAAGTCTTATCTGCATCACGTTTTGGTTCACCATTTCCCGGAGAAACAATTATCACAGGTTTTGCTTTTTCATCCGGATATTCAAAAAAGATACATTCGTATTCATTATCCTTAAAATAAGCGCCAAAATTTACACACTTCACATCGAATAATATTTTCCAGACATTCAAGAGAAACTGCCTTATTTTATCCTTATATTCCATAAATTTCTCTAACTCTTCTTCTGCTGAATAATCCATGTAAATACCTCTGTTTAAATGTTCATATCTATCTGTACTGATAGTATTTAAAAATTTGAACCTTGTTTCCTTATTATTAAGTTTTTCTTTAAAAAATTCCTTGGTAGTCATATATATATTCCTGTAAGCATCAATAACCTCAGCTTTAGTAATTTCGTGATATATTTCACCAAACACTTCATCTATATAACCTAACACTATAAACTTAATTATTTCTATACACTGCCGCTCGTCAACACCAACAATTTTATTTATATAATCAAAAAATGATGCCTTTGTCATACGCCTTAATTTGTAATCTTCCGGCTTTTTATAATACGATTCGTGAATGTATTCTAAAGCCACGGACAATAATATATCTTTTATATCTTCTTCATTTTTCATTTTCAGCATACTTTTATTTATCTTATCAGTTTTAAATAGTTTTTCTTTGAGGTTATTTCTTATATCTACAATACTTTGCTTTTCTTTTTTTTCAAATTTGAACTCGCTAAAAAGACTGGTAGATGCAATTTCTTCAAAAAGTAAATTCTGCCGTTTATCAATATCATCGCAACTCATAAGTTTAGCTTTAATATACTCTTTATCAATTTCATTGATTTTGTTTTCTTTCTTTATACATATATTTTTCACGTCATCTACGCTCACATCCGTACATCTTTGTGAATGATATAAGCAGTATGTTTTTACCTCTTTTTCTTCTGATTCTTTTTTAAACAATTCATATTTTAAGTATTGATAAAATAGATTTTGATAAATTTTATTCATGTTTATGTGTGATTTTGGATAATACTTCACCTGATATATAGAAATATTGTCATCATTCTCAACAAAAATATCCTCAACCCATTCCACATAAATATTGTCGTTATCATTGGCATCTAATATCAATTCAATAGCTAAATGGTCCTGAAATAGGAAACCTCTGATTGTATCAGACGCGTTCCTTCTTTCCTCTCCAATATGCATTTCTTCAGCATATTCACTCATGATACCGACTCCAACGTTGCAGTTCATATCTCTTCTTCCATTGTCTTCATAAAATCAACATATTTATTGGCACACTCTTCCAACAAAATTATATATCTTCCTTACATAACTTACAACATAACATACAAAATACTATACTGAGATTAATAGTTCTTCAACGCACTTAGATTTTCTGAGCCTTGTTTCGTATAGACATGAACGTTTGATCAAGTTAATAAGAAGTAAAATAATAATCGAATTTTAGTAAATTACCTGGGATAATCTTGAAGTGCGTATTCAGGTTTGAAACTTAATCTGAGGTGCCAAACTAAATAGCTGTACTCATTATATATATGGACGGCAATGCTCAAGAGTCCATTCATTATTAAATAAATCTTAGTAAATGCTTTTTAAGACACACCTCTTTCATATTGCTTTACTATTTCCTCAATGCTTTATCTTCAATAGCAAAAATCAAGAAGCCTGCCTATATCAGTTTAGTTTACAAAAAAACTGTCCTATCAATGTGGACAGTCATATATCAAAGCGAATACGACATTAACATATAGAACTTAATATTATATTCCTTATCTTCCTGGTGAGCGGCGTCGTCCCTGCGTCTGTCTTCTGCATCATAAGCAGGAAAGTCAGCCCGTCCTTCGGACAGTTGCAGAAATATGTCCCAAGCCAGCCATCCCAGCCGTATTCCCCGGGGCTGCCAATTATGCCTGCAAGGCTGCAATCCTTCATGACCCGCATCAGGTTGCCGTAGCTGTGACCGATGAGCGTCATCCATTTCTCAAATGCTTTTTGCTGTATATCATTGAGAGCGGCGCCCGTCATGTACCTGACTGTCTTAGGCTGCAATATCCTCGCTCCGTCCAGTTCGCCCTCATTCATCAGCATCATGGCGAACCTGGAGTAATCATCTATCGTGGAAGCCAGCCCTGCACCTCCGGATTCGAACGCCGGCGGCTTATCCATTTTGTTGCTTACGGCAAGGTTGTTGCCTGTATAAAGCGACAGACCGCCTTTCCCATCGGATGAATATACGGAGGCCATGCGGCACTGATTCTCCGCAGGTACCCAGAAAGCCGTGTCCTTCATTCCCAGGGGCCCGAATATCTCCTTCTCTAGGAACTCACCGAACCTCATGCCGCTGACGACCTCCACAACGGCGCCAAGGACATCGGCGGATGTTCCGTACTGCCATGACGTTCCCGGCTGGAATGCCAGCGGACATCCGCCCAGCCTGTTCATGGCCTCGACAGTGCCGATGGGATCATCTCCGGACAGCCCGGCTTCAAGGGCCTGGAACAGTATTCCCACCTGCCGGCCTGCCATGTCTTCTCCTGGATAAACCAGGCCCGACGTCATGGAAAGCAGATCCCTTATATTGACTTCCCTCTCCGCAGGTACAAGGCTGCTGCCCTCACAGACCATCTGGCCCCTGAAGCCTTCCAGGAACCTGCTCACCGGATCGAACAGATCTATTTCCCCGCGCTCCAGCAAAATCATAACCGCAGCGGCAGTGACCGGCTTTGTCATCGAATATATCCTGAAAATAGTGTCCCTTTTGACGGGAAGCTTTTTTTCAATACTTGCGAAACCATCTTCATGGTAGAATATTTCTTTTCCCTTACGGATCACCAGAAGATTAGCGCCGGCGATGCCGCCTTCACCGATTTCCCTGCTCAATGTCTTTCTTACACGGTCTTTCCATACTGCGTCCAGCACAAGATCATCTCCCTGTCTATTTTATATAAACTGATAATGGAAGTCATGCTGTCCTGCCGGTCGGGTCATACAGGCCTTTCGATCCTGAAAAGCCTGGCTCCGTGAGACGGTACCGCAGTTTCAAGGACATCACCGGTATTGATCGTTATATCGCCGCTCCACAATTCCTCAAGCTTCATGCCTGTAAACGAATCAATGCCCGGCAGTTCCAACTCTTCTGCAC
>ENA-OWPA01001797-OWPA01001797.1-bioreactor-metagenome-genome-assembly--contig:-NODE-1797-length-12397-cov-3.646916_pt1 | contig 12397 bp, 15 predicted proteins | sample MGYA00238139_ERZ651803 | MGnify/ENA primary metagenome ERZ651803 (study PRJEB26909, sample SAMN07631231) | bioreactor metagenome | isolation source: Switchgrass digestor | place: USA: Dartmouth...
AGGGTTATGTCCCGGGCAGCCTGGGTAGGTGTTTTACCGGTCCCCACAAAAAGATCGGACTGAGCTTGACTCAAGCCCGCTTCCTGAATGTTGATGGGACGGTCGAACTGGGCAAAGACCACTATATTGCCCTGATTGTCCAGATCAACTCCCAAGCCGGTCCCAACGGCTGTTTCTTCTGCATTGGTCATACCGCAGCCGCTGACCAGTAACAGCGCCAATAACAGTATTAAGGTTGTCCCTGTCATAATGCGCATGCTCAATCCCCTCTGACTTCCAGCCTGAGATATAAATCTGGCAGAGGGTTGGGAATAGGCCACTGGTAGAGTTGGGTTAAGGCCAGGTATACCCCCAGCAGAAATAAAATACCGAAAACTTTGGCCTCCTTGTAGAGACGGTTCTGTATCAATCCCGGCAGTTCCAGGCATACAATCAAGGCAAAGGCTATCAGAGCAAATACCAGCATCATACAGATTTCTCCCTATTCAATAAGAAATGAGCGATCGTTTAAGTAGGTGCGGCGCATTTCAAACTTGGCTTTGACGGTAACGTCCATCTGGGAAAACACTTCCGGCCAGTCACTTTCTACCTGGGCCCAAAGATCCGGATTATGAATATTTACCTGCCGGCCCCAACCGAAAATATCGGCCTGGTATTCCTGGGCCTTGCGGACGGCCTGGTAGATTTCCTTTTCTATCTGACGAGCCGTCTGTTCCTCGACAAGCGAAAAGTTTTCCAATGTCAGCAGCTGCTTGTCGGAAGTCTGATCATAGAAATTGCCCTCGGCATTGATTTCCACCAGCATGTGCAGCTGGCCCTCTTCCAAAATTGGCTTTACGGTGGCCTGGGAAGTGAGCAGTTCGATAGTAACATAGCGGGCCTCATCTCCGGGAGCAGGGATGACAATTATTCCGCCCCGGATCTGTCCTGGACTCAGAAAGCGAAAGCCCCGGCTCTCGGTTTCGTTTAATTCACCAACCAGTTCCGGACCCCGGAAAACTGCCGTTCCATCAATCTTGAGAAATTTTAGATCTCCATAGGTAATTATTTTTACCTGGGGCAGTACCGGGTCTATCCCGGGGAAAGCCATTCTCTGCAGAAACTCGGCCAGAGTTACGGGAACATAAATGCCGACAATGTTTTGCTGGGTTTCCAGTATACGGCGGATACCTACTGCTGAATGGGGTTCCAGAGGGGTTTGAACCTGTAAAATTTCGGCGGCAGTGGCCCCGCGGGACATTACTATCAGGGTGTTTTGGCGAATGTTATTGTTACGGGAAAAAAAGTCGACCACGTCAGTAAGACCCCGTTTGGCCAAATTTTCCCCCAGCACCAGGGTACTGGCATGGAACCATAAAGGAAAACGCGGCAGGGTCAGGGTCAGCCGCCGGGCACTTTCGCTCAAGGTTTTTCCGAGTTCGCTCAGCACTATATACTGGGGACCCTCTTGAGAATCGGATTGCTGCTGGGTAGCGACCTGGGCCAGTTGGGCTGAAACTATAAAGCTGTCTTCACTCCAATCCGCGGCAGTTCCTATGGCAATAGCGGTCTGTTCTACTTCCCGGGACTGGCAGCCATTTATAATGAGGGAACAACCCAGCAGCAATGCTGTAGCCAGAGCCAGCCGTAAGTATTTCATGATTTTTCCTCCCCGGACTTCTGACGCACCTGGTTTTCCATGCCTTCCATATAAGGACGCTTGCTGGCCAGATACCAGGGTCTTCTAATCATAATGTCGCTCAACTGGGCCCAGTTCAGGGGGGCCAGAGGTGACAGGTAAGGCATACCCAAGGAAGATAGGGAAGCCATTCTCACCAGCATAAGAATCAGCAACACCATAATCCCCAGGAATCCTAAAGCAGCGGCTGCTGCCAGAAAACCGAAACGGGCAATGCGGATGATCAAGGCCGCATTATAGTTAGGGGCCACAAAAGAAGCTATACCGGTGAAAGCCACGATAACCACCATGGGAGTAGATACCAGCCCGGCTCTCACCGCAGCATCACCGATAATCAGGGCTCCCACAATACTTACGGCTGGACCCACTGCTCGAGGCAGTCGCAAGCCCGCTTCGCGCAGAAGTTCGAAGGTAGCTTCCATCAGGAATGCTTCCACAAATATAGGGAAAGGTACTCCCTGCCGGGCTGCGGCAATGGTCAGGTACAAAGCGGTGGGAAGCATCTCCTGGTGATAAGAGGTCACCGCTACATAGAGTGAAGGCAGCAGCAGTGCCAGTAAAAATGCGGTAAAACGCCCCAGACGGTACAATGAAGCCGGAACAAAGGGAGTGTAGTAATCTTCCGCAGCTATCCAGAACTGGGGAAAGGATACCGGCAAAATCATGGCGATGGGAGAGCCATCCACCAGAATAGCTGCCCGGCCTTCCAGGAGATGACCGCAGACCCGGTCCGGCCTTTCCGTATGTTCTACCTGAGCGAAAATAGTGTTTGGGGTGTCTGCCATGAATTCCTGCAGGTACTCTGGGTCCAGGATAGCGTCGGTATCAATGCTTGCCAGGCGGGAACGTATCTCACTGATAAGGTTGGGAGGAGTTATACCGCTGATATAGCACAGAACCACGTCGGTTTTGGTGACCCGTCCCATAACGAAACTTTCCATTTTAAGGTTGGCTGATTTGATACGACGCCTGATCATCGCGGTATTAAAGCGTACCGTCTCGGTAAAGGACTCTTTGGGGCCATAGACCACTACTTCGTTTTCCGGTCTTTCCACACCCCTTCCTTCCCAGGAGCGGGTTCCGCCCACCAGAGCCTCTTTGATGCCATCAATCAAGAAGACTACATCCCCCGAGCTGATATGGTGGCAAATGCTGTCGTAATCAGTGACGGTTTTCAATTCAGCCATGGTTACTATCCGGTAACGTACTGTCTCCAGCACGTCAGTATGCAGAGTTCCGTCCGGGCTGCGCAGCATCTCCATTTCCAGCATCAGGGGTTTAAGCAGGTGCTGTTCTACTTCCTGCCGGTCCACCAGTCCGTCAAAATAGAGCAGCATGCCGTCGATAGGGGGATTGCCAAATTGAAATCGCTTTAAGACCAGATCAGAACAATTCTGCAGTATAACCTCCAGGTTGTCCTGATCAGTCTTTATGTTGCCGGTTATGGACTGTTTTATAAGTTCATGAGGATTAGGAGAACCCTCAGTTTCACCTTTGTTATTCAGATAACGCATGCAGACCTCCTGGGTAGTTTTGTTCCGGTCAGATTTCACTTTAGTTTGTTCTGCTGAATCTGCCCTTATACAGAGGCTGGCTGTCAATCCATATTCTGTACCGGGATGGATTGTGCTTTTTGGGAGCGGGTTTTAGGCTTAAGCAATATCCGCACAAACATAATGAAAGGAATTAAAAATAGAACCAAACCGTAGTAAAGAGGGATTATAACTTCCGATAGTATATGAACCTCTAAAATGTTTTCCGCCATGATTATGGAACTTATTCCTATAATTAAGGCGGTGGGCGCTGCCAGGAAGCGATAGCTTTTCAGGCGCAGGGCCTGCTGCAGGCTTATAAGGCTGATAAACCAGGTGCCGGTGGTGGTGGCAAACATACTCATAACCCAGATGGCGATGAAAATGGCGTCAATATTCTGGATAAACCCATCTATATTTATGACCCGCACAATAGTGAAAGTGGGGAAAGACATGGTTTTGGCAGCGGGAGCACTGAAAATCAGTATGGAAAGCAAAACAGCCCAGACCATGAGAACCACATAAGTGCACAAGGAGGCTGCAGCCGCTTTGCGCAGCCCATTCCAGTCACTGACCAGTTTACCCAGCACCAGTATGATAAAGCCCCGGGGGATGATTATCGAAGAGGAAGCAGCAGCCAGAGCCAGGTCCCGGTAGTTTAAGGTGCTGATGGGCAGCAGGTTTTCAGGATTAAGCGGCCGGCTGAGTGCCATGAGGAGTATTAAGGCAGTAACAGACACTGCTGCTACGGCAATTATTTCAAAAACCCGCAGAAAAGTGTGCAGGCCGGATTTCAGAGCGGAAAAGCACGTCAACAGCAGGACCGTAATATGCACACTAATAGGAGTTCCCGGCAGAACATTGGTTTCCACAAATTCAACGAACAGGCGGATGCCGAAAGCTGCAATCAGCAATTCGGACAGAAAATAAAAGAACTGCAGGCAGCGTCCCACCGTGGATCCAAAATGTTCTTCCAGCATAGCCGGAAAATGAGTCCGGCTGTGGCGGATAATAAAAAGGTACATGGCATAGATCAACAATCCGAAAGGCAGCGCAAAAAGCACTGCTATCCAGGCATTATTGGCCAGTGTTTCCAACTGGCGTTTAGGTACTTCCAGAAAAGCGATGGGGACAGTCATTAATGTCAAGGTGGCCCAAATCTGAAAGGGATGAACGCGCTGCACACTGAAGCCCTCCGCGAAGTCTTAATTATCACCTGAAGAACAGGTAAGGTTAAGGAAAACTTAAGCCTGTCATTGCTGTGAAAGCCCTTGCAGTGTCTGCGGGAGCTGTTTTCACAGCAATTCTTTTCCAGATTAGTCTGGCCATTACTAGGAAAACTATTACTGAATTAATGGTCTTTTTTATTTTTTTCCAGACTCTTTGCCAGCAGGCGAATTTTGTCTGGCCCCAGGCGGCGGGATTGCTGACAAATAAGGACAACCATGGCGGCTGTCCCCTTGATGAAGAGAATTATTTTATGATGGGACGATGGTAAAAAGTGAATAAAAGGGGATTTTGAGTTATATACTATCACTGAAAGAAAAACAGTTTCTTCAAGTTCTTCAAAAAAGGAGGGATAATGTAAATTGAAAGCAACAGGAATAGTTCGCCGGATCGACGACCTGGGCAGGGTCGTTATCCCTAAGGAGATACGCAGAACTTTACGCATTCGTGAGGGTGACCCTCTGGAGATTTTTGTTGATCGAGAAGGAGAAGTTATCTTAAAGAAATATTCTCCCATTGGTGAACTGGGAGATTTCGCTAAAGAATATGCGGACTCGCTCAACGAGACCATTGGGCATATTTCGATGATAGCGGACCGGGATGTCATTATTGCGGTTGCGGGCGCCAACAAGCGGGAGTTCCTCAGCAAATCTGTCGGCAAGGCTGTGGAACGGGCTTTGGAAGAACGTACTACCCTGGTAATGAACAATCTGGATGCTACTGCTGATGAGAACATGCATGTAATCCAGAACGACGACCGGGAGTACACTATCAAAGCGCAGGTTATTGCCCCGATTATTACCCAGGGTGACCCGATCGGTGCTGTAATAATAGTCACCAAGGACGCCAATGTTACTCTGGGAGATATGGAAGTAAAGCTGGCTGAAACAGCAGCAGGCTTTCTGGCTAAACAAATGGAACAATAACGACTGTGCATTATCACCAATACACCAACCAGCCGGGCATATAACCGGTGGAGTCCATAAAGGCAGAATTTACCCTGCATCTAGTTAAAGAGCGGCCTAGGAAGCCGCTCTTTTTAAGCGCAAGACAAGATAAGGAAGCGGCACTTCTTGCGCTTTTGTGTTTCCTATTCCCAAGAAACACCAGGTTCCAAAAGTGCCGTCCATTGGTATAGCCAGCTTGAACAGTCTTATCACGCCTATTATGTGGTATAATATACCTCACGGAAATTGGGGAGGAAGTAAATGGACAACAGGCAGAGTTTCCTAAAGGGCGCGGTGATTCTCAGTGTAGCTGGAGCTATAAGCAAGGTTCTGGGTGCCCTGTACCGCATACCTTTGGCCCGCCTTATTGGCGGAGAAGGCATGGGCCTGTATCAGATGGCCTATCCCATTTATACCACTATTCTATCTCTGGCTACAGCCGGCGTGCCGGTAGCGATTTCCGTGCTGGTGTCCCGCAAGGAAACCCAGGGGCTTACCGGAGACAGCCGCAAAATATTCCGGGTATCCCTGTTAATGCTGTTCGTTTTCGGTATTATCTTGAGTCTGGCGGTCATGCAGGGGGCCCGGTTTATTGCCAACAACATATTAAGTGAACCCCGGGCTTACCTGCCCATTCTGGCCGTAGCCCCGGCTATTTTCTTTGCCGGGCTGATGTCAGTTTTCCGCGGCTATTTCCAGGGGCATCAGACCATGTTGCCCACCGCCGTATCCCAGGTGATAGAACAGCTCTTCCGGGTGACCGCGGTTATAATCCTGGCGGTGCTGCTTTTCCCCCGGGGATTGGAATATGCTGCGGCCGGTGCCACTTTTGGAGCCGTAGTCGGAGGCTTGGTAGGACTTACCGTTCTGTTCATATACTACATCCGCTTTCGCCGGGAGCGGGCCGGTGAGGAAACAAGCCTGCAGTACAGCGGTACCAGCTCATGGGAACTGGCCAAGGATGTAGTAAGACTGGCTGTGCCGGTCTCTTTTGGGGCAGTAGTCCTGCCTCTGGTACAGATGCTGGATGCCATTATAGTACCGGGGCGCCTTATGGCCATTAATTATACAACTTCCCAGGCCACTGCCCTGTATGGGCAGCTGTCAGGCATGGCGGCAGTGTTAATCAGCCTGCCTACTATTTTTACCATTGCCATATCCACCAGCCTGGTACCGGCGGTTAGCGAAGCGCTGGCCAAAAATGACCGGGGGCTGCTGAATTCCCGCATAAACTATGGACTGCGGGCGGGTATGATAATCTCCCTGCCCTGTGCCGCTGGTCTGTATACTCTGGCATTCCCCATTTGCGACCTTCTCTACGCAGCACCGGAAGCGGGAATTCCTCTGGAACCGTTGGCTTTTTCCTGTATAACCCTGGCAGCTTTCCAATTGTCCAGTGCCGGCTTGCAGGGTATAGGCCGCCCGGAAATAGCCATGCGCCATTTGCTCATAACCGGTGTTCTCAAGGTAATTTTCAACTATACTCTGACCGCTGTCCCTATGCTGAATATACGCGGGGCGGCCATCGGCACCGTTTTAGCCTTTACCATAGGGTCGCTGCTGAACATTATTTACCTGCATCGCCTTACCCAAGTTGAATATGAAGGAGGACGCCTGCTGAAAATAACCCTGGTGACTGTATTAATGGCCGTTGCGGTCAGATACTCCTATCAATACCTGGTGGGCATCGATATACACTCACACATCTCCACCCTTTTAGCCATAGCTCTCGGGGTGGGCATCTATGGGCTTTTGCTGTTCCTGGTAAAGGAACTGGACATGAATATGCTGAAGAATATAATCAAGGATGTTAAATGATGGTCCCCTATTGGAGAAAGGAAAAGGATTATGGAAGCTGACATTAAAGCCATGGAAGGTCTTCTCAAGGTGATGGACAAGCTGTTAAGTCCCCAGGGCTGTCCCTGGGACCGGGAACAGACCCATGAATCCCTGGTCCGTTACCTGATTGAAGAAAGCTATGAGGTGATCGAGGCCATCAAGGAAAAGAATATGGAGAAACTCCAGGAAGAGTTAGGGGATGTGTTGCTGCAGGTGGTGTTTCACGCCGCTTTGGCGCAGCGGGAAGGGTACTTTACTTTTGCGGATGTAGCCCGCACCGTGCAGGAGAAAATGATCCGCCGCCATCCCCACGTTTTTGCGGATATGAACCTTAAAACCAGTGATGATGTTATGGAACACTGGGAAGGCTTCAAGAAAAAGGAAGGCAAAACCAGGGTTCTGGAGGGTATTCCCGTGATGCTGCCGGCCCTTTTGCGGGCGGAAAAACTCCAGTATAAAGCCTCCCGGGTGGGTTTTGACTGGCCGGAGATTCAAGGCGCACTGGACAAGCTTAAAGAGGAAATGGAGGAACTGGCCCAGGCCCAGGGTCCGGAAGTAGAGGAGGAAATAGGAGATCTGTTATTTGCTCTGGTGAATGTGGCCCGCATGAAGGGAGTGGAGCCTGAACAGGCTCTGCAGAAGAGCAATGACAAGTTTGTGCGCCGCTTTAACTACATAGAAGATGCTTTGAAAGCCATAGGCCGCACCTGGGATGAAGTCAGCCTGGAGGAAATGGACTCGTACTGGGATGAAGCCAAGGATAAAGGTCTGTAAAGATTTAAGAAATACAGCCCAAATCCTTATAAAGTTGGCCAAAAAAAAGGAAAATAATGATGTACAGCGAATTAGCCATAATATGCCAAATAAACCAGGGCAAAAGGAGGGACATTATTTGAACAAGACCGATTTAATTAACGAGGTAGCGGTAAAGACCGGGATGACCAAGAAAGATGTGGAAAAGGTAGTTAATGCGTTTTTCGACACGGTAGAAGGAACTTTAAAGGCTGGCGACAAGGTGCAGTTGATCGGCTTTGGAACTTTCGAAGTGCGGCAGAGACAAGCCCGCAAAGGACGCAATCCCCAGACCGGACAGGAAATTAACATTCCCGCCACCCGGGTTCCTGCATTCAAAGCCGGCAAAGCTCTCAAAGATGCTCTAGTATAATAATGCGTCTGGATAAGTTCCTGAAAGTATCCCGTATCATCAAACGCCGTACGATAGCCAAGGATTTTGCAGAGCATGAACGGGTCCTGGTGAACGGGAGAGTGGCCAAGCCATCTACGGAGGTCAAAAAAGGGGATCGGATTACTATTCAGGTCGGCAGCCGGACCACCGTTTATGAGGTCTTGGACATTAAGGAAAATGTTTCGGCTAGTGAAGCAAAAAACTTATACCGGGTAATTGATTAATATCGCCCTGAGCCCCAGGGCGATTCTGTTTTTTCTGGGTCAGTGCCTGGTCATAACCTGCCTTTCCCCCGCATATGTATAGAAGGTAAATGTGAAAACACTGGGTTTTGTACCCTGGATGGGAGGCGAATGCCGTGGCGGATCACTCACTGAAATTGGTTAACCGCAACCAGATGGAATTAACCGGAGTGGTGAATGTCCACACCTTTGATGAACAGGAAATCGTTCTGGAGACCCAGCAGGGTTTTTTGAACATCGCCGGTGAACAGCTGCATATCACCCTGCTTAATCTGGATGAAGGCAAGGTTGCGGTGGAAGGAAACGTTAGCAGCATAGTCTACCGGGAACAGGGCAGTGATATGAGAACCCGCAGCCGCAATATTCTTAACCGTCTGCTTAAATAATAACCCTTGGGCCGGGTAGCGAGGGGGAATATGATTGTCCGAGCTGCTCTTCCAGATCCAATCCTTTGTACTGACCTTAGTACTTGGAGTTGTAGCCGGCATGGTGTTTCAGTTTTATCAACTTCTGGTCAGAAGCGCCCGGTTGGGCAAGTATTCCTTGTACATTATGGATTTTGTGCTGTGGCTGTTGATGATCCTGTTGATATTTGCCGCCATGCTGTTTATAAATCAGGGCGAAATGCGGGTTTACGTATTGGTGGCCCTGGTAGCGGGTATCATTATATATCACCGTTATCTGGGGCCGGCCATGGAAGGGCCGGTGGGGCGAGCAGCCCAGCTAACCATAACGACCGTATCCTTCTTAACCGGCCTGGTTATGCGCCCTGGGCGGGCCCTGGCAGGTTGGCTTAAGGGCCTTATTAAACGCGGTCAAGGACCACCTCCTCCTGATGAAGGAGAGGATTGAACAAAAAAAGTTATCCACAGGCAGGAATTATTCTGGAGCTCCCCGAATGTATAGTAATAAATTTGTCCACAGTTTGTGGAAAAAATGTGGATAAGGTCCTGTGGATATGAAGATAGAGATTCGGGGAGCCGAGAAGCTGAGCTTTCGGGAACGACAAGTGGTAGCCCTGAAAGAAATGGGAAAAAGCACTGAAGAAATAGCCAAAATACTAAAAATCTCTGCCAGCACTATTGCCACCTTGTACAACCGGGCTCGGACTAAAGGTTATGAAGTGGTCATCGTGCTTCCCGGGGATGTATTGGGTATCTATGGCGGGGAGGATGATGAGCTTGAAGAGTAAAATCAGACAACCTCTGCGCTTGCTGGGTATTGGATTACTATGCACTGTACTGCTGGTTACGCTGGTGCCGCGCGTTAAAACGGTGATTGAGCTGTCTGAACGCAAGCAAGCTCTGCTAGAGCAGAAAGAAAAACTGGAGAAAGAACAGCAGGCCCTGCAGTTGGAATTGGAACAGGCCAGTTCACCGGAAAATATTGAACGCATAGCCCGGGAACAATTGGGAATGGTCAAACCGGGAGAACAGCCTCTGATACCGGTCCTGCCGGAGTAGTAAAAAGGCCACAGCTGCCGTTCTTGATATATTGACTACCACCTTGGCACAGGATACAATGAACCTAGTATTAATCCGAGGGGGATTCTATTTTTTATGCCAACCGAACAAACCAATATTGTGCCTGGTAGCATTGTGGAAGGCAAGGTGCAGGGAATTACAAGTTTTGGTGCCTTCATTGAACTCTCAGGTGGGATGGTAGGGTTAGTCCACATTTCTGAGATCGCTGATACCTATGTTAAAGATGTGAGAGACTTTTTACAGGAAGGGGATCCCGTTAAGGTTAAGGTTCTGAACGTTGCCGGGAAAAAGGTTGGCCTATCCATTAAACAGGCAAACCCCGCCACCGCACCGGAAAAACCTGCCCGGCCAGCCCCGCAGTATCATGATCGGCGCCCCAGTAATCGAGAGGGGCAGGGGAATTTGGACGATATGATAGCCAAGTTTCTAAAGGAAAGCGATGAACGTTTACAGCCTTTGAAAAACCGTATGGAGCCACGAAGAAGACCCCGCGGCAATTACTAGACGATTACAAAGCACTTCCAAAACGGAAGTGCTTTTTCATATGGCCAAAAAGGCACAGGAGGGAAACTAATGCGCTGCGCGGCAGTAGACATAGGAACCAATTCCTGCCGGCTGCTGATTGCCGAAACAGGAGGAGAGCAGTGGAAGGTTCTGCATAGGACCATGGTGACAACCCGCATAGGAGAAGGGGTGGATCGCCAGCGTGTGATCAATCCCGCGGCTATGGAGAGAACGGTGCGGGGACTGCTGATACTGCAGGAGCATATGACCAGATTCCGGGCAGAGCGCCTGCGGGCAGTAGGTACCAGCGCCCTTAGGGATGCGGTTAACCGGGAGGAATTTGTGGAGAAAGTCCGCCAGGAATTGAACTGGCAGGTGGAAGTCATCAGCGGCGAGGAGGAAGCCCGGCTCAGCTACCTGGGAGTAAGGTGCGGCTTGTCTTTGGACCAGCCTCCTCTGGTGGTAGATTTGGGGGGAGGTAGCACTGAATTTATGCTGGAAAATCCCCAGCCCTGGAATATATCTCTGCCCGTTGGTGCGGTGCGGGCGGCGGAAACCGGCATGAGCGACCAGCAGATCAGCGAGCTGCTTAAGCCTGCCGCCAGCCGGTTTTCAGCTCTTGGTTCTCCGATGGTAGTCGTAGGAGGAACTGCCACCACCCTGGTGGCCATGCAGCGGGGCCTGAAAAAATACGACTCCCGGCTGGTGCATGGGCAAAAACTCACTGTGGACCAGGTTAAATACTGGCGGGATTACCTGAGTGCCATGACCTTGGAGGAACGGCGCCAGGTAACCGGCCTGCAGCCTGAACGGGCTGATATTATTGTTCCGGGGATTCGTATCCTGGCTTTGATCATGGATCTGCTGGGGTATGAAGAGATACTGGTGAGCGAATCCGATATTTTGGATGGCATTATCGCTGAACTAAGTGCTGATTAGGAGCTAAGAGGCAGGAAGGGACGGTTCTTGCGGCCATCAGCCAGCAGAAATGATACGGAAATGGCGGCAAGAGCAGGACTCTTTTCTATTCCTTTCCCGTGTATTCCGGGGTTTCTCCTGTTGAACAAACGAGGAAAGTGTGGGCAATACAAGCCCTGTCAGGAATTTTGTTGGAAGAAACAGGGCATCCCTGACGGGTAATTACAAATTTTATCCCGCGTCCCTGCTATAATTGGTGGACAAACCGCCAAAAAGGGGGGACTTATGTGTTGGAAAAAATGGAAGTGTATCCTTATCAACGGGTGGCAGAACCCGGGATAAGCAAAAGGAGAGTGCTGCGAAGACCGTCATTAAAATTAAAACCGATTAAATTATCCGGCAGCCTGCTGCCTTCGCTGCAGGCTTTGTTTACCATAGATCAATTGTGCTTTGGTGTGGGAGCAGTTCTTATGGCCCGGGCTTTTGTGCTGGGTGAACTGCTTCCTTTTATATTTGCCTACCTGGCGGCTTTTGGTTACCGGCACCGTTCGCGGTCTCTGGTGATCGCCTTGTTGGCCCTGCCCGGTTTTGCCAGCGTCCTGTCCGGGACCAGTCTGGGGAGCAATATTATTGCCCTGCTGTTGATGATGGCGGTGATGAATTCCATCCGCATCCCGGAAGACAAGGTATGGTGGGGATTGCCGCTGCTGACCATGGCCATACTGCTGGTAGTGAAAACTACCTTCCTGCTGTTTACCGCCTTCAGCTTTTATGGAGAAATGGTAATAGTATTTGAAGCCATGATCGCAGGTATTCTGGCGTTTGTTTTCATGGTCTGCA
>ENA-OWPA01001798-OWPA01001798.1-bioreactor-metagenome-genome-assembly--contig:-NODE-1798-length-12381-cov-5.823797_pt1 | contig 12381 bp, 7 predicted proteins | sample MGYA00238139_ERZ651803 | MGnify/ENA primary metagenome ERZ651803 (study PRJEB26909, sample SAMN07631231) | bioreactor metagenome | isolation source: Switchgrass digestor | place: USA: Dartmouth...
ATCGGAAAGCCGTATGCGGGAAAATCGCATGTACGGTTTGATGAGGGGGCGGTGGAAACCCCACTGCTCTACTCTATTGCGGTTGTAAGCCTTGATTTTACTGGGTTTTCGGAATTACATCTAAGTTGTCTACTCAACCTAAAGAGGCGAAATACGTACATGGAAACATATCGAGGAGTACTTTTGGGGCGAAATTTGGGCTCGAAAATAGGCAGGGTTGAGTTGACAGATTAGATAATGGACATTTTTGATAGGGTTGAGGAGATAGGGTGGATGTAAAGTATTAATTCATTCTGTTTCCGTCTATCATGGTTTGCAGTATTCGAGGTGTATGATATGATATATAGACTTCCGGAAGCAAATGATAAAGCTCTGCTTCATGAATATATTCAAGAACATTACGATAATGGAGAAACAAGCATTAATGCGAGTTTAGAACTTGCGACTTCTGAGTATGGTGAATGGGTTGAGAAGATACGGAGAAATGCTTTGGTCGGCGATGAGATATGGGGTAAATCATTGTTATACCTTTGCATTGATGAGGGTAAATTAATAGGTTTATTACATTCGATATGGACTACCTAAGTATCTTGCCGAAAAATACGGTCATATAGGTTATGGAGTGAGACCGTCTGAAAGGAAATAAGGGTATGCAACCACAATGCTTAGGTATGCCTTATCAGTGTGTAAAGAAAAAGGAATTTTATTGCTATTACACGTTTGAACAATAAGGTGAATAGAACTCGAGGATTTAGACAGGAGAACCATCTCCTTGTCTAGAGAAAGATAACATAAAATAAATTGTGCACATTTGCAAAAGGACATCCTCAAGTGGTAAATTTAGAATTGACAATAAACCAAATTTAACCAGGAGGATGTCCAAATGTCTGAAAACATTATACACCTAAATGAAGAGGCCATAAAGGGCCAACTTAGCCAATTAGTACGAGGAACGGTCGAAGAAACACTAAACAAGCTTCTGGAAGAAGAGGCCGATCGAATCGCAAATGCAGGACGTTATGAAAGAAGCGAAGAAAGAAAGGATACCAGGGCAGGTTACTACAAACGAAAGCTTTTAACAAAGGCAGGAGAAGTAAATTTGAAGGTTCCAAGGTTAAGGCATCTTCCTCTTGAAACAGCAATCATAGAGAGATATAAGAGACGGGAAAGTAGCATAGAGGAAGCCCTTATTGAAATGTATTTAGCCGGTGTATCCGTTCGTAGAATAGAAGATATAACCGAAGCACTTTGGGGTACCAGAGTATCAGCAGGAACGGTAAGTAATCTAAATAAAAAGGTATATGGACATATTGAAACATGGCGAAATAGGCCACTTAAAGACAATTACCCATATGTTTATCTTGATGGTATCTATTTGAAACGGAACTGGGGTGGAGAAGTTGATAATGTATCGGTCCTAGTGGCTCTCGCAGTTGATTCAGAAGGTTTCCGTGACATTATAGGAGCTTGTGAAGGTGCTAAAGAGGATAAGGAAAGCTGGCTGAGCTTCCTTAGGAGCCTCAAAGAGAGAGGGTTAAAAGGTACACAATTATTTATAGGAGATAAGTGTCTTGGTTTGATAGAAAGCATAGCGGAAGTTTTTCCTGGGGCATATTTTCAGAGGTGTGTTGTTCACTTCTATCGGAATGTATTCTCAGTCACACCTCATAGTAAAAGAGTATATTTTTCCATAATCACTTGTCACGTGCTATAGCATGTGTTATATTGATAATGGAAAGGAGTAGATTTTTATGACTTTTGCTGATGTTGTTAAGGAAGTACGTAAAAGACTGGGAATAAGTCAAGAAGATTTAGCTCATTCATTAAATGTGAGCTTTGCAACCATAAACCGTTGGGAAAACGGAAAAACATCTCCAAATAAACTTACTCGAAAGTATTTTTATGATTTTTGCCAAAGCAAAGGAATTGAGATAGGCAAAGATATATACGAGAGATAGGTTAGAAATGTATAAAGCTTGTAAGCTATAGGTATAGAAAAAATAGATCAACGAGGTGAGTAAATATGAATGCAAAATTGCTTAATAGGTTAATACAGGCAATTGTATTAAATGATAGCAATTCATTATATCAAATCGCTAAAACGATAATTGAAGAAGAAAAGAAAAAAGGCCACGAACGATTGGCTAAACAACTAGAAGATATTATTAACTCAAATGGTGTTTCGAAGCAAGCTGAGCAACTAAAGTCCAATAAAGGTGTAGTTAATGAAATGACTGTTCTTCCTGTAAGTAGGCGTCACAATCAAACATTGGCAACAGTGATTCCAAGAGAGAAACTTAAGCACCACATGATACTATCTGAAGCTTTAGAAAAGCGATTTGACCAAATTGAAAAAGAATATGCGGCAAGAGAACGCCTCCAAAAGTTTAATTTGAAGCCTCGTTCAAAAATACTTTTATATGGTCCACCCGGATGTGGTAAAACACTTGGAGCAGAACGCTTGGCATGGAACCTAGGCTTACCCCTTATGAAAGTTAAATTTGATGCTATAATTTCATCTTATTTTGGTGAATCGGCAGCAAACTTAAGGGTTATTTTCGAATCGAGTGCTGAAAAGCCATGTGTTTTATTATTAGATGAATGCGACTTTATTGGAAAATCAAGAATGCTGGGTCAGGATGTTGGAGAAGTTCCTCGAATCGTCAATATGCTTCTTATGCTTCTAGATGAGTATTCAGCTCCTGGATTACTTGTGGCAACGACTAATCTTGAATCTTCTTTAGATAAAGCACTTTTTAGAAGATTTGATGAGGTTATAGAAGTAACTCGCCCAACTGAAAAAGAGATATTAGCTCTTTTTAAATTTACTTTATCAGCTTTCAATGTGGCTGCAAACATCAACTGGGATATGATTGTTGAAAAGGTAAAAGGATTTTCAGCTGCCAATATTGTTGCTATAGGCGAAAATGCAGCCAAAATGAGTGTTCTTGATTCAACCAGTGTGGTAAGTCAAGAATATATAGAACGTGCTATCAGTGAAATTAGAAATTACTAGGAAATGGGGGTGTAATAATGCCTAAAGCTAATGAATTTAAACATCTTGAATTGGTTTTGCAAAGAGATGGTAAAAAGCTTGTTCCGAAAAAAATAAAAATACCTACTCCACCGAGTGTAGTAAACAATATTGCAAACAGACAACAACATAGTAGCAAATTGTATGGTCAGGCAAGAGCAATAGTTGATATTTGGTCACAAGAAGATATAGATAGAACGCAAAATGGGATGCCAGTATTATCTGATAAGAAACCACTACTGATCAAAATTCCAGCCGAATATATAGACATTGATTATCTCCGTAGTACTTTTGGATTTGAAGTTGTTTGTGAGTACGAAGATGGACTTGTTATCGTTGCAACGAAACCTGAAGAGTTTGAAAAAGGAATACAAAAGATACAAGACTTTGCAAATGAAATAAGAGGTTCAGGAAATGTTGCAAAAATCAATGATCTAGTTGTTGAAGAAACGAAGCAACAACGACTTAATCGTATTTTATCGGATGAATTATTATTATCCTGGGATAGTATTGTAGTTTCACCTGAAAACATAATACTTGTTGAGATGAGCATTGAATGTCAAGGAACGATTGTCGTCGGAAAAAAACCAAAAAAATCTGATGGTGAAACTGAAGAACACTTCAATAATAGACTTTTAAGATGGGAAGAACGTAAGAACAAGGCATACGAAGAATGGGATGAATTATGCCGCCAACGTGAAGCAGAATTAGAGAGAATTATATCCAATTATGGTGGGGAGATAGTTCAAATATTCGATTTTATTGATGATATTTCTGTCCAGGACAGCTTTGAAATTAAAGCGCAAATTCCACATAAATGTTTGGTGGATATTGCACTAAATTACCCGTTTGTTTTTGAAATAAAATATCCTGATGATATTGATAGTCGTATATCTAGCCCTGTAGGCACTGAACTATCTAATCCTGAGTTTAAAATAGTACCACCAAAAGAAGATGCAGCAACTGTATGTATTATTGACAGTGGTATTCAAGAGGGACATGCATATATAGCACAAGCAGTAAAACCAGAGCTTTCAAAATGCTTCTTACCCGCAAGGACAGATGTAGCAGACCAAGTGTCTGATGGAGGGCATGGGACAAGAGTTGCAGGGGCAGTTTTATACCCAAATGGCGTTTCGAGTATAAAGGGGCAATATGAACTTCCGTGTTATATCGCAAGTGCTAGAATATTGGATGAAAATTGCGGAATGCCTAGAACCTTGTTACCCTCAAAGATTATTGGCGAAATAGTAAAAGAGTATGCAGTGGATAATGGTATTCGGTTATTTAACCATTCAGTTTCTGCAATGTATCCGTGCCTTACAAAATATATGTCTTCTTGGGCAGCAACAATTGATAACTCTGTTCACGAAAAAGATATTTTATTTATACAAGCAGCTGGTAATTTAAAGTGTGATAATTCAAACACATTTAGACTTGGAATAACACAACATCTCCTACAAGGAAGAAATTATCCTGACTATCTGCTAGAAAACTCTTGTCGTATTCCAAACCCTGCTCAAAGTATGCAAGCTCTTACGGTTGGCGCGCTTTGCGTTAATGGGTATGAGGATGATGATTGGATTTCATTCGGAGAACGAGGGGCTATTTCATCATATTCTTGCTCGGGTTTAGGTTTATGGGGGGCAATTAAGCCAGAAGTTGTTGAGTATGGCGGAGACATTGTGAAAAACAAAAATAATCATATATATAAAACTGTTCCCTCAACCTGTTCTGAGCTGATTAGAGTATCACCTCCTGCTTATGCGAAAGATGATATCGGGACTTCATATGCTGCTCCAAAAGTAGCTAATATTGCGGCTGAACTTCAAAAAATGCTACCGAATGAGTCGGCATTGCTTTACAGAGCGTTAATAGTACAATCCGCACGCTGGACAAGCTGGGCTGAAGCTTTTCCCGAAAATAGAAAAAAAGATATTTTAAGGCTTATGGGTTACGGTCTTCCTAATATTGATAGAGCAACAACTAACAATGAGCATAGAATAACATTTATAACTGTAGGAGAAAGAACTATTCAGGCCGGTTATGTACATATTTATCGTGTAAAAGTGCCGGAAAATATACGAAATATGCACAACAAGATTAGAATTGATGTTACGCTTGCGTTTTCATCAAAACCGCGCAGAACGAGAAAAGGATTCAGGGGGTATTTTGCTACTTGGGTTGATTGGATGAGCAGTAGATTTAATGAAGACCTTGAAACATTTGCCCGTAGGATAATAAGTACCCCTGAAGAAACGGATTTAACCGAAGATACTGATGAGGATAGAGGGAATGGTATTCCTTGGATAATTGGTGCAAGAAACAATCACGGCATTATAAAAGATATAAGCCGAAGCAGAAGCGCAACTCAAAAAGACTGGGCAGAAATGGAAGCGTATCAGTTGCCGGAAGAATTTTGCATTGCCGTTGTTGGTCATAAAGGCTGGTGTACAAACGGTGAACATGCTGCCAAGTATTCATTATGTGTTAGCTTTGAAGCCATCAATAACGATATACCTATATATGTGCCGTTTGCACAGGTTGAAGTTCCTGTCGAGGTTGAACAAGAAATTGAAACCGAAATTGAAATAACAAATATTGAGTAGGAAACAGAGCATTGACAATAATTTACCAAATAATAAGTTTTATATAGAGTATTGCTATGATGTAATAAGGTGACTTGATACCGCTGAAATGACAAACCAATGCGATAGAAGCCAAAAGATAAACGAGCTTGCTGACAAAGAGGATGAAATAAAAATCTGGGAGGATTATAATAAATGAGCGAGAAACTAACAAGATTTACCAAACTTTTAAAGGACATGTTTGAGTTGGAGAAATCAGATCTTGACTTTGGCATATACCGCATCATGAATATCCGCAAAAACGAGATCAATAACTTCATTGAAAATACTCTTGCCAGTGAAGTTAATTCCATACTATCGAAATATGCTACCGACAACAGCCAGGTAAGAAAGCGTATTGAAGAAATTGAGAAGCAGTGTGAAAGCGTAGGGGTTAAGGTAGAGGACAGCAAGCTAAGGGAAGAATATGCCGAATATAAGGCGTTGCTTGCCTCCGGTACAGGAGTTGCCGAGCTGGAAAGTGATGTTTATTCAGCTTTATATAACTTTTTCAGCCGTTACTATGATGAGGGAGATTTCATCAGCAAACGCCGCTACAAAGAAGGTGTTTATGCTATTCCCTATGAGGGGGAAGAAGTCAAACTTTACTGGGCCAACCATGACCAATACTATATCAAAACCAGCGAAAACTTCAGGGATTATTCCTTTAAGGTGGATGTACATGGAGAAAAGTATACGATTCATTTTAAGCTGGTTGACGCCAATACCGAGCAAAATAACAACAAAGAAAGTGATGACAAAAAGCGCGAATTTATTCTGCTGGATGAAAACTTCCTGGAAGCGGAGGGTAATGAGCTTACAATAAAATTTGAATATCGTGTTCCTGCAAGTGAGCAGGATAGCGTAAACAAGCTGAAAGATAATACTAAATTAAATAAATCCGCCGTTGATAAAATTAAAGGCGCCGTTTCAGAAAATGCCGACTTAAAGCGCTTTGTCTGGGCCATAAACATGCCTGCCCCGACGGAAAAAAATAAGACCCGGACAATTCTGGAAAAGCACCTGGAAACCTATGTCGCCAAGAACACCTTCGATTATTTTATTCACAAAGATTTGCGCGGTTTCTTGAACAGGGAACTGGATTTTTACATAAAAGCCGAGATAATGCACCTGGACGACCTGGATACCGACAATGAAGTGAAAGTAAATGCCTACCTGGCCAAGGTGAAGGCCATTAAAAAGGTAGGCCGCACCATTATTGACTTTTTGGCGCAAATAGAGGACTTTCAGAAAAAGCTGTGGCTCAAGAAAAAGTTTGTGGTTGAGACAAACTGGTGTATCACCCTTGATAAGATTGATGAGAGCTTCTATCCCGAAATCGCTGCCAATGATGCTCAACGGCAGGAATGGGTGGAACTGTATGCCATCGATGAGATTGCTGGGGATTTGATGACAGTGGCCTATTCCAGTCCGCTGACCGTAGATTTTTTAAAACAGAATAAAAACCTTGTGCTGGATACAAAGCATTTTACGACGGAATTCAAGGAGAGGCTGATTGCAAGTATCGATAATTTAGATGAGGAGACAAACGGTCTCTTAATTCACAGTGAGAATTTTCAGGCATTGAATTTGCTGCAGGAGAAGTATAGGGAGAAGGTTAAGTGTGTTTATATTGATCCACCGTATAATACGAATGCAAGTGAGATTATTTATAAGAATGGGTATAAACACAGTTCGTGGCTTAGCCTACTTAGCGATAGATTACATATAAGTAGAAAGCTAATGCATCAATCGGGTATCGAATGTGTAACTATTGATGATGTCGAAATGAAAAGGTTAAGTATCTTGTTGGACAACATTTTTGGTGAAGATAATATACTTGGAAATATCGTAATAAAAAATAATCCATCCGGAAGATCTACACAAAAAGGTATATCAATAGCTCATGAATATGCTATTTTTGTAGCCACTGGTCCTTCAACTAAAATAGGTAGATTAGACAGAACAGAAGAACAAAATGCAAGATACGACGAAAAAGATGAGAAAGGATATTTTGAATGGGTTAATTTTAGAAAACATGGAGGTTTTAAAGCGGACTCACCCTCTATGTTTTATCCGATTTTTATTAATATTGAAAAAGGAAATATGCGAATACCTAATATGGAGTGGGATGAAGAAAAGAAAAAATGGATATTGTTAGAGAGCCCTCAAGAAGGTGAAATGATTTCATTACCTATTGATGAAAATAATATTGAACGTCGTTGGAAGTGGGGAGTTGATCGTGTTATATCAAATCCGACTGAATTTTGTATACGGAATGATAGAAATGGTATACCTTCTGTTTATGTAAAAGCACGTTTGAATGAAGAAGGAACGCTTCCTTTAAGTTGCTGGGATAAAAAAGAATATTCCGCTACTGCGTATGGCACAAATCTATTAAAAAATATTTTTAAGGATTTGAATGTCTTTTCATATCCAAAATCAATTTTTGCAGTAATTGATTGTTTAAGAGTATGTAATGTAACTGATGATAGTATCGTTCTCGACTATTTCGCTGGCTCTGGCACAACAGGTCATGCAGTAATAAACCTTAACCGCGAAGACGGAGGCAACCGTAAATATATCCTTGTGGAAATGGGCAATTATTTCAACACAGTTACCAAGCCGAGAATTAAAAAGGTTATCTACGCTAAAGACTGGAAGGACGGCAAGCCACAAAACAGAAATACCGGTGTTTCACAGATTTTTAAATACATTCGTCTGGAAAGCTATGAGGATACATTGAATAATATCGAGCTTAGCCGCACGCCTGAGCAGGAGAAGCAGCTGAGGATGGATGCAAAATTCCTTAACGAGTACCTTGTATCCTATATGCTGGACATTGAAAGCAGGGGCAGCCTCTTAAGCCTTGACCGCTTTAAGGAGCCTTTTGCCTATAAAATGAAAATTGCTGAAAATAATGAGACAAAAGAAACAACCATTGACCTGGTGGAAACCTTTAATTACCTCCTTGGTCTTACTGTTACGAGACAAAAAGCTGCTGCCCGTTTTAATGCCGTCCCTGATCCTAAGGGTGAATATGAAAACGCAGTAATGCTTACAGAAGACAAGGAAGGGAAATATACCTTTAAAACAGTGGAAGGCATTATGCCTAATGGGGATAAAGCTCTTGTTATTTGGCGTAATCTTACCGAAGATCTAACAGCCGACAACGCTGCTCTGGACGCTTTCTTCTTGAAATACCGCGCGGAATCCGGGTGCATGGAGTTTAGCCTCATCTATGTCAATGGAGATAACAATCTGGAAAACCTCAAGAGCGAAAAAGAGCAGTGGAAGGTTCATTTAATCGAGCTTGAATTTAAGAAGAGAATGTTCGAGGGGGTGTGATGATGGGAGCAAAGAAGGCTAAGAAAGCAAATAAGTCCATCAATCTCAATGACTGCCTGGTGCTCAATAAATACTTCCTTTCCCTCTTTGGCAAAAGGGATTTCAGAGAGCTGGCGGAAGACATGAGGTCTGCTGATTTGGAAGGGTATAACGAAGAGAACACCTCCTATTTCCATGAATTTATAGTACGCAAGTATGTTAAGCTGGGCTTTTTAAATAAGGACAAGCTGAAGGAATATGATGAAAACATCTTCCGTTATGTCCAGCATATCGGCGAGGGTCGGGGTGGGCTTACCCTCAAATATTTTCAATATCTTGCCCTTCTTTTTACCGAGATGTATCTCGATCGGTACTTCCTGGATAGGGAGAACTTTGTTGCCGACTTAAATAATTTCCTGCATGAATTCAATGCTGGAAGCGATGGAGGAACAATTTCAGATTATACAGCGGACAGCTTGAACAAGCTTGCTTATATGTGCGCTACGGGCAGCGGCAAGACCCTAATCATGCATGCTAATATCCTGCAATTCCAACATTACTTTAAGAGGGCGCAGGAATATAACAAAAGCTTGACCCTAAATAAAATTATTCTTCTTACGCCCAATGAAGGTTTATCGCACCAGCACATTGAGGAAATGAAGCTTTCAGGCATCCGCTGCCGCCTTTTTGAAAAGGATACCCTGCAGGAAAAAGACGAAGTGCTGGTTATCGACATCAACAAGCTGGAAGAGCAGGGGAAGGTGAAAACTGTTTCTGTGGACAGTTTCGAGCAGAACAACCTTGTCCTGGTTGATGAAGGCCACAAAGGACTCTCCGGAAATATGTGGTACGATTTTCGCAGCCGGTTGTCGGAAAAGGGGTTTTCCTTTGAGTACTCGGCCACTTTTAAGCAGGCTATCAAGGAGGAAAAAACAAAATCGGAAGCTGAGGCTCTTGCTCATCAGTACGGCAAGGCCATTATATTTGACTATTCCTATAAGTACTTCTATAACGACGGCTATGGCAAGGAATACCGTATTTATAACCTGAAAGAGAGTCTTTCCAGAGAACAGCAGGAGCTGTATTTAACGGGTTGCTTGCTCAGTTTTTATCAGCAAATGAAAATTTATCAGAGCGATAGAGGGGCCTTTGTCCCTTTCAATATTGAAAAGCCATTGCTTGTATTTGTGGGTAACAGCGTGAATAAAACCGTCAGCAAGGACGAATTAACCGACGTGCAGGAAGTCCTGGCCTTTATTAACGGCTTTACGGCAAACAAAGAAAAGGCCGTAAGCCGGATCAAAATGCTGCTGGATGACAATACCGGACTCCTTGATGAAAGAGGACAGGAGCTGTTTTACGGCGATTTTTCCTATTTGCAAAATCTGTTTCAGCGAGATGCCGGCTCTGTTTATGACGATGTGTTAAAAATCGTTTTTGAGGCAACTTCCACAGGCAGGTTACACTTGGTAAATTTAAAGCAGTTGGGCGGAGAAATCGGCTTGCGGATCGGCAGCGACAATGAGTTTTTTGGGGTCATCAACGTTGGCGCCGGCGGCGACAGCGAGCTGATTAAGAATATTGAAAAAGGAAAGACCGGGATTGTTACCGATGAAAACCAGTTTGAGAACGAGTCTCTGTTTAAAAGAATAAATGATAAAAATTCCAAGATTAATATACTTATAGGCTCTAAAAAGTTTACGGAAGGATGGAACAGCTGGCGGGTTTCCACCATGGGGCTGATTAACTTTGCCAAAGGCGAAGGCTCTCAGGCCATCCAGCTTTTTGGCAGGGGGGTAAGACTTAAAGGTTACGGAAACTGTCTCAAGCGCAGTTCCAAACTGGACTACCCTGTTGAGGTGCCGAGGTATATTAACAAAATAGAAACCTTAACTATATTTGGGGTAAAAGCCGATTATATGGCACAATTCAAAGAATATCTTGAAAAGGAAGATATGGATCTGAATGACTCCATCAGAAAATTCAAGCTCCCTGTAGTAAGCCGTTTTCATGATGCGAAGGATAAACTGAAGGTGATTAAGGTCAAGGACGGCATCAATTTCAAAAAGCAGTCGAAACGGCTTATCCTTACTACTCCTTCAGACGGCTTTATGGACAACCTAGTCAAAAATAAAGTCAAGGTTGATTATAATGCTGCCATCCAAAGTCTTACTTCTACCAGGAGTGAAGATGTAAAATATCAAAAGGACGAGGCTGTATTGGAGCCACATCATATCGCGTTCTTAGATGTGGATAAGCTTTATGCCGAACTGCTGCAATGCAAAAACCAAAAGGCTTATTACAATATCAGTATCGAAAAGTCATTATTGCCGGAAATACTTAAGACTAAAGGCTGGTACACTTTGTTTGTGCCCAAAGCGCTGATGGAAATCGACAGTTTTGATAAAATCGGCAGAATCAATGATATATGTGTGATGCTTCTGAAAAACTATCTGGACAGATTTTTTAAATATCATAAGGCCCAATGGGAAGCGCCGCACCTGGTTTACGGAGACCTAAAATCCAGTGATAAGAATTTTATCGATGAGTATAATATTACTCTGTTTAACAAAGAGAGATTTGACGAATTTGCAGAGCTGATTGAGGGAATCAAGGAGGCCTTGGAAAAAAACAGGCGTTTGGGCAAGTACGAGGATAAGCATTTGAATTTCCGCTACTTTGATTTTTACAGCCATCTTTATACTCCCCTTATCTCTATAGATAAAGGAATCCGTATCGAGGTTTCGCCTGTAAGCCTAAACAGCGATGAAAAGCTGTTTATTGACAGGCTAAAGAAATATTGCGATGATAATCCATCTGCTTTTATAGAAAAGAGGTTGTATCTGCTCCGCAATAAGAGCAAAGCTGGTATTGGTTTTTTTGAAGCAGGAAATTTTTACCCGGACTTTATTATGTGGATTGCCGAAGATGACAAGCAGTATATTACCTTTATTGACCCAAAAGGCATTATGATGCTGGAAAAGAATATTAATAATCCCAAAATACAATTTTACAAGACTATAAAGGAAAAGGAAGCCCAGTTACAGCCGACCTGCACCGAAAAGCAGATTATTTTGAATTCCTTCATCATGTCCGGCACACCGGCTGCAGATGCCAGCTCCCATTTTGGAGTTAAGAGACCTGAGTTTGAAAGCAGGAATGTGCTATTTCTGGAGGATGATGATTGCATAGAGAAGATGATGAGCAAGATATGTCTGGAATGCTCAAAACCGGCGAGCATGGAGAGGCATGGGGCTAAATGAGCTCAACAAGGTTTGTAATGTGGGGCGATTAGTTTATCGTAGCAAAGAGGTGTGGAAAAGTGGCTGTTAATTATAAAAAATGCCCTAAATGCGGGTCTAAGAATTCGGTTAAAATTGTATATGGCATGCC
>ENA-OWPA01001800-OWPA01001800.1-bioreactor-metagenome-genome-assembly--contig:-NODE-1800-length-12368-cov-2.727606_pt1 | contig 12368 bp, 12 predicted proteins | sample MGYA00238139_ERZ651803 | MGnify/ENA primary metagenome ERZ651803 (study PRJEB26909, sample SAMN07631231) | bioreactor metagenome | isolation source: Switchgrass digestor | place: USA: Dartmouth...
CATTTCCATTACGCTCATACCGCTGCCCCTGTAATTTAATACTTCGCTGGCAACCTCTTCTAAAACCTCAAGGGGCATCATGGCTGGCCCTGCAGAAAAATTATAGATCCTGTCGTACTTCATATATAACACTCCAATCCTTTCAACTTATATTAATATTAACATCGAACTAGTAATAGAGTATTCCAGTGTGTGAATACCTTCACAAAATCTTAAGCTAATAAATTCGATGTAATTTTTATTTTTCCTTTTTTTTAATTAAAAAAAACTTCCCATATTCCACACTATAATAGTATTTCTGTGCACATCTGCACCGGTCCAGTCAATTTCCTCCAAACATTTGCAATTTACACACCTTTCTCCCGAAAGCTTAAGCTGCCGGTGTGAGTCACTTAAACATTCAGCTGGTATCTTATAAGCCGAATCCTGACATAAGGCATAGCTCTTTAGGTTTTTTGCAATCACGGGTTTTAACATTAATTATATTATTATAATTAACTTACCGCAAATGTTAATAGTTGTGAACACAGAGGCCATGCAAAACAAGCAAAATTGAAAACGGAAGCGTTTATTGCGCTCCCGTATCTTCACTAAGAATGTCACAAGACTTCCCTGAAGATTTTTAAAAACCAACTTGAATTTCCGCAATATACCTGGCAGCTCGTATTATATAAAAAACATCGGCAAACTTTAAAGTGCCTGCATATCTCATGTCTCATACTTTAAACCTCATTACAATTGAATGAAGGTCCTGGGCTAAGTGCGACAGCTTAACACTTGCATTTGCTATCTCCTCAGTGAAAGCAGTCTGTTCCTCCAGAGTTGCTGACATTTCCTCAGTTGCTGCCGAGTTCTCTTCAGCTATAGCAGCGAGATTTTGCAGGGTATCGATTATGACATTTTTTATATTAACAGTTTCGCTGCCGGAGGTGTTTAGTTCATCAAGGGCTTTCAGCGTATCTTCCATGGCTTTGGCTATGGCCATGTAGTTATTTCTATTTTTTATTACGCTATCCGCCTGCTCTTTTGTAATCTCGGCTACTCTCTCCATTATCTTTACTGTATGTTGGGCATTACCCTGCAGCTCCTTGACTATCTCATCAATTTCTTTTGTAGATTCGGATGATTGAATAGCCAATTTTTTGATTTCATTTGCCACTACTGCAAAGCCGCGCCCAACTTCCCCGGCTCTCGCCGCTTCTATGGAAGCATTCAGTGCCAATAGATTGGTCTGCTCTGCTATGGCTGCAATCACACTGCTTGCCTGTCCGATTTTACCGGAACTTTCAAAGGTTCTTAATATGCCTTCCGACACTTCCTTGCTTATCTGATTAGTTTCTTCCGTCACTCTGAGCAAACTATCGATTTCTTGTAAACCTTCTTCAACTATATTTTTAACTTTATGGGAAGCCAAATTTACATTGTTCAGATTCTCATAGCTTTTCTCTATGCTTCGGTCCAATAATGCTGCCTTCGAAAAGCCTTCCAGGACGCTATGCGCTTGATCGGAAGCACTTTTTGCTATTTGATCTACTGTCTTTGTTATTTCGTCTGCAGCAATGGCTGATTGCTGTGTAGATGCCGAAAGACTCTCAGCAGCTTCAGACACCTGAACTGCAGAGTTTTTAATTTCGCCTATTATCTTCCTAAAGCTGTCTGTTATGGTTTGCATCGCCACCGCAAGTTTCCCTATTTCATCCTTTTTGTTGAAGTACTTCTTGTCCACATCCTGAGTAATATCCAAGGATGCTATTTCCCCCGAATATTTCGCTATTTTTACAATTGGGTTTGCTATTGAATATCCCATAAAATATGCTACGGCAATGCAAGGGATTAAAAAGCTCGCGTTAGTCTTGAGTATATCTTTTTGAAGATCGGGTATGGATGATAAAACTTCACTTCTGCTGGCAGTGACAACAACTATCCAGTCAGTCCCTTCAATTGGCACAAACGCATCGTATAAATTTTTGCCTCGAAAGAAATAACTGCCGACTCCCCTTCTCTCCTGCAAAATCCTTTCAATATGCTGTGCTACAGACATTAGGCTTACATCATTGTTGACTTCCTCCAGGGGATTCCATCGATTTATGACCATCTCTTTGTCCGGGTGAGCAACCACCGTGCCTTTGCTGTTGATCATATAGGCATAGCCACTTTCGCCAAAACCCGTATCACTTATGATATCATATAAAGCATCAGCGTCCCTGCGACCTATTAACGCCCCCACCACTTTGCCCTCTTTCTTTATGGGCACTGCATACATAAATGCCAGCTCATTATTTGCTCCATCGGCAATCAGATCAGAAATATTAATCTCCCCATTTAAGGCTTTCTGGATATAGTCCCTATTGCCTAGTTGAGCAGTTGACCCGTCTGAATATCTTGCTGTGCCGTCAGGAAAGACAATAGCAATATCTGAAAAATTAGTTTGGCCTACTTGGCTCTGCAGCACGGGCTGTTGAGTGTCCCAGTCCATACTCTGAATTTCCTCAAGCATGGCAATTAGCTCCAGAGTCTTAAATTGAGTTTCGATTCTGCTTTCCGTTATTTTTGCTGCATCAATTGCCAGCATATATAGCGCCTCTTCTGCGTTTTCAATTAGTGCTAATCGAGCTCTGTCAGTAGCAACATAGCCTAAAGCAACTGTAATTATAAGTGCCAGGACCGAAAAATATAAAATCAGCTTCGTTTTTATGCTCCTCACAATTCCCTCTCCCCTTCAACATTAATCTGAAAGTGAAGTTTTGGGTCGATCGTGAAGGCGCTATTTACTTTTCAGTTAGTTTTACGGCTGGCGAGAAAAAATTCTATTTTTTCAGGAGGCACGGGCTTGCTCAACAAAAATCCCTGGCCCAGATTGCAGCCAAATTCCTTCAGATAGGATAGCTGCTCCTCTGTTTCTATTCCTTCAGCCACTACGGTTAAGCTTAAGCTTTTTGCCATAGCTATAATTGACTTTACCAGGTTTTGTTTCTTGGAAAATTTTAGCAAACCATTTACGAAGATCTTGTCTATCTTTAACTTGTCCAGTTCAAATTGGTCTATCTGACCTAAGGAGGAAAACCCCGCTCCGAAATCATCCATGGAAATGCTAAAACCTACGCTCTTTAGTTCCCTGAGGTTTTTTACAATGGTTGTGAGATCCCCTGAAGATACGCTCTCAGTTATCTCCAGCTCAAGCTTCGCTGGTTCTATATTGTATTCCCGTATGATTTCTATGACCCGCTTGGAAAAGCCAGTCTGCTCCAACTGCTTTACAGAAATATTTATGGCCACGGGAAAGGCGCTGTAGCCCGCTCTTTCCCACAATTGAATTTGTTGACACACCTGCCTAAGAACCCATTCCCCAATATAGATGATGTATCCGGTTTGTTCCGCCAGGGGAATGAATTTACTCGGTGGCACATCCCCCAGCACCGGATTTTTCCATCTGAGCAGCGCCTCTATCCCTACAATATTTTGAGGATCGTTGATATCAAATATGGGTTGATAATGGATGCTCATCTCATCATTTGTTATGGCCCGCATCAGAAGATTGGCTATGTAGAATCGTTCCTCAATTTCCCGCGACATCTCTCTTGCATAAAAGGTAATTTTGTCATCTAACCTTCCTTTGGATTTGTACATGGCCGTCTCTGCATATCTAATTAGGGCTCCCGCATCTCTGGCATCATCGGGGTATCTGCTGATGCCGATATTTGCCGACACATTTAACATGGTGTTTTCTATCACAAAAGGCTTTTTTATCCCTTCCAGCAATTCTTCAGCAAAACTCTGCACATGATGTTCTTTGCACAAAATTGCAAATTCATCGCCACTGTATCTTGATACTACAAAATCTTTCCTGGCCAATGCCAGGATTCTTCTGGATAGCTCAATCAGCAATTTGTCCCCAACGTGATGCCCCAGGGAATTGTTGACGTCCTTAAGGCCTTCAATATCTATAAAGATAATTGAAAGCCGTTCAGAATCTTTGCTGGCCTTAAGGTGACTATCTACCAATTTAGAAAAATGGTCCCTGTTGTACAGGCCCGTCAAAAGGTCCTTTTGCTGCAATTCGGCCATCCGCCGGTCGATTTTTTTCTTTTCCGTAAGATCCTTGAAGACTCCAACATAGTTGGTCTTATTGCCAAAGTTATCTTTTATGCTGCTAATGGTCAGCCACTCGGAATATATTTCTCCCCTCTTCGTCTTGTTCCATATCTCGCCACTCCAGCTTCCTTTCCTGCTCAACTCATCCCACATACTGCTATAAAAGCTTTTGTCCTGGATTCCGGACTTTAGGATGTTCATATTCCGGCCTCGAACTTCAAGCAGCTTGTACCCCGTTATCTTTTCAAAGGCAGCATTTATCCACTCTATATTCCCTCTAGTATCGGTAATTACTACACCTTCAGAATTATTTTCCAGTATTTTCTTAAATAGCTCCAGTTGCTCTGCATAGGCCTTCTTCTCTGAAATGTCGTTATATATGACATGGGCACCGATGACCGACTGGTCTTTTACCACCGGATAACCAATTATTTCTACATAAATCAGTTTGCCGTCTTTCCGCCTTCTTACACCTTCCTGCCTGACAATTTCTCCGTTATAAATAAATTGGAGATTGTTATCTACCTGCTCTTTATTTTCCGGCAATGAAATCAGTTGGTTAATGTACTTCCCCTTTGCTTCCTTTGGTGTATATTGAAATATATCAGTAAATTTCCTGCTGATATTAACAATTTTCTGCTCCCTGTCTAAAATAACTATGGCATAAGGTGAATTAAGAAACAGGGCATTGAACATCAACAACATTTCATAGAAGTGGCTCTTTTCTGTCAACTCTTCCGTTAATTGATCTGCTTGGTCACTTTCTGTCATAATCTCAAAAGGATTTTCGTCTGCTGCTTTATGATTCTTGGGCTTCTCCACGACAGTTTCCTCCTGAACTCCTCAAATACTCAACTATAAGTTCGTCCAAATGCTGGCTCACGACAACAGTTTCATCATCAAACATTGTGCCTTTGTCATGTTTAATCATGTTGTGCATCTCTTCCCTGATCTTTTCTATTTTATTCAATATGCGAATTTCTTTTAATGGTTTATTTTTCATTTTTAAATTTTACCTTTCTCATTAAATTAGCCCTTGTCCGACTAACTGTAATTGCTGCTCCAAAACTTTAGCCAAAGATTGTTGATTTCGGTGCTACTCAATTTGATATTGGAAATGATCATCTCTATAATCTGAAAGGTGGTAAACTTGTTATAATCCTTTAAAAAATCTGCCACACTTATTCTGCTGCCTAGGATTTTCTTTTCTATGCAATCTCTCACCAAGTTTGCAATTATTAGGTTTTCCCTATCCACCCAGTATTTGAATTTGTCTCGCAAAACCTTTATCAACTCTTCAGGCGGAAAAAGGTGGTATCTCAGCAAGAACTTTTGCCTGCAAATGTCCTTAGAACAATACTCCACGGTATTTTTAAACACGCTATACAATTTCACATCTGGAGAAATATTTTTCTTTAATTCTTCAACATTCTCAATAAAGCGTATTTTATCCCCCCACACCTCATCATAAATACTGAAAAACAGTTCTTCCTTTGACTTAAAGTAAAAGTATAGCGAAGACGGCTTTATCCCCACTTCATTGCATATTTCCCTAATATTTGTAGCCTCATACCCCTTTTCCAAGAACAGTTTAAAGGCCACGTACTTGATTTTATCCTTTGTGCTCAGCAAAGCTAAGCCCTCCAAATTTTGATAGCTGCTGTTTCATTTTGTGAAATCTATCGAACATTAGTTAGGCATATTATACCATTTTTGGACAAGTTACACAATACACTAAAATGTCAAACAATTAAACACAAAGATTTTAAGCAAATCGCCACCGGTCAAGAAAAATTTGTCTTTGGAATTCTGATTTTGTCACACACATAAAATTAGCCCCTCATACGAGGAGCCGGCTAAATGATTTTTTCTCTCACTGTCTATCTGACAGGATGAGGCACATTTTATATGACATATTGTTTTTAGGGAGACTCAATATCAACGGCTATTTTATCATGTTCCCAGATATCTCTGTAAAATATCATACAGTTTTTCTATGTCGATAGGTTTTGATATGTAGTCATCCATCCCCGCTTCCATGCATTTTTGTCTATCTTCATAGATGGCATATGCCGTCATGGCAACAATAGGTATGCGCTTGGTATTTTCCATTTCTCGAACGATTCGTGTAACCTCATAACCGTTAAAGCCGGGCAATTGTATATCCATTAAAATCAGATCTACCTTATTCTCCTTTAATTTTTCCAATGCCTCGTTGCCGTCGTACGCAGCTAGATACCTATATCCTCGCTTAATAATTATACTTTCCATGATTTCTTGATTGATCAAGTCATCTTCTATGCACAAAATTACTTTATCACTGGTCAATCCATTGGTATTTTCGTTTTGTTCTGATGTATTTTCACCTTTGATGGAATTCCGTCTTTTGAGGACACAGGTAAAGTAAAAAGTACTTCCTTTTCCAACTTCACTTTCACAATGAATATCTCCCTTCATCAGATCGGCAAGCTGTTTTGCAATGGCAAGGCCCAGGCCAGTACCTTTGTACTTTTTATTGTTGGATAAGTCTCCCTGAAAAAAGCTTTGAAATATCTTGGGCCTGTAGCTTTCATCTATTCCAATACCCGTATCCTTCACGCTAAATTCGATTTTCTGCACATAATCGTTTGAGGATATGAGTCTAACTCTAAATGAAATATATCCTTTATCTGTAAACTTCACCGCATTGCTCATCAAATTTGTCAATATCTGCTTTAATCTCAATTCATCGCCGACAACTTCAGGATCAATATGAGGATCAAAATAGCAACCTGCTTCTAAGCCCTTTACATTTGCGGCGACTAACAGATTGCTATAAATGTTGCTTACGGTTTCCCTCAAGTTGAAGGGCTCGTTGATAAGCTCTATTTTCCCTGCCTCCAGTTTTGAAATGTCCAAGAGGTTATCGATAATTGCCACAAGATTGTCCGCTGAGTTTTTTAATAAATTGACGTACTTTTCCTGTTCCTCGTTAAGGTCGCTGGATTGAAGCAGTTGTATGGCCGAAATTACGCCATTTAATGGCGTTTTTATTTCATGGCTCAAGTTGGCCAGAAACTGGGTTTTTGCCCTGTTAGCACTTTCCGCCTCACATTTTAGTATGGCAAGCTGTTCATATTTCTCCTTGAGCTCTTCCTGTATCAACCTCTCTTTTGATATGTCTTCATGAGTCCCAATCATCCTCACGGGTCTGCCTCTCTCGTCCCATTCTACCAGCCTGCCTTTTGACCTTATCCACCTGTACCCATTATTTTTGCATCTGATTCGGTATTCCACCACATATTCTTCCATGCTTTCCATATGCCTGTTGTATTTATGGTGGACTTTGGGAATGTCATCAGGATGAATCAAGGACAGCCATGTATCAAGCCCATCATCCAACTCATTGCCTTGATATCCCAAGTTCTTTTCCCAATCATTTACATGAATCAACTTTCTATCTACAATATCCAGCTCCCACAGGCCAAATTGGCCTCCCTCAAGGGCAATCTTGCATTTCTCTTTATACTCGCTCAGCTCCCTCATCAATTCTTTTTTCTCCGAAAGGTCCTTATATATTGCGATGGCTCCGGCTATTGTCTCATCTGGACCGTATACAGGAACTATCGTCATTGATACTTCTATTGGCTTGCCGCTTTTGTGCAGTCTGACCGTTTCAAAACCTTCCACAACTTTGCCTGTAAAGACTATTTTCGTTTCCTCTTCCATTTCTTTCAACCTGTCTTCAGGAACCAATATTGCAATGGGCTTTCCTATTATTTCATTCTTTTTATATCCCAGTTTCTTCTCTGCTCCTTTACTCCAAATTGATATTTTGTAATCCTTCGTAATACCAATAATTGCTTCATCAAAGATCTCCTTTCCTTTAGAAGATAATGGGCTTATACATGTTGCCTTAGCCACGGAAGATTCACCATTTTTGGTCTCATTCACAAAGATCCCTCCCAGTTGCCGAAAACCTTATCTTTAACCAAGAAGTCATCTGTTTCCTAAAGGTGCGTAAGCATCTTCCAGCCACTGCCCATAAAATATACTGAGAATGCCACAATAAATATGCCTAACAACAAAATTATGCGGCAATATGCAGCGTCGCTTATCAGCTTCTTTCCCTTTGACAATGCAACGGATACTGCCGAATACCACACAAGATCTGATAGGATGTGTCCGAAGAAAAAAGCCACAACGCCAGTTAACCCTAAAGCATAAGACTGGCGTATGGATTCCATGCCCGTTGACGCCCACCAAAGGATAAAGTAGGGATTTGTGGCACTTACAAGGGCACCTGCCAATACAAGATTTTCAAAAACTCCACTATTTTTTGTGCCCTGATTTTCCAAAGAAACCGTCTTATAAATCCCCGACTTAATCATCCCATAGCCCATCCACGCAAGAAAAGCGCCGCCAAATAAGCCAATTAGCCCTGCAACCGTAGGAGTCGAAAAGAAATTTTTCAGGCCAAGTAGCATGACGGCAATCAAAAAAAGTTCCAGCATGCCATGGCCCAACACTGTCAGGGGGCCAGCTATCCATCCTCTCTTGAGACTGCCATCGATGGTAACCCCTAACATAGGTCCCGGCATCATCGCTCCCGAAAAGCCTATTAAGAAGGCACTGATAAAGACTCCCCATAAAGCCATCTGAATAAACCTCTCCTTTAGCAATATCAAAGACATGGGTTCCCTTTTCACTTCTTGCCCATATATACCGACACCTGTTTGATAAGTTGTTTAAACTTACATGTGAGCGCATTTTCTACGATTTAATGTCTTTTGGCAATAACTAAATAAAAGGCACCTAAAATTGCAAGCACAGCAAACAATGCGGTAAAAAAATGAGTATTGCCCGACAAAAAAATTACTGTTGGCCCATCCGCACCGCCCACCACTCCAACTGAAACAGTATTTCTCACATCTAAATTAAATCTGTTTGATAAATATAAAGACAGGATGGAATTAGAAAATGCGCTGATCAAAGCTGCCAGTGCCCATAAAACAGTAGAGACGGTAAGTAGCGTAAGCTTTATTGATTTGTCTTTTTTCATGCTCAGTCACTCCAGCCCATTCTCCAACATATCTTTCGGAACTCTCACGTTGCTTTGCAAGTGTCAAATATTTTCCCGCAACGAAAATAAACTGGTCTTTCACAATTATCTTATCCTTCCACCTATCGAGACTGGCGCCGTAGCTAATAAAGCTCCGACCCTCTCTCCTGTTACGGTGGTCATTGTTTCTGCATCACCGCTTCACATACAGTATCCTCGACTAAATCCTATCATTATTTCTTCATAGATTCAAATATTAATGAATTTGTAAATAATCTATACTTGGATAACATTTTATAACAAAAACGTGCTGCCTAGCTCTTTCTCTTGTTTTCAAATGCCTTTTCCTTACTGTCTAAAAATATTTTTCAACTTTTCAGGTAAACAGGTTAAAAAATAAAAGGCTTCTCTGAAATGAGCAACCTTTTCAGAGAAGCCCCTTAGCTTCGCTTACTTAAGCATTGAATCCACAAACCAGATATACTTGCTGTAAAATGCCACATAATCTTCAAACACTGCTACAGTCTCAAAATCTCCCTCTTCATCCGCTGCATTTCTGACCGATGTGGCCAATTCTTTCATGGCTTCCAGGTCTTTTTTCACGATTTCTAATGCCTCTTTTATTGAAAATTCTTTTGCCTTAACTTCTTCAATGCTGGAGCTCTCTAGGTATTCTGCTACCGTAGACAGCGGCATGATGCCCTTCATCTTTAATAGTTCCGCTACTTCGTCAAATTGTTCAAACAGCTTATCGTAGATTTTTTCCGTGAATTCATGGACCGCCATAAATTGGCTCCCAACAACGTTCCAATGAATATTGTGCATTTTAATGTTGAGGACCGCTAAATTTGACAAATATTTTTGCAGGAGATCGTAATGATGCATAGCCAAACCTCCCTCAAAATTTTTATAATTTATAATCAACTTGTCTATATTATATGATATAATTACTAGCACAAAAAGGAACAAAAATGTTAGCAGGAGTGAAAAATGTCGAATAAGGTACTTTCCAGTTTTGAAATATTGCATGACTTAATCAAGCTCAAGTGGGTTCCAGAAATAGTAAAATCTATTTCTCTCGGCAATCAAAGCTACACAAAAATCCTAAAAAGCATCCCTCACATGAGTCATACCGAATTAAATAGGAAACTAAGGATTCTTATGAACAAAAATGTCATAATAAAGCGAGGGGAAGGTAAAAAAACTTACTACCATCTCAACCCTTTTGGCGAAGATTTAGTCCATATTTTCAACCATTTAGAGGAACTTGAGGAAAAATATTTGGGCACATAAAAGATAAATATCCAACTTTTTGCTGATGCCGTAAATCTAATTATATGTCCCTGTATTTAAAACATATGCCACGCCATAGCCCAACACAATTGCTAAGCTTAATACAGTTTAATTCCAACAACAATTGCTTCATTTCCCGACATTACCATTTTTCCCGCAATATTTCCTCCCGCTTTTTTTGGAATTCTTCTTCAGTAATCAGACCGTCTTGTCGTAGTCTATGCAGTTTTCTAAGCTTTATTTCAAAATCGTCACTTATAGATTTTGAGACCTTATCCTCTGCTTTGTCTTCACCGTCAATATCTATCTCCCACGAAGCACTACCTTCATCACTCAAAAAGTAATATGCTTGAAGCCCGGTAATAGCAGCTGCAACTAGCGTCCATAAGACACCAAAAATGCCTGCATCAGGAATTGCCACAAATAATCCTATAAACACAAAAATAATCCCCAATATCATGCCCAACAGAGATGCAGGCTTACTCGGCTTAACCTTTATTCTCTTTGGCATAAAAAACAACCCCTTTAAAATATAGCTTCTAATTTACAAACATATGTAGCAGCGGCTTGCCAATTTATCATCCACATTACATGTTATACCAGTTTTTCTGCATCTGAACAGTATGGCGTGCTCAGAACAATTATATTGCCCCAATGTGCTCACTTGAGCAAAGGGTCGTTTACTCTTTACCTTTGAAGAATGCCCTAAGTTTGAAAGTAAACCTAACCGGTAATACCATGTCAGCCCCATGGTTAAAATATCAGTTCTACTTCATCCTTGACAAAATATCCTTCCATGTTGCGCTTTTGCAAGCCCTCTATTGTTCTTTCAATACGCTTTTCTATATACCAGGCAATATTGCTATCCAAACTCATTCCTCCGTTTGTATATGATAGCAGGAAATTCGTGAATTATTTTACATAATAACAATAACTTATTCAATCTTGCTCCCTGTTTTGGAGAGGTTAGCTTCAGCCTCTGTCCTTGCTCCAAAGCCACACAAAATCTTGTTAAAGCTGTTATCACAACTAATCATTTCTTGCAAAACCTATAAAAGAAAGTACTAAACCTAAAAAAACTATCAAATACTCAATACCGCCAAGATTGGAATTGGGGTCAACTGCAATTATTCCACCAAATAAAGTAACGTTTAACCCTAACAGCATAATCTTTAGACCTGAAGCCTTCCCCTTTAAGCCATAGACAATAAAACTTATAATTAAACCTAATAAAACCACAAGAATTATTAATGAAACTACAATCCTCATCTCCCTATCGCCCCTTCCTCAAATCTGAAATAATACCGTCCTAGTAAAAAAACATGGCCTACTCGGCATCACTTTAACCAAAAAAATAAGTTTTCTAAAACCTATTTGCTTCAATCGCAAACTCTTATTTCTCAAACAACCTTTTCTCTTTTCAAATAAAGTGCTTTTGCCAAAACGCATCAACCTTTGAGGATGCAGACATAAACATATTTTTATGATTCATCTTGCAAGTTTTTATTTCATAATCATTATAAGTGTACCGATTGTAATAAATATACCCCCTATGATTGTTTTCGCAGTGGGCACTTCATGAAGCACTACAAAAGCAAGTATCATCGTAATAACAACACTAAATTTATCTACGGGGGCAACTTTTGAAACATCTCCAATTTGCAATGCTTTGAAGTAACAAAGCCATGACAATCCCGTAGCAATACCTGATAGAATTAAAAATAGCCAACTTCTCTTACTGATGCTAGGAATTTGGCTCTGGACTTTTGTAATAAAAACTATAATCCATGCCATCGCCAGAACAACTGCTGTGCGTATAGCAGTTGCTAAATTGGAATTAATCCCCTCTATCCCTATTTTAGCAAGTATAGACGTCAGTGCGGCAAATACTGCCGATAATGATGCAAATACAAACAAAATAAAAATCACTCCTCTCTTTGCT
>ENA-OWPA01001805-OWPA01001805.1-bioreactor-metagenome-genome-assembly--contig:-NODE-1805-length-12362-cov-4.290435_pt1 | contig 12362 bp, 13 predicted proteins | sample MGYA00238139_ERZ651803 | MGnify/ENA primary metagenome ERZ651803 (study PRJEB26909, sample SAMN07631231) | bioreactor metagenome | isolation source: Switchgrass digestor | place: USA: Dartmouth...
ATTTGGTTACGATGACTTTTAAAAAGTCATCGAGTTTTTCACCGCCCTTGATTTTAAACATATGTTCTGATATAATCTACTTATCGAACATTAGTTTATGTATAGTTGAGGTATTGGGGGATGGATAACAATGGAGGAGATTCTAAAAGAAGGTATTGCAGCTTTTCTGCCAGAATATATTGATTTAAAGGGAAACTGTACTATCGTATATGGGAAAAATGCCAAAAAAATAATTGTAGAAAAATCCATCAAAACTGTCATCAAGCAAATTGCAAGATACTATATGCTTGATTTAAATGAAGCAAAGAAAAGATACAAGCCACTGGTATTCTCATCTAACTTAATACCTATAGCTTTAAGCAAATGGGATGTATTTGTCCCTGTAAAAACTAGAAAACCAATGTACAAGAACGATGGAGCTTTTGGATATGTGAATATTAAATATGTTAAAGATATCAAATATATAAAAGACAGCACTTACATTTATTTGACCAATGGAATATGTATAAAAGCTTTATGCAGCATTTCGACCGTAGAAAAGCATATAAGGAACGGGCATATAATAAGCAGGTGTTTTGAAGAAAGGTTTGTTGCTGCTGAAGGAGAAGAAAAATATAAAGCCTTTATCCCAGCTACTAAGGAAGATATAAATTTATTACTTAATGAAATAAGGAAACAATTGGGACGATAATCCAATTGTTTCCTTATTTTTTAATATAAGTTGATTTTATTTTATTTATCTTGTCGCTTCAACTCTAATTACTCTATTTAATCTATCAACCATTACAGTTATCTTATCATTATTTTCAATGTTTGAGAAGCTGCTTTTTCTATTATTAATAATTACATCAACATCATCAACTACTTCAAATATAGCTATCATAGTTTCTGATTTAATTGTAAGCCTATATGGTTTAGTTTTGTTTATACTTAATACTGTACCTGCAAATTTTGAAACTATTTTTACATCATCAAATCTGTCAATAACTTCAATAAACACTACTTTCCCATTTTTGATTTCCAGTTTTACCTTTGAACCTATTTTAAGATTATCAACATCTATTCTTCGGTTCTTTTCATAAACTTTTACTGAAGCGTCAAAATAATAAAGCATATAATTATTATTATCCTTTATTAATATTCTATCATTATAGATTTGGACGATTTCGCCGGTTACAGTTTCATTTTTCCCAGTATCTACTTTATCATCAACTCTTGAAAATAATGTTGCCATTTCTGCCCTGTTCATTGTCCCCAATGGGTTTATCCTATTTTGATTGTCCCCAACCATTAACCCAAATTCATTCATCAAATAGATATATCCTACTGAACCTTGAGGAACCAAGGAAGCATCAACAAAAGGCAGTTTCTTGTTCATGTTCCTTTGAGCTTCCTTTTCATAGCCCAATGCCCTTATAACATACTTAGCTACTTCATGCCTTAACGCATAATCTAGCGGTTTAAAATACATCATATCCACTTCGTCAAGAATACCTTTTTGGTAAGCTAGAGAAACATAACCTATAGCCCAATCATCAATTCTTTCTCCTTTATATTGTTTTGGCAGCTCTTTAATTTTCTTTGCATCGTCTTCCCATCTTATTACTCTAAGTGCCATGATAATTATCTCTAGTTTTGTTACAGGATCTTTAGGTGCAAACTTCCCATCTCCTATGCCTTTTATCAGCCCTTTTTGAAACATCTTCTCTATTGCTTTTTCAGCCCATTCAAAACCATCAATGTCATCAAAAACCTTTTTCAATAATCCCTTTGGAACTTTACCATTCCCCCATCCGTCTGCACTGACTGTTATCCCTGTGCTTAGTATTAGAATTAGCGCCAACAAGATTGAAATCAACCTCTTCATTCCCAATACCCCCTTTATTTTCTATAACATATTATATTTGTTAAATAAAAATATAATATTTCATTTCAATTACAAGTTGATTACAATTACAATATTAATAAATATCTTTATTAGAACATAGAATTGAAGCAAGTTTTTCTATTGCCTTCGTTTTTGTATTAACAACAGTCCTGTAGGAAACCCCAAGTTTTTTGGCTATATCTTCAATTTTCATGTTTTCAACGTAATATAAAATAATCACTTGCCTCTGCCTACCTGTTAGGCTATTTAATGCTTCCACCAGATTTCTGCATTCCTCCTTATCCAAAATTAACTCCAAAGGGCCCTTATCTTCTGATGCCAATAAATCCATCAATTCATCATCTTCATCTCCTACAACTTCATTTAAACTATGATGAATTTTTACTTTATGCTTATTTAGATAAAGATACCTTAACTTAGCCTTTACATATCCTAGGAAATGTACTCCCTTTAAAGGCTCATAGTCATTAATACATTCCAGTATGGTTAAAATCCCATCTTGGACCAAATCTTCATATTCATTTGGCTTGTTGAAGTACCTTCTTATTGAGCTGATGATTAATGGCTTTAGCTTGTTGATTATTTCCTCAGTAGCAATTTTATCTCCTTTTTTGGCTTTATCCAGCAATTCATCGAACATATAATCCCCTCCTTATACTCAAAAGTATAAGGAAGGGAGAAAAATATTTGAAAATATGGCTTTTCTAAAGTCATACTATAAAATAAAGAGAATAATAAAAAGTCCCCTTAAATTTAAGAGGACTTATTATAAGTCATAGTATGAATTTATCTATTTCACTAAAATCTATTTTTCAAGTATGGCTACAACCATCTTCACAAATCCTTCTTTAAAACCTGGCACTTTGGCTAAAGGAGATAAAAAACTCCTTAAAGGTACTTCCCTATAATAAGAAATATTAAATTTTGTCTCTTTTAAAATATCATTGAATCTTTTTATGGTCATCTTGTTTATGTATGAAAAGTATTCTTTGCCATTTTCATCTTTTGAAATCCTAAAATCAATTCTCTTCTTTCCGTCAGGCAAATCTTTCACCAAATCCTTATATACTTTAATTAATGTTTCATCGCTGAAGAATACATGTACCCATGGAAAACCTATGGCATCGCTTAAATGGGCACCATAAGGATGATAATATGGTGGAAAGTTAACATATAGTTTCCCGCCCTTTTTAAGCACCCTGTAGCATTCATTTAAAACCTTAAGTGGCTCGTCTACATGTTCCATAGCATCGTTCATGATTATAGTATCAAAAAATTCATCTTCAAATGGAAGATTAGCAGCATCTCCCAGTACAAACTTGAATTTATCCTCTAATCCTTTTTTCTTTGCCAAAGCATTGGCTTCTTCTTCATAATATTCCACTATTTCAATTCCATAAACCTTCTTTGCGCCCTGTGAAGCATAGTATAAGGTTTTTCCTCCAGCACCACATCCTATATCCAATACAACCTTATCCTTAAACATTTCCTCAACTGTAGTCTTTTCCAAATAAAACTTTATGGTTTCTTCTCCTTTTTCATACTGCCATTCTGCATAAGTTTTAATCCCTTGATTTTGAAGGTTAAATGGATGTACTGGCAATGGAAATAATTTATTTAAAGTTTTGCATATTTTCACACTTACTTCCATAATCTTCCTCTTTCTTTGTTTTTATTTAATATTTCAAAATATACTTCATTTATTATACCAAAAAAAGGCCATTGTTACCACAAAAATAGAATAGGCGGGATTCTGTTAATCCCGCCCAAACTTCTCAATGATATTTTTAAAGCTTTCATAAATTATACCAACATCAACTGAATAAGAAATATATTGAACTCCTAAGGCTCTCCATTTTTTAGCTGCATCTAGGTCATCAACAAATGTACCCACCAGCTTACCTTTTTCATGGGCCTTCTTGATTACTTCCTTCATCTTCTCTTCAACTATGACATTGTTTACATCACCGGGAATTCCAAGAGATTGAGATAAGTCATAGGGCCCAATAAAGATTATGTCTATTCCTTCAACTTCTAGTATTTCATCTATATTGTTTATTCCCTCAACGCCTTCTACGTGTATAATTACCATTGTTTCTTCATTTGCCAACTTAAAATATTCCTTTTTATCAAGAGATGAGTAATTTGCAGCTCTAACATATCTGCAAACTCCTCTTTCACCTAGTGGAGCAAATTTTGCTGCTTTCACAGCTTTAATTGCATCTTCTTTAGAGGAAATTTGAGGTATTTGAACTGCATCAGCTCCTATATCAAGAGCTCTCGAAATTGGATGAGGGCGATTTTCTCCAACCCTCAACACAGCAGCCATGTTAACCAAATGTGCTGCCCTTACCATATTTTCAGCTTCTAAAACATTTAAAGGACCATGCTCGCAGTCGATTATGACATAATCGAAACCTGCAAGCCCTACTATTTCAACTACAGGGGGGGAAGGAAGTTTCATAAATGGCCCTATGACTATCTCTTTATTTATTAATCTTTCCTTCAATATATTTTTCATGAGTTTCTCTCCTATTCGCTATTTAACTTCTAATTTTACCTTTGTACTCTGCCAGATGCGTCTCCTTTTAACAAGTTTTCAACTTCAGCTACAGTTACCATATTGAAGTCTCCATGGATAGTATGTTTCAATGCAGATGCAGCTACTCCAAATTCTACTGCGTCTTTAAAGTCCTTTCCTTCCAATAATCCATATATTACGCCTGCTGCAAATGAATCTCCTCCGCCAACTCTATCTACAATCCTTATGTTGTATTCCCTTGAAACATAAAATTCATTTCCGTCATAAGCACAAGCTGACCAGCCATTGTCAGATGCAGAATATGATTTCCTTAAAGAGCTGATTACATATTTAAATCCAAACTTTTCCTTCATTTGCTTGAATATGCTTTCATATCCAGCTAATTCTAACTTACCAGATGTAACGTCTGTTTCCCCTGGTTTAAATCCAAGGGTCATTTGGGCATCTTCTTCATTTCCTATGCATACATCTACATATTGCATCAATTTAGTCATTACCTTTTGTGCTTCTTCAGGAGTCCATAAGTTTTTCCTGTAATTCAAATCTACCGATACAGTAACTCCATGGCTTTTAGCAGCTTTTAATGCTTCCTCTGTTAAAATAGCTCCTTTTTTGCTCAAGGCTGGAGTGATGCCTGTAACATGGAACCACTTAGCATCTTTGAAGATTTCATCGAAGTCAAAATCAGTAACATCCGCCTCAGCTATAGCAGAATGGGCCCTATCATAAATGATTTTCGATGGTCTCATTGAAGCTCCAGTTTCTAAAAAGTAAATACCTATTCTGTCACCGCCTCTTACTATATAATCTGTTTTAACCCCGAATCTTCTCAAATGATTAATAGCTGCTTGCCCAAGGTCGTTCTTAGGAAGCTTTGTTACGTAGTATGCGTCGTACCCAAAATTAGCTAAAGACACTGCAACATTTGCTTCCCCGCCGCCATATACAACATCAAATGAGTCTGCTTGGATGAATCTTTCATATCTAGGTGTTGAAAGCCTCAACATTATTTCTCCTAAAGTAACAACTTTCCCTTTGCCCATTATAATACCTCCCAAAGATTATTATTTATACCTTGCCTTCTTAATTTCTTCAACGAACTTCTTAGCAAGATTTGTAATTTCTTCACTTGGACCTTTCGCTAAGTTGCCGCCTACGCCAACTGCTATACAGCCATTTTTAATCCATTCAGCTACATTTTCTAGGCTGACGCCACCAGTTGGCATTAATACAGCATGTGGCAGAGGCCCTTTAATAGCCTTGATATATGATGGACCAAAGGCGCTGCCTGGGAATACTTTAATAACATCTACACCCGCTTCCATAGCTTTTATCATTTCAGTAACAGTCATGCATCCTGCCATATAAGGAATTTGATATCTATTGCATAATTTTGCAGTCTCATCATTAAATGCTGGGCTGACAATATACTTAGCTCCTGCCAATATTGCTATTCTAGCTGTTTCGCTGTCAAGCACTGTACCTGCACCAACAATAAGCTTGTCTCCAAATTCCTTATTTAATTCTTTTATTACCTCTTCAGCCCCAGGGACAGTAAAAGTTATTTCGATGGAATCGATGCCACCTTCCATACAAGCCAAGGCAATTCTTTTAGCTTCTTGGCTATTTTCTGCCCTAATTACTGCAACTATCCCCACTTCTTCTATTCTCTGAAGCACTTCGTACTTTCTCATAGTTGATACCTCCTAATTTTAAAACCGTATTTTAATCTTAATCCCTAGCCACCTAAATAAGCCTTCTTAACATTTTCATCTTTTGCTAAATCAGAAGCTTTTCCTTTTATAGTAACTTTACCAGTTTCAATTACATATCCTCTATCAGCTATGCTTAAGGCCATATTGGCATTTTGCTCAACTAATAGAATTGTAGTTCCTTGCTTGTTTATCTCTTGAATAATTCGGAATATCTCCTCAACTAAGAATGGGGCCAATCCCATTGATGGCTCATCAAGAAGCATCAGCTTACCACGAAGCATTAGGGCCCTACCTACTGCAAGCATTTGTTGTTCCCCACCGCTTAGGGTTCCTGCTAATTGGTTTTTCCTTTCGTATAATCTTGGGAAAAATGCATAAACCTTTTCTAAATCTTCTTTTATGCCTTCCTTATCCTTTCTTAAATTTGCTCCCAACCTAAGGTTGTCATATACAGTTAGATTGGTAAAAATCCTTCTTCCTTCCATTACATGGGCAATTCCAAATTTCACTATTTCATGAGGTGGCATATTGGTTATATCCTTGCCTTCAAATATGATTTTTCCGCTTTCAGCTTTTTCAAGGCCACAAATAGTCCTTAAAGTTGTTGTTTTTCCTGCTCCATTTGCACCAATTAGTGTTACAATTTCTCCTTGCTCTACCTCAAGGGAAATCCCATCAAGGGCTTTAATTGAGCCATAGGATACATGTAAGTCCTCTATCTTAAGCATCATTTCCTGCCACCTCCCAGATAAGCTTCAATAACCTTTTCATTTTCTTGAATTTCCTTTGGTGTCCCTTCCGCTATTGTTTCTCCAAAATTTAGAACCTTAATTCTATCAGAAATAGACATAACCACATTCATATGGTGTTCTATCAATAGGATTGAAAGGTTAAAGTTTTCCCTGATGTATCTAATAAGCTCTATAATATCTACTATTTCCCTTGGATTCATACCTGCAACTGGTTCATCTAACAGGAGTAACTGAGGTCTCTTAACCAACGCCCTGGCAATTTCCAATCTCCTTTGTTCCCCATAAGGCAGATTCTTAGCTTTTAAATAAGCCTTTTTATGCAAGTTGAACATCTTCAATATTTCAAAAGCTTCTTCTTCAATTTTTTCTTCTTCGTTTAAAAATTTCTTATTTCTGATTAATGCATCCTTAAGATTATAGTGAGTATTGATATGAAGCGATATCTTTATATTATCTAGAACCGACACATCGCCAAATAACCTAATATTTTGGAAGGTTCTAGCAATTCCCTCTTTAGCAAATTCATTAGGCTGTAGCCCTACCATGTTTTTGCCTTTAAAAATTATGTCACCAGTAGTAGGTCTGTAAAGCCCAGTAAGCATGTTGAATACCGTAGTCTTCCCTGCTCCATTTGGACCGATTATGGCCACTAATTCATTTTCTTTTAATTCTAAGTTAAAATTCGTAACCGCTTTTAAACCTCCGAACTCAATTGAAAGGTTCTTAACTCTTAAAAGGTCCATAAATATCTCCTCTCTATCAAATTGCAAAATCGCCTATTCCAAGGACTCTGACTATTTTTCAGCTGCTTCCACTGTTCTTTTAGTGTTTCGTACTTGCAAAAACTTAAATTCTTTTCCACCAAATAATCCATTAGGCATCTTCAACATAAGAACAATTAACAATAATCCATATAGAACCATTCTCCAACTTGCTAAGAATCTTAAGAATTCTGGCAAAGCTGTTAATACTAATGCACTTACTATAGAGCCACTTATACTTGACATTCCTCCAGCATACAAGAAAACAAGATAATCTGTAGACTTTACAAAGCTAAACATATCTGGTTGGATATAAGTTAATAGGTGTGCATATAATCCACCTGCTACACCTGATAAAAAGGATGCAAAAGTAAATGATAGGATTTTAAATTTAGTTGTATCAATTCCCATTGTTTCAGCAGCTATTTCATTTTCCCTAATTGAAATACATGCCCTGCCAAATGTTGAATTGACAAAATTTCTAGCAACATAAACAGCCAAAACAACAAACACAAATATCCAGAATAGGTTTGTATATTGTGGAATAGCACTTAATCCCCTTGCACCACCAATTGGCTGGATTAGCCTTATAACTGCCCTAACAATTTCACCAAACCCTAAAGTAACTATTGCTAAATAGTCTCCCTTAACTTTCAAAGTAGGAATTCCTATCAAAAATCCTATAAAGGCAGCTGCAATACCTCCTACAACAAGGGATACAAGAAAAATTGGAATTTGCATATATATTGGCCAGCCATAGGTATTAAACAATACCCTAGTAATTACTGCTGAAGCATAAGCCCCAACAGACATAAAACCAGCTTGTCCAATTGAAAACTGCCCTGTAAATCCGTTAATTATATTCAAGCTTACAGTCATTATGATGTTAATGCCTGCAAACATAACTATCTGCATAAGATAAGAGTTGATAATTCCAGTTCTATTGAGTACTTCCAATACCACATAGATAGCGAAAATGATTAGTAATGTCATATTCCTTTTTAGCACTTTCACATTTATCACCTACACTTTTTCCACAGAGTATTTTCCTAATAGTCCTGCTGGTTTAACTAGTAGTATAACTATCAATATAATAAAGCTAATGCCATAACCTAAATCAGCATTTATTGATGTTGCAAACACTTCTGCAATGCCCAATATTAATCCGCCCAACATGGCTCCTGGCATAAGGCCTATACCACCTAATACTGCTGCTGTAAAGGCTTTTAATCCAAGCACTGAACCCATATATACCTCTATCATTGGGTAAGTTGTAGCATAGAGAATTCCGCCTGCAGCTGCCAATGCTGCTCCAATGAAGAAGGTTATAGAAATTGTATTATCAATATTTATCCCCATCATTGCTGCAGCATCCTTGTCGTTAGCTACTGCCCTCATCCTTCTGCCTATAGTAGTCCTAGTAGTCAAAATATGAAGCATAAACATTAAGGCACAAGCTAGAAGAATCATTATGATTTGAATGCTGCTTATTGTTACTCCAAAAACATTATAGTTAACTAGAGGCAATAACCTTGGGAATGGCCTTGGGGCTGGACCAATGGCAGGAATTGCTCTTAAGAAGTTTTGGATGAATATTGATACTCCAATTGCAGTAATTAATGCGGAAAGTCTTGGCTTATTTCTCAATGGCTTATATGCAATCCTTTCTACAAGAACACCTATAATACCAACAACCACCATGCTGATAAGCATTACAGGTACAAATCCCAGATGTAAATAAGTTATAGCAAAATAGCCTACAAAGGCACCCAGCATCAAAAAGTCACCATGAGCAAAGTTAATCAACCGTATAATTCCGTAAACCATAGTATATCCTAGGGCAATTAAGGCATAAACGCTGCCTAATTGAATGCCATGGATTAGTAGTTGAAAGAAAGTTACCAATTGTCTCACTCCCTATTATCATAAAGTGTCAAATACTATACAATTTAGTTGTATAGGCATTGTTTCCAATGCCTATACAACTTCTATATAGTATCTATGGATTTATCACTGTCTTGAATGTTGGGATTCCGTCTTTATAAATCATGATTGAAGCACTCTTAATTGGGTTTCTGTTTTCGTCAAAAGAGAAGTTCCCAGATGGCAATTTATAATCCTTTATAGCAGCCATTGCATCTCTCACACCTTGGCCATCAAGGGTCTTAGCTTCTTGAATTCCCTTTAATACTATCTTAAATGCTTCATATGCAAGTACTGCGTTGGAGTTTGGATTTACTCCGAATTTCTTAACATATCTATCTACAAAGTCCTTAGTTACAGGGTCATCAGATGTTGGGGAGAATGCTGCAGGGAATGCAATGCCTTCAACATTTTCTTTTCCTGCTATATTTGGAACATCAGGGCTGTCAAAGGAGTCTCCACCGATGATTGGAGTTGTTATTCCCATTTCTCTAGCTTGCTTTACTTGTAGTGGCAATTCGCCAAACAAGTTAGGCAAGAATATAACGTCTGCATTTGCAGCCTTAATCTTAGTTAATTGAGCGCTGTAATCCTTAACTTCTGCACCACCATAAGCTTGGATTTCTACAACTTTACCACCAAACTCTTCAAAGTTCTTTACGAAGCTTTCCTTTAGCCCTGTACTGAAGTCATCAGCATTGTTGTAAAGTATAGATGCAGTTTTTGCACCTAATTCTTCATAAGCATATTGGGCCATAACCTTACCTTGGAATGGGTCTATGAAGCATGCCCTGAATATAAAGTCTCCAACTTGAGTAACTTTTTCATTAGTTGTAAATGTCCCAATTGCTGGAATCTTAGCTTGTTGAGCTATAGGGCCTGCAGCAAGTATTGCACCACTCATATCTGGTCCAACTATAGCTATTACCTTGTCTTGTTCTATTAACTTCCTATAAACATTTGAAGTTATATCTGGTTTTGCTTCGTTATCTTCATAGATTACTTCAATTTGAATCTTCTTTCCATTTCTTTCTAAGCCACCTGCTTGCTCTAATTCATCTACTACTAGGCTAATACCATTTTTGATGTATTCGCCAGCTATTGCTGATTGTCCTGACATAGGCGCTACAACACCGATCTTCAATTTCGTTACTTCCTCGGTATTGGTAGTTCCTTGTGTACAGCCTACCAACCCAACAATAAGTACAAAGATCAATGAAATAATCAAAAAGTTTCTTTTCATATGTTATCCTCCTTTAATTTTTATAGGATTTGTAAACCTTAGAGGTTTAAAACCTCATTAATCCATCAGATAATTAATAACTCTTTTCAACATATTCTTTAATGCGCCTAACTGCCTCAACTAAATTCTCATCTGAGTTAGCAAAGGAAAACCTTATATATCCTTCGCCCATTTCTCCGAAAGCTGAACCAGGCACACAAACTACTCTTGCTTCCTTCAATAATTCCTTTGCAAATTCCTCAGAAGACTTGCCAAAGGATTTTATATTTGCAAAGGCATAGAAGGTTCCACCACTTTTTGGGCAATTAAATCCTTTAATTGAGTTTAATCCATCAGTAATTAAGTCCCTTCTTCTAGCATAATGCTCAAGCATTTCATCAACGCAAGTTTGTGGACCTTTCAGTGCAGCAACTGCTGCCTTTTGAATGAATGGTGGCAAGCAGGACACTACGCCTTCTTGTAATTTTGGCATATTCCCTATAATCTCCTTGTCGCCAATTATAAAGCCTACTCTCCAGCCAGTCATTGCGTAAGATTTGGATAAGCTGTTTACTATTAGAACTTGCTTTCTTACATCTTCAATTTGAGATATGCTGTAGTGGACATTTCCATCATAGATAATCTTGTCATATACTTCATCAGAAACAACTACTATATTATGCCTTTTAACTACTTCAGCAATCTTTTCTATGCTTTCTTTATCCATTATTGCCCCTAGTGGATTACTTGGGTAGTTAAGGATAAGTGCTTTTGTCTTAGGAGTAATGGCCTTTTCCAAATCCTCAGCTTGCAACTTAAACCCATATTCCTCGTATAGAGGTACCCTAACTACCTTTCCGCCAAGGATGCTTATTGTACCTGCATAATTTGGATAACCTGGATCAGGGACTATAACTTCATCACCGTGGTTAAGAATAGCAGCAAGGGATAAAAATACTGCTTCCATTCCACCAACGGTAACCATTACGTTTTCAGCTTCAATGTGATAACCTAAATCCCTGCCATATTTTTCAGCTATAGCTTCCCTTAACTCATACATTCCAGCATTGGGATTATACTTTGTCAAACCTTCTGTTATTGCCTTTATAGCTGCAATCTTTATATGTCCTGGTGTTTCAAAGTTAGGTTCTCCAACAGATAAGTTTATGGCATCAGGATACTGGGATGCCAATTCAAACATAACCCTGATTCCAGACCTGGGATAATTAATTGTAGAATCAGATAAATAGCTCATAGTTCCTCCTTATAAAAAGTAAAATTTTTCTAGGTAAATACTTGTTATCTTGCAAGCCAGCCACCATCAACTGGCAGTATAATTCCATGTACATAGTTGGAAGCTTCTGACGCTAAGAATATTGCAGCACCCTCTAAATCATTTGGAGTACCCCATCTTCCAGCTGGTATCCTATCTAATATCTCCTTATTTCTTCTTTCATCATTTCTAAGGGCTTCAGTATTGTTAGTTGCCATATATCCGGGAGCTATAGCATTGACATTGATATTATACTTAGCTAATTCGTTTGCCATAAGCTTTGTCA
>ENA-OWPA01001806-OWPA01001806.1-bioreactor-metagenome-genome-assembly--contig:-NODE-1806-length-12347-cov-4.144580_pt1 | contig 12347 bp, 10 predicted proteins | sample MGYA00238139_ERZ651803 | MGnify/ENA primary metagenome ERZ651803 (study PRJEB26909, sample SAMN07631231) | bioreactor metagenome | isolation source: Switchgrass digestor | place: USA: Dartmouth...
GGCTTGGCGCCCTGGCCGATCTTGATCTCGATGAACCGGCTGCCGTTGAGCATCTCCGCGTGCACGCCGAAGCGGCCCGAGGCTACCTGCTGGCCCCGCCACTTCCAGTAGCGGCCAATCATGTCGGGAATTTCGCCGCCCTCGCCGTTCATGCAGACGATGTCCAGCCGCCTGGCGGCCTCGGCGTAAGCCCTGAAGGCCGTCTCCCCCTGGGAGCCGAAGGACATGCCTGAAATCGTGATGGGGTACCTGTACCCTTCGATGGATGTGTCGACCTCCGAGGAGAGGGGGTGCCTGCCCCGGTGCGGACGAAAGTCCAGCAGGTGGCGGAGGCAGACTGGGCTCTCGCGTTCCTGCTGCTGGAGCCGCGCCAGGTAATCCGGGTACTTGCCGCCGTCGCCTGCCGCTTCCCCCGCAGCCTTCCACAGCTTCGGCCAGAAGCGGGCCGGCCGGGCAAGGCCTGCCTTGCCCCCGCCGTGCACGATCTGGTACCGCTCGCAGGCATCTGCCTTCAGCCGGGCCAGCGAAAGCCCCCCGTCCGGCGAGCCCATGAAGCCTTCGGTGTCGAAGTAGGCGGCGACCTCCGGCTTGAGGCCGATGTGGCTGACGCAGCGAGCGTACCCGCGCAGCTCGTGGATGCCCAGGGTGGAGATGACCTTCTCCAGGCCCTTGCGCAGAGCGGCCAGCAGGTTGGCGATGCCCTGCCCCGGATCGGGCGTGGATGCGGCGGCGACCTCCAGCATCAGGTAGGGGTTTACGGCATCGGCACCCAGGCCCAGCGCCAGGGCGACGTCGTGCAGCGACCGCAGGGAGCCCGAACGGAGGATCAGCGAGCACCGCCGGCGGAGGTTGGAAACGGTGTCCGACGCGGGTGCGGCGCCGCCGGCGGGTGGGGCGGCCGGGGCTGAGGCCCCGCGCAGCGCCTGGTCGACTGCCGAGAGCACCAGGTGAGGGTCGAGCCAGAGGCGCTCGTCGCCGAAGGCGTCGCCGTCGTCCAGCAGCAGCACCTGCGCCCCCTCCCGCACAGCGGAGACCGCCTCGCTGCTCACCCGGGCCAGGGCGTTGGCCAGGGACTCGGTGCGGGAGAAGCAGGCGGAGATGCGCCGCACCGCGCCGGGCGCGGCCTGAGCGAACTCTGCCAGCAGGTCGTCCAGCCGCCAGGTGCCGGCCGCCTTGGCAAGGCTCCGGCAGGTCTCCGGCGGGAGGAGCTCATCCCCTCGCCCGCCGGCCAGGAGAACGGGAACGCCGAGTTCGATCCGCCTGGCGGCAAGGCTGAGATGGTCGGCCTCGCCCCGCACGTGGATGGGCGGACGGGTGCCGAGAACGACACGGGTCGAGAAGTGCTCGATCTCCCGCTCCCGGTCCACCGCCGGGTTGGTCACCACGGCCACGGACTCCTGGAAGCAGTCGGCAAGGTTCTGGCGGTGATCGGCCAGGCAGGCCAGCGGGCCGTCGTAGCCGAGGGAGGCGATGGGTTCCGCACCGGTGGCGGCCATGGCCCGGACCAGCTCCCGGTCCTCCGTGCTCCACCCCATGGCCGCCAGAAGGCGGTCGTGCGGCACGGCTGCGGTGGCGGTGGGGGGTTCTGGAAAGACGGGCGGCTCCGCCCCCTCCGGCCCGCCTACGGAGATGAAGCGCCGGTAGTCCGCCGGCTCGGGGAACCGCTGGCGGGAGAGCTGCAGCACCCGGTACTGCAGCTGGGTGTAGCTGAGTACCTCGGGGGCCTCGTCTGCGCGGAGGAGCACGCCCACCTTCTCACCGGGAGCGAGGGGGTGCGGGTCGGCCACGAGGTCCGAGGTGCTGACAATTCCGGGCTCCGAGGAGAAGAAGAGCGTGTCCTCGGTCTCCAGCTGCCAGAAGGGGCGCAGGCCCATGGCGTCCACCGCTGCCACGAAGCAGTCGCCGCTGCGGGCGGCCACGGCAGCGGGGCCCTGGGCAAATGGGCCCCAGGCCTGCCGGTAGTACATGTACAGGTCCTGCAGTTCTTCCGGCATGGTCTTGATCTCCCCGATGATGGGCGGGAAGAGCATCTCCATCGCCTCGAAGAGGGTGATCCCGTGGCGGTGGATCAGCCCCTCCAGCGTGCGGTTGAGGTCCTGCGAATCTGACCCGCCCCGGGTGAGCGGGATGCCCACCTGCAGCGCCTGTTCCCGTAAGGCCCTGATGGTGTTGATCTCGCCGTTGTGCCCCAGGGCGGAGAACGGCTGCACCCGCTCGAACACCGTGGCGGTGTTTGTGGAGTACCGGTTGTGCCCCAGGACGGCGCGGCTCTCGCAGCGCGGGTCCTGCAGGTCGGGGTAGTAGGCCTGCAGCACGCTGGCGTCGCCCCGCACCTTGTACACCACGGTATCCGCCGAGAAGGAGCAGACGTGCAGGTCGGTCTCCGCCTCCAGCGCTACGGTGAGGTCAAAGCAGAGCCGTCCGATGGCCCCCCGCTCCACCGCCGGCGCCAGGGCGGCCACCTGCCAGAACTCCGGCTCGCTCTCGCGCCCCTGTGTGCCCAGGACCTCCCGGTTGACGGCGCCGCTCCGCCCGGCCAGCACGCGGAAGCCCTCTGCCTCGAGGCGGCTGCAGACCTGCTCCCGCAGTGCGGCCGACCAGTAGGCCTCCCTGCGGGGGATGAAGATGTGGGCCACGACGAAGTTGGGCGCCTGCGCAAGCAGCGGGTTCCGGCCGGCCTCGCTCAGGATGGCAGCCCAGAGCCGGCGCGGGATGTCGATCTGCAGCCCGCAGCCGTCGCCCTCTCCGTCCACGTCGCCGGAGCGGTGAACCATGCGCGCCAGGGCCGCCAGTGCGTCCGTCACCGCGGCCCGGGCCGGTCTCCCATCCTTGCGCACCGCTGCCATGAGCGCACAGGCGTCGTGCTCGTGCTCCGCCAGGGACCGCAGAATCTCTCGCTCGCTCCGTACCAATCGCATCGTGCGCTCACTCCTTCCGCCTTCCGGCGCCATTTGATGGCTAGCAGTATAGGTTTTCCTCTAGATTTCTGTCAATTATGGACAGCCAGAAAAGCCCGATACGAAATTAGAATTAAATTGAGACGAAACGGCAATCAGTGGAAAGCGGCCGGGGCGGAGGTGCGACAGTGGATGGCACTCAGCTTAGCAGAGAGGGGCAACACTGGGGTGCCTCATGCCGTCAGCTTCGTCGACAGCGCAGAACGCCGTGGACCTGGCACGGCGAGGAGTACATCAGCGCTGCCTTGCGTATTCGTCAACCACCGCGAGCCGGCCCACGTGATCGCCTGCGACGTGCTCACCTTCGCCGTTCATCCCGCCAACTCGTGGAGGGACTCATTCGGGAACAGCCCAGGCGCGGTCCCGGGGAGCCCGGCGGCTCGCTGGTCTGCACAGCGCGTTGCACCGGCCTGCACGGCTGCGATCACCACCCCGGCTTGGGCCCGTTCACCGGCATGGACGGAATAGCTCACATTCTAAGAACGCATGTCAGAAAATTCGACATACCGTTGACGGGTTTAGGGAGCCACCCGTATCATGGCACCGAGTAAGGATGATGTCAGAAAACCTGACACAGTTCACGGCGGGGGGTGCAGAAGCGTGAAAGACGGGGTTCCTTCGGATGCCGTTTACTCCATGGGTGTGGTGGAGCGCATGACCGGGCTCACGGCCCGCCAGGTGCGGTACTGGGAACAGCACGGCCTTGTTGCGCCCGCCCGCAGCAAGGGACGGCACCGCCTGTACAGCGAAGCGGACGTGATCCGGCTGAAGGAGATCAAGCGGCTGGTCGCGTCGGGCATGAGCATGGATCGGGTGAAGGCCTGCCTGACCCGGCGGAAGGCTGCGTCCCCACAGGGGCAGGCGCCGGCACTGCCAGCTGACCTGATTGCCCAGCGCTTAACAACCTTGCCGGCCGGGCCGGTGCGCTCTCTGCACACCGGCGGGAAGCGTGCCGCACTCCAGCGGCTGATCGATAGGAAGCCGTCCCCTTGATGGCGAGTCCCGGACCCAAGCATCCATTCTGACGGAAAAGGAGAAAGGTGTATGTCACAGGTTGAACGCGTTTTGGGCATGATCGCCGAGAAGGGGATTCAGATGGTTGACGTCAAGTTCGTCGATGTGCCTGGAGTGCTTCACCACCTCACCATTCCGGCGAGCGTCGTCGACGCGGAGCAGCTGACCGAGGGCTTCCCCTTCGACGGCTCCTCCATCCGGGGTTTCCGCGGGATTGCAGAGTCCGACATGGTGCTGCTGGCCGATCTATCTACCGCCGTTCACGACCCCTTCGTCGAGGGTCCGACCCTCTCCCTGTTTGCCGACGTGAAAGAGCCCGGGCTGAAGGAGTACAGCCGCGACCCGCGCGGCGTCGCCCGCAGGGCGGAGCGCTACCTGCAGGAGACAGGCATTGCGGACGTGTCCTACTGGGGTCCTGAGCTGGAGTTCTTCATGTTCGACAACGTCCGGTTCCAGACCGGCCCCGACGCCTCGTTCTACTATATTGAGTCCGGCGAGGCGCACTGGAACGTCGGACGGGGAGACCTACCCAACAGCGGCTACAAGGTGAAGTATCAGCAGGGCTACTTCCGGGCGCTGCCCATCGACGACCAGACCAATATTCGCACCGCGATGACCCAGCAGCTGCAGGCGATGGGCTTCATCGTGGAACGGCACCACCACGAGGTGGCCTCGGCCGGGCAGAACGAGATCAACTTCCGCTTCTCCACGCTGGTGGACGCGGCCGACAAGGCCGCACTCTACAAGTACGTGATCAAGAACGTCGCCCGGGCGTACGGCAAGACCGTCACCTTCATGCCGAAACCGCTCTACAGGAACTCTGGCTCGGGTATGCATACGAACCAGTCACTGGCCAAGGACGGCGTCAACCTGTTCTACGACCCCAACGGCTATGCCAATTTGAGCCAGCTGGCCCTGTGGTACATCGGCGGCCTGCTGCATCACGCCCCTGCCCTCCTGGCCTTCACCAACCCGACCACCAACTCGTACAAGCGGCTGGTGCCTGGCTACGAGGCGCCTGTCAACCTGGTCTTCTCGAAGGCGAACCGGTCGGCAGCGATCCGCATTCCTTCTAACTTCTCTTCGCCCAAGACCACCCGAATCGAGTTCCGCACGCCGGATCCTGCGGCAAACCCGTACCTGTCCTTCGCGGCGCAGTTGATGGCAGGCATCGACGGGATTCGCCGGCGCATCGACCCGACCGAAGCCGGGTTCGGTCCGATGGACGTCGACATCCACCACCTGCCCGCCTCCGAACTGGCGAAGATGAAGACGGCGCCCACCTCGCTGCGCCAGGCCGTGGAAGCCCTGAAGGCCGACCGCGAGTTCTTGCTGGAGGGCGGGGTGTTCACCGAGGACCTGATCGAGACCTTCATCGGCATGAAGGAGGACGAGATCAGTGCGCTGGAGACGCGGCCGCAGCCGGTTGAGTTTGAGATGTACTTCGACCACTAAGTGCGGGGCGTGTCGCACATCGTGGAGCTGATGGCGGCGCTGCTCCGGAACATGCGGAGACTGCCCTGGTCAGCGGTCTAAGTCCATCCCTGGGCTGCCTGGTGAGAGTATCACCCGGGAGAACTGGTGTCCATATAATGCACCGTTCCCACTCAGAATTGGAATGGGGGCGGTTCTGTGCACCGGCATGCCGGAGAGAAGGGGCATCCTGAAAGCTGTCGTCTGGCGGCGTTCATCGAGCGGATGGGCGAGATGGTGTCGACCTACCGGGAAGAGGCCCGCCAGGTGGCTGAGACGGAGCGGCTGCTCTCGGAACTGATCGCCGACCCTTCGTGGATGCGGCGGGAGTGGATGGTTCCCTGCGACGAGAAATATGCCCGGTATGTGGTCCACCGGGATCCGCAGGATCGGTTTGACGTGATCGCACTGGTTTGGAAGCCGGGCCAGGCTACACTGCTTCACGACCACGACGGCACCTGGGGCGTGGAAGGGGTCGTAAAGGGCACCATTACCATCACCAACTTCCTGCGGGAGAGGGAGTTGGGTGAGGACCTGGTGCAGCTCCGGGAGCTGGAGACGGTAGAGGTGGGGGCCCGGGGCACCGGCCAGCTGCTGCCACCGGCGGACTGCCACATCGTGGCCAACCGCGGCACAGAGACGGCGATCACAGTACATGTTTACGGCAAGCCCCTGCGCCAGTTCCGCATCTTCGAGGAGACCAGCCTGCCGGGGGTCTACCGGGGCGAGTGGATTCGGGTACACACCACCAGTGCTTCCGTGGCCTGACGCGGAAAAGCGAGCGGCAGTTGCCTCCCGGTTGAGGGGGCAGCCGCCGCCTTTTGCTTTTTATATTTCGGTTGTGTTTCGTTCTGCGTGCAGGTGGCTCGCGGACCGCTCTGCTACTGCACCTGAACTCTGGCGGTGGCTGCATAGCGCCGAATCTGGTGGACCCGCTGTGCCAGGGCCCAGGCTACCGCCAGGATACTCAGGTTGTGCGACCGGGCAATTTCACTGATGCTCTTTTGCTGCAGGCACTCCTGCAGGATCGCGTCAATCTGTTCTTCTGTCAGGGAAAAGAGGAACACCGCTCCGACTGCCCTCCGGTCTATATATTTCTAACCCAAAAGAATCATAGCACAGAAGCGCGGAATCGTCATGATGTGCGGCATGAGCGATTGGTGCAATTTAGAATTGTGATAGGTAGGACCAATAGCATTGGGAATGCCAGCGCGCCGACGGCTGCCGCTTCACCTTACCGGAGAAAACGGCAGCCGTCATTCTACACGTTGGGAACAGGCCTCGGACTCAGCGCACATGGATCCTTGCTCCGTAGCGCTGCACGTCGCTGTACCGCTCAGCCAGGGCCGCGGCCACCTGCAGGGGGCTGATCTTAACGGAGCGGGCGATCTGGCTGACGGTTTTGCCCTGCCGGTACTGGGCGACTACGGCGTTCCGCTGCTCCTCATTCAGTTCAAAGAAGATCATACTGCTGTATCCTCCTTTTGATGTGGTATGGGCTGTCAATAGCATCTTAGCATGTGCTGCTGTGGGTGTAATCGGCCATACGGATGTACTATTAGGTCCTCCCACTGGTGGAGCCGATTCGCACCAATGGCGGAACGCTTCCAGGAGGTGCTGCCTCCAACGGGGGAAGGAAAATGGCCGAGCCGCCCACAGCGGGCGGCTCTTGCAGCGATTACCATGCGATGCGCCGAAACAGCCAGTCCAGGTGCTTGCGCCGGGGCTGGGGAGCCAGCGGCGGGATCGTCTCCGCCATGGCGATCGCTATCCGCTCCAGGAGGGATTCGGCATCCTCCCCGGGCTGGGCCATCAGCGTCGGTCCTACCCTGAGGCAGATCCGCCGGCGCAGGTAGATCTCTGAGGTGCCGGAAAGGCCCAACACTACCACGGGCTTCCCCGTCTTCACTGCAAAGGTGGCGGCTCCCAGCTTCAGGGGTTGAAGGCGGCCCTCTTCAGAACCGCAGCCGCCCTCCGGGAAGATGCCCAGCACGCCGCCGCTCCGCAGCACTTTGAGGGATTGGACCACCGCAGCCCGGTCGCCCTTGTGGCCCTTGCGGTCCACGGGAATGACGCCGCCGGCATGCCTGATGATCCAGGGGACCAGCCCTTTGCCGCCCACGGTGTACTCCTGGGCCGCCAGGAAGTGGATCTTGGGTTCGGGCGGCAGGCTGATCAGCAGCAGGAGCGGATCGAACCAGGAGAGGTGGTTGCAGACCAGCACATAGCCTCCCTCCGCAGGCAGCCGGCTGAGCCCCTCCACGCGGATGGAGAAGAGGATGTGGAAAAGCCAGCGGCCTGTGAGGCGAAGCGCTCGGAAAAAACGGTTGCTCTGGGCCGGGGCCGGGTCTTGGGAACGCTGGGTCATGGGTCAGCCTCCTAGAAAGGGGGCAGCCGGAGTCTACCGGCGGGGATCAAAGCGCTTGAGCAGCAGTGAGTTGGTTACCACTGAAACGGAACTAAAGGCCATGGCCGCACCGGCAATCATGGGGGTGAGGAGGCCGGCGGCTGCCATGGGGATTCCCGCTGTGTTGTAGAAGAAGGCCCAGAAGAGGTTCTGCCGGATCTTTCCCATGGTGGCCCGACTCAACTTGATGGCCGCGGGGATGGCCCGGAGGTCGCCGGCGGTGAGGGTGACATCGGCAGCTTCGATGGCCACGTCGGTGCCCGTGCCGATGGCCATGCCCACATCGGCGGTGGCCAGGGCCGGAGCATCGTTGATGCCGTCGCCCACCATGGCGACCACCTTGCCGGCGCCCTTCAGCCTCTCCACCTGGCTGGCCTTCTCGTCGGGCAGCACCTCTGCCAGCACCCGGTCGATGCCCACCTGCCGGGCGATGGCCTCCGCGGTGCGCTTGTTGTCGCCGGTGATCATCACCACCGAGATGCCCATCCGCTTCAACTCCGCAATGGCTTCGGCAGAACTGGGCTTAACAGTATCGGCCACAGCCACAAGGCCGGCGGCACCGCCGTCCACCGCAGCAATCATCACCGTCTTGCCGTCTGCCTCCAGCCGCTCCAGGTCCGCTGCCAGAGCATCGATGGCGACGCCCTCCCGCTCCATCAGCTTGCGGTTGCCCATCAGGACCCGGCGGCCCTCCACCTGGGCGGCGATGCCGTGGCCCGGGATGGCGGTGAAATCCTCAGGCTGGGGGAGGGGGATGCCCCGGATCTTCGCTCCCTCTACGATAGCCCCGGCCAGGGGGTGCTCGGAGTTCTGTTCGGCAGCGGCAGCCAGGCGGAGCAGCTCCGCCTCTGCGAGGCCGCCTGCAGGGAGCACATCGGTGAGGCTGGGGCGGCCCTGGGTAATGGTCCCGGTCTTATCCAGCACCACTAGGTTGATCTTGTGGGCCTTTTCCAGGTGCTCGCCGCCCTTGAAGAGGATGCCGCTCTCGGCGCCCTTGCCGGTGCCCACCATGATGGCGGTGGGAGTGGCCAGCCCCAGAGAGCAGGGGCAGGCGATGACCAGCACCGCGGTGGCCGTTTTCAAAGCGTGGGCCCAGTCGCCGGTGGCCAGCCCCCATCCCAGCAGCGTGAGGACGGCAATCACCAGAACAGACGGGACGAAGATGCCGGAGATGGTATCCGCCAGCCGCTGGATGGGCGCCTTGGAGGTTTGGGCTTCCTCCACCATGCGGATGATCTGCGCCAGGGCGGTATCGGCTCCCACCCGGGTGGCCCGGAAGGTGAAGCTGCCGTGCTGGTTGATGGTGGCGCCTGTGACCGGATCGCCGGGTCCCTTGTCAACCGGGATGCTTTCGCCAGTCAGCATCGATTCGTCGACGCTGGAACTGCCCTCCAGGATAATGCCGTCCACCGGGATCTTCTCTCCGGGCCGAACCAGGATGATGTCGCCCACCAGTACCTGCTCCAGGGGGATCTCCTGCTCCTGGCCGCCGCGGATCACCCGGGCGGACTTGGCCTGCAGGCCCAGCAGCTTCTTGAGGGCCTCGGAGGTCCGCCCCTTGGCAATGGCCTCCAGCAGCTTGCCCAGGATGATCAGCGTAAGCACCGTAGCAGCGGCTTCATAATAGAGGTCGCCGTCGATGAAAAAGGTGTTGGCTACGCTGTAGAAGTACGCTGCGCTGGTGCCCAGGGCCACCAGTACGTCCATGTTGGCGGTGCCGTGGCGGACGTTGGACCAGGCCCGCCGGTAGAACTGCCACCCCGGGCCGAACTGGACCACGGTGGCCAGGCCGAACTGCAGGTAGGGGTTCATTAAGACGGTGTGGATCCCCAGAGGCATCAGGATCATGTGCTCGATGAAGACCGGGAGCGTAAAGGCGAGCGCCACCAGAAAACTGACCAACTGGCGGCGGATCTCCTGCTGCCTGGCCTCACGCTCCCGGTCGGCAGCGCTCTTGTCATCGGCGGCCACCCGAGCGCCGTATCCCAGGGCTTCCACGGCGTGAATCAGATCTGGCACGCTGGCGAGGCCCGGTGTGTACTCCACCACGGCTTTCTCCGCCGCCAGGTTGACGGTGGCCCGCACGCCCGGCATCTTGTTCAGCCGCTTCTCGATCCGGGCGGCGCTGGCGTCTCATGTCATGCCCGTCACCGAGAGGCTGACCTTTTCCCGTCCCACGCCGTAGCCCATCTCAGTGATGGCGGCCATCAGGTCGTCTACCTTTACCTTGGACGGATCAAAAAGGACGTTGGCCTTCTCTGTGGCCAGGTTGACGCTGGCCTCAGCCACGCCCTCCATTTTGCTCAGCTTTTTCTGGATGCGGCTCGAACAGGCCGCACAGGTCATGCCGGTGATGTTCAGCGTGACCCGCATATGTTCATCGATGCGCTGCATCGTCTCGCTCATTCTTCTCACCTCGCTGCGAACGGCATACCCCAGGGGGGTAGTTCCGTCAACTTCACTCTACCGCTGCAGCAGAGGATTGTCAACTACCCCCACGGGGTATCCGCGGCCCGCCCCAGCCGCGGAGCCGGCAGAGGTCTGAGTGGCGTGTCGATCAGGCCTGAGGCTGCCGGTTTCCCTGTTCCAGAGCGTTCCCCAGTGCCCTGGCGGCATGCCGGCAGAGGTTGGTGAAGGCCCTGGCCTCGGCCTGACGGGGGGCGGCCCGCATCAGCATGGCCCGGAGGCGCTGCATGGCGCCCGCCAGCCGCTCCTCGGTGGTGCCGGGGTAGAGGCTCCGGAGCATCGCCTCCAGGGCGGCAAACATCGCTTCCCGGGACTCCCCGTCAGCCAGGTCGTCCCAATCCTCTACCGGCAGCGGCTTGGAGGTGAGAGCGGCGTCTGCTTCCCCTTGGGACGCGGCCATCCAGAGTTCGTAGGCCACCACCAGGGCCGCCTGGGCAAGGTTGAGAGAGCGGTTATCCGGGTGGGTGGGGATGGTGATGATGCCGTGGCAGCGGTCCAGGGCCGTGTTGGGAAGGCCATCCTCCTCCGGTCCGAAGAGGACCGCCACACGGCGCCCTGCCCTGGCGGCCTCCAACAGGACCGGTGCAGCGGCGCGGGGAGTCAGCACAGGGCGCTGGGTGCGCCGGGGGCGCCCGGTGGTGCCGAAGACCAGCGAGCAGTCGGCCACGGCCTCGTCCAGCGTCCCAAAGTGCCGGGTGGCTGCCACCAGCTTTTCCGTGTGGTGGGCGATGCCTTCGATGCGGTAGGGATCGAAGGCGGCGGGCTCCACCAACCGGAGGTGGGGGAGGCCGAAGTTGGACATCACCCGGATGATGCTGGCCACGTTGACCACATCCTCGGGCTGGTAGAGCACGATCTGAATCGGGTCCAGGTGCATCTCCATGGCTGTTTCTCCTCAAGCCCCGGCGGGGCAGTCATTCGCACCTTATTCTAGCAGATCACGACCCGACATAAGAGGGGCCGTCGGGGCATAGAGGAAGGTGGAGGGATCTGTCATGGCGACGACGGGGGAGGAAGTCCGCACCGCGGAAACCGCCGTCCTGCCGGAAACGGAGGCGGTGCGGCTGGTCAGACGGGCGGCTGGCGCCAGGGGACTTCAGTGGCCTCAGGATGCCCGCAGCGTGCAGGGGATAGGCGGGCTGCGCGCAGACTTGGCCGGAAGTCCAGGGGAGGAGCGGCTGGCCTGGGCCACCCTGAACGGGAGAGACGGCGTGGTGGGCCTCTTCAGCGGGGACAAGCTCCTGGATGCGCCCAACCGCGGCCTCGGCGAGGTGCGGCGGGTGCAGCTGGTGCGGCTGCCGGGCCTTCCGTATCGTGCCCTGATGGTGGATGATCTGGTGGAGCAGCAGGTGGGGGCCTTTCTCACGGAGGAGCGGCGGCGGATTTACGTCTGGGACGGGCGGCGGCTCCGGCAGGTGTATCAGGGCATCCTGAAGCGGAGCCAGCTGGTCCACGCACAGTGGGAGAATCCGCGAGGGCCTGCAGTCTGGCGCCGCAGCCTGCAGGAGGGGGAGATTCGGCTGAATGGGCCGATGCTGACCGAGCGGACCCGCTCCACCGAGTGGGAAGCGGTGGGCAGCCCCAGGGCGCCAGTGCCGCCGGAAGAGCGCTTCCGCCTGCGGCGTGAGGCCGCTGCTGAACGGCAGTTCAGATGGAATGCCCGTCTCAGGCGTTTTGAAACGGCGTAAGGCGAGCCCGGACCGGCGGTGGGTCCGGGCTGCTCTTTTCCAGGGATCTTCCGCATGAGAGAAGCGAACTGCAGGAAGAGGAGCGGGCATCTTAAGGAAGAAGCTGAAGAAAGAGGGCCGCCTGCAGCTGACTTGTGACGAGTGGAGGGACGACGTTGCTGAGAGCTTCATCTGTGGAGATATTGCTGACTCCCGAGGACCTGAAGCAGGTGATCGCCGCATATGCTGCCGGCGATGTTGAGGAACTGGATCTGGAGTTCCGCACCGGAGATCGGAAGAGCACACGTCTGAACTCCAGTCACTGACCAATCTCGTATGCCGTCTTCTGCTTGAAAAAAAAAA
>ENA-OWPA01001807-OWPA01001807.1-bioreactor-metagenome-genome-assembly--contig:-NODE-1807-length-12342-cov-3.152140_pt1 | contig 12342 bp, 8 predicted proteins | sample MGYA00238139_ERZ651803 | MGnify/ENA primary metagenome ERZ651803 (study PRJEB26909, sample SAMN07631231) | bioreactor metagenome | isolation source: Switchgrass digestor | place: USA: Dartmouth...
TCTTCAGAGCGATGGTCAAAGATCATGCCCACACCGTAGTTCCCTTTTTCCGGCAGATCAAAGCCCAAAACCCCACATTCCCGTTGGAAAAAGTCATGGGGAATCTGCACTAGGATACCTGCACCGTCGCCGGTATATTCATCGGCTCCGCTGGCTCCTCTATGGCTCAGATTCTCGAGAACGGTTAAGGCTTCATCAATTATTTCATGGGATTTCTCCCCTTTGATACTGACCACAAACCCCATACCACAAGCATCATGTTCAAAGGCCGGATCATATAATCCCTGTCTCTCCGGTAGTCCAAATTTTAGCATTCTCATCACCCTTCATTGGATTAATATAGTAAGTTGCCATGTTACCAATTTGCTCAGATAAATCTTATAAATTACATAATAAAAGGCACTCCAAAAAGACTTGTACCATGCTACAGTACAGGTCTTTCCGAGCGCCTTTGCTCCACTTTTTGATTTTATATTAACTTAACATATTCCCGTTTATTATTTCAACCATTTAAGCCAATGTATACAATATTTAAGCTTTCCTGGCTAATCCTATTAACTTTCTTTTTTGGAATCTCCATAATAAACCGTGCGGGAAGGCAAAGCCAGAGAGATTCCTAATTCATTTACCAGTGCCATAATCCTAAGATTTATATCCTCTTGCACTTCTAAATACTTCTTCCAGTTAGTAGTGTTGGTAAAAAAGTAGAAAAAGATTTTCAGGGCGTTTTCCTCAATACGTTCAAGATTTACAAAAATGGTTTCAGGATGGATTTCAGGATGCTCTTTAAGGAGGGTACGCAAGGAATTAAGAAATTCCTGAACCTTTTCCGTGCTTGTATGATGACAAAGCTTTAGGTGGAAAGTAATTCTTCTTTTACCCATTCTTGACCAATTAGTAATTGCTTCATTACTCATGGTGGAATTCGGAATGGTTACTAAAGCCTGAGAAAAGGTCCTAACCTTAGTGCTACGAAAGCCTATTTCTTCCACAGTGCCTTCCACACTGGGGGTTTGAATCCAATCCCCTATGTTAAAGGGCCGATCTAACATAATGGTCACACTACCAAATAAGTTTTTGGCAGTATCCTGGGCGGCCAAAGCAAAAGCCAAACCTCCCAAACCTAAACCTGCCAACACCCCGGCAACTTCCTCGAACCATACCTGGGCAATAGTTATAGCCCCTATACAGACGATAACGATCTTTATCCCTTTGCTTAAAAAGGAAAACAACATATCATCAAATCTATCTGAAGTTTGAAGGGCTTTGTTTTCTAAAATAAGATTAAGCACGTTAGTAATTCGATAACCCGCCCAAAAGATTGTAAATAGCACCAGAGAGCGAATGACTCTGTCTAAAAACAAGTCAATCTGAGGCGGTAAGGAGAGTATTTGGATAGCTAGCTGTAAACCTACGATTATAAAAGCAAACTGGATGGGCTTATCCAATTCATTGACAACTGCATCATCCATAGTGCTCTTCGTCCTGCCCGCTATTTTTCGTAAGAGCACCAGAATCACTTTGGTAAAAAACTTTTTCAGAAAAATTGCCAGGGCCAGTACCAAAATTGCCAAACCGATCTTTTCTAAATAGTTTGCCTGCAAGGCGGCTTCCCACTGTGCTTGTACATATTCAGCCAATTATTTTACCCCCCTCTTATGTAATCCTTACATATTATTATATACTACAATACGGTTTATCAGAGTTTTACACAAGTTTTCCTTAGGAAAAAAGCGAAGACATCTAAAATACAAAAAGCCCTGATATTCCTTGGCGAAATATCAGGGCCTCTTAAGGTGGCATACTGAATTGGCTGCTTTTGCTGCTTAATTTATTACTACTTATTTGACTTAGTATTTTTCTGCTTATTTAGCTTAGTATTCTATTTAAAAATCTGTGTTCTAACTGTCAACTCTATTAGTCAACCATGTTTCCCCAGTTTCTTACGTCTAAGTGAGCATACTTAGGCAGTAAACGGGTAGGTAATTTGAGAGCGTCTTTACGGAACGGAGGTGCTAATTGGGTTCCGTCGCAGACGATTTCCAGAACGGTGGGCTTTCTGGAAGCCAGAGCTTTTTCTAAAGCCGGACCGACTTCTTCTGGGTTGGTAACTCGGATACCTTCTGCACCCATAGCGATAGCTACCGGTACAAAGCTTTCGGGATTGGGGATATCTGCACCGATGAAGCGATTGTTGTAGAAGTCGATTTGGTTCTTCTTCTCAGCACACCATGCGCCGTTACGGAAAACAATAGCAACTACAGGGAGATTGTGCTCTACAGCTGTGCTTACTTCATGCAAGCTCATTCCCCAAGCTCCGTCCCCAACGATAGCAACTACAGGAGCCTCCGGTCTAGCCATTTGAGCACCGAGAGCTGCAGGATATGCAAACCCGGTGTTACCAAAGGTGAGAGCTGCGATGTGCATGCCTTCTCCTTTGAATCTCAGGTAGCTGTTCGCTGTAGAAGAAACGTTACCGATGTCAGTAGCAACAATAGCATTTTCAGGAAGCACCTTAGAGATTTCCAGAAGAGCACGGCGAGGATTGATGGGGTTGCCGTCAACCATAGCCAAGTCAACGATTTCTTTATCCCAAGCGGCTTGACGCTCTTTGATTACTTTCAAATAGTCTTCTTTAACTTTCAGTTTAGATGCTTTTTCTTCTAAACCTTTCAGGATTTCTTTTGAAGCTTCTTTGGCATCACCGATGATACCAATTTCAACTGGATGAGTACGACCAATATGACGTGGGTTAATGTCGATTTGAATGATCTTAGCGCTGTCTGGGAAATAATCAATATCATATTGTGGTGTGGTACCAAAGACGGAAAGTCTGGTTCCGATAGCCAAAATGACATCGGCTTCAGCCACGGTGTTCATGGCAGCTTTAGATCCCATATAGCCGATAGGACCTAACCACATTGGGTGATCTGCCGGGAAAGCATCGTTATGGAGATATGTGCAAGCAACAGGAGCTGTCAGAAGTTCAGAAATCTTAGCTACGAGATCCTTGGATTTGGTATCCACAACTCCGCGGCCGGAAATAATAACAGGACGTTTAGCGGAGAGCAAGAGATCTACAGCTTTAGCGATAGAGTCTAAATCACCGCAGCCTCTTTGGTCAACCCGGTATTGATGGGGCTCGAGGATTTGGTCATAGACTTCGCCGTAGAAATAGTCTCTGGGAATATCATAAAGAACCGGTCCACGCTCAGCATAGGCAATGCGGAAAGCAGTCCGTAAGCAGTCTGCAGCACGGGATGGATGTGGTACGCGAATAGTTGCTTTGGTGTTCGCCTTGAAGATTTGAACAGTGTCAGCTTCTTGGAATCCGTCCCAACCTACTGTAGGAGTACCTGCAGAGGGGCAAATCACGATCATAGGTGTGTGTGCCATATTTGCTGCTGCCACGGAAGTTACCATGTTGGTGATTCCAGGGCCGTTTTGACCGATAACCACACCGGCTTTTCCGGTTACCCGGCAATAAGCGTCTTCCATATGACCGGCGGATTGTTCATGGCGAACAGGAACAAATTTGATGCCGGCAGTGGGAAACAGGTCCAAGAGATCCATAAAAGCAGATCCGACGATACCTGTTACATGATCTATACCTTCAGCCACTAGAGTTTCGCAAATCGCTTCACTAGGTGTCATTTTAACTTTGGCCATCTTTTTCTCCTCCAATCTAATACTACCCTAACCAATAAGGAATAATAGGCAATTGCAAATGTTGTTACAGGTGTTACTACAGGTGTTATTTAAGGTGTTGTTATAGGCGCTTTTACATTTAATATTAGTAATATAACTTAACAATCTCCAGAAGTTTTAAAGCTTTGCCGACGTTGTCAACTTTGGCTTTACCGGTCATGAGAGCTACTGTTGTGTTTAATTGGTTCTTCAGTAATTTGGAATAGTCTTCGTCAGAGATAGTTAAGGTTAACTCCGGTTTTAATGGGCAATCTTCATATACTGTAATCTTGGAGTCCTTAATTTGCATTTGGATAGGACCGCTTTCTTTGAGATTAACTTGGAAGATCAAATCATTACCTTCCATATGACCGGGATCTTGATTCATTTTTTCACAAAATGCATAGATTTCATCTTTAACGCTCATGTTAAACCCTCCAATACATCAAAATCAGTTTCTTCTTCCCTGTAAAGTTCTTGCTAGATCTGTTGCTTGATATCGTGCTGCGTATTTAATTTTTCAGACTGCTGTGTTAGGTTGAGGACAAGGTACCTGCCTCAGGAGCATCCTAAAGGCCCGGTACCTGTCCCTTTAGTTAATCCTTAATTCGGTTTATCTGCTTGGAGGTCCAAATTGAGGATCAGTGATAACATTGACGCAGGAGAATTTACCTGCTGCCAAAGCACGGTCAATAGCGTTGCCTACTTCTGCAGGATCGGTGACAAATTCGCCATAGCCTCCATAGCTTTCGACAACCTTTTCATAATGAACTTCAGGCATCAAGTCTACGCCGACGAATTTGGATTTGCCGCTGGCTTTCTTAGCTTCAGAACGTTTGATCATGCCCCAGAGTCCGTCGTTGAGGATAATGGTGGTGATATCTAAGTTGTAACGCTTCAAGGTATCGAATTCAGCTACACCATAACCGAATGCGCCGTCACCGGTGATCATGATGACTTTCTTCTCAGGATGTGCCAGTTTAGCAGCGATTGCATAGCCCATGCCTACACCCAGAGGTCCGTAGCTGGTTGCAGCAATGGAGAGCATTTGTCCTGGGCCATAGCAGGGAAGAACCAGTGTTGCCCAAGTAGCGGTATCTCCACCATCAATTACAACTACAGTATCTTCATCAATTCTTGCAGCGATTTGGCTCATTAAGTGAACAGGATGGATTGGGCTGTGGTTAGGATCCAGCATTGCTGCAAAGAGGCCACTGAATTGTTGTTTTACTGCAGCCATGTAGCCTGTCCATTGTGGCAAGGTTCTTTGTTCTACACCGGCAATCAGTTGCTTGAGAACTTCTTTAGCGTCACCGCAGATACCGACGGTTACTTCCAGTTGGTTGTTCAGTTCAGCAGCATCAATGTCGATGCGTACAATCTTCAGTCCAGGACGGAAGTTGCCACGGCCTAAGGTAAAGCCAGGTCTTGTACCGATAACGATAGCCAGATCTGCTTCAGCCAGGAGAGCTTGGAGAATTGGATGGTCATAGCCTGGGCTGATGAAGAGAGGATGTTTATCGGTAATGCAACCGCGAGCTGCGTTACGTGTTGCAAAAGGAATACCGGTCTTTTCTACAAATTCTTTCAGTTCGTCTTGAGCTTGAGCGAACCATACGCCGGAACCAGCGATAATAACCGGTTTTTGAGCTTCTTTGATCAGCTCAATAGCTTTCTGAATGCTGGCAGGATCCCCTTGAGGTTTGCTTTCTGTTACATAGGTTTCCTGGAATTGAACTGTGGAGAGATCGATTTCGGACTCCATAAGATCTCTGGGCACTTCAATGTAGACAGGTCCGGGTTTGCCGGTGGTGCAATGAGCAATAGCTCTGCCTACATACTCAGGAATTCTCTTAGGCTCAAGAACTTGACGGGAATGTTTGGTCATTTGGCTTAAGATGGCCATGGTATTGAAATCTTGGAGCTCATTGCGGTCATTTTCGGTTATACGGGCTTTTCCGCCAAGAGCAAATACCGGGAAAGCTCCAATTTGGGAGTTAGCCAAACCTGTAAGCAAGTTGGTTACGCCAGGGCCGGCTGTTCCGGTGCAAACACCGAATTTACCGGTGGTCAAAGCCCAACCTTCGGCAGCAAAAGCTGCAGTCATTTCATGGCGAACACCGATGAAAGGAATACCTAATTCTTCACCGCGCTCGATAGCGGGATAAATATGACCTCCGGGAATACCAAAGATGTATTTCGCACCATGTTTTTTCAGGACCTCAGCAACGAGGGCTCCTGCTCTGCATTTACCTTCCATAAAGTAAATACCTCCTTTTAATGTTAGTGGGAAACTCCGGCACTTTGAGAATCAACCTTTTTATTCTTCAAACCAGTTTCCGGCAGGAAGACTAAGATAAGAATGAGGGAAACTATAGGCAAGGCTACCGCTACAGCCGCAGCGTTACCTAAACCGAGCCAAACTGCAAGAGTGGTTACAAATGTAGGAACAAGGATCTGTCCTAGGCGGCCCACAATATTGTTAGACCAAGCCATGGCATTGGCACGAACCTCGGTGGGGAACAGCTCATTGGTTAAAGTGGAGCCTACGATTAAGAAAGAGTTAGCAAAACCGGAAGCTACCACACTGCACAGCAGTACCGCATAGAAATTCTTCATGGTAAAGGTGAGAACGCTGAACACACAACCAACTGTGATGATAATGGCAGCTGCTTTCTTGCGTCCGGCAGCATCCAGCAGTTTTCCATTGAGGGCGATGAGCAACATTCCTGTGAGAGTTTGGGCTACCAGCGCAATGCTGACCATATTTGGTGTCCAACTCAGCTCTTCAACAACCCGGAGAGAGAAGAAGTTCAGAGTTCCTTTGACACCGAAATAGAGGAATACCCAAACGAGACACATAACAACCATGTACTTGGTATAGGGATTACGCCAGGGACCGAAGAAGTCTTCTTTCTTTTGAGGCTTGCCTGCCTTTTTAGCTTCTTCTCTAGCCTGTTGAAGTTCTAAGAAAGCATTAGTCTCAGGCAATCTCTTCCGCATTAAGAAAACTGGAATAATGGGAACAGCACCCACTACGTAAAGTGCTCTCCAGCTTAAGCCGGCGCTTGCGAACACAGGAAGCAAAACACCGATGAGCAAGGCACCAAAGACCGCTGTTAACTGGAATTTTCCTACAGCATTTCCCCGATTTTCGGCGTCAAACTCTTCACAAAGAATGACATACCCTACCGACCAGCAGCCGATGAGGAAAATCCGAGCCACAAACTGGCAGAGGATAAACACTTCAACGGTAGGGGCAAAAGCTGTTACAAGGCTACAGATAGAATACATATAGACGCTTGTTAAAAATATCTTGCGTCTGCCCATGCTATCAGCCATTCTGGATACGAAGAAGGCAACCATTGTACCAAAGGCTATGATGGTCAGGGCGTAACCGGACATTTGAGTAGTCATTTCAAAATCTGCTTTAATATAGGGTAAAGCGATGTTAATCAGCGCATCATCAAAGCCCTCGAAAAAAGCACCCAGGATTAGAATGGGCCACATGGCTTTCTGACGCGGGGTCATTTTTAATTTATTTGCCACTAATTTTTCCTCCCGAAAAAAAATTCAAAATCAGGAGATCCACCCATTTATACCAGTGTCTAATTTAAGCACATCCTATATTTAAGCCCATACTATGTTGTCTTTAAATCATCAGTTTATTTTAAATAAGCATTAAACAGTTTAAGCTGCTCCAAAAGGCCTGCTTGACGTTTCATTTGTACTTCTTCATGATCTTCCGGATACTTGAAGAATCCTTCTCCGGTCTTTAAGCCCAATTTTCCTTCTTGGACTTTTTGACCAACGATTGCAGGTACAGTGGTATCATTGCAAAGGTCAGGGAAAATTACGTTATACGCAAAGGCACAGGTATCTAAGCCAATGTAATCCATGGTTTCAACAGTTCCTTGCCATGCGGACTTAAAGCCGATACAAGCAGTATTTGCAATATCTAAGTCCTCAAGGGAAACAATGCCTTTCTCATAGAGATAGAGCGCTTCCCGAGCCATAGCTGTTTGCAAACGGTTGGTAAGGAATCCTTTAACGAATTGGTTAATAACGATAGGTTTCTTACCGCATCTTTCCAGCTCTGCTCTGAGCCAAGCAACTTTTTCTGGATCTGTTTTGTCATTCTTAACAATTTCCACTAAGGGGATAATTTGAGGTGGATTCATGAAATGTGCTACAAAGAAGTTGCCGGGACGGAAATGAGGGAAGATTTCAGGTAAAGGTAATGCTGAAGTGTTGCTTACAATGACTGTGTCCTTTGGACAAAAACGGTCTAGATTTTCATATACTTGTTGCTTAATAGGGATTACTTCGGGAACAGCCTCAATAACAAGGTCTGCATCTTTAACTGCTTCTTCGAGACTGGTCATGGTTTGGAAATTGCCCATTAGCGCTTCCACATCGAGATCAGCAATTCCCTTTTCCACGAATAGATTAAGACTATTGCGGAGTGCTTTAGTTCCTTCTGCCAAAGCTTCCATCTTGATGTCATTCATAACCACGCGATGTCCGCCCATGAGAAATACTTGGGCGATACCAGGTCCCATTACACCTGAACCAATTACAACAACATTCATTCCTTGTACCCCCTTTTAATTTTCAGGATAAAGTTAACTTTAACCTTCTAAGTTCATTGTAGATACTTTCACTAGCTTTGACTAACACATATTTATGAAAATTCAAGCAAGAGCTACAAATGGGATTTGTGACTTCCTGCTCTTGCTCCGCTCGCTAAAAAGCAAAACAAAAAGTTCCGAGGGTGAAACTCTCGGAACCTATTAAAATAGCATCTTTAAAGGAAAATGGCTAATTCAAAATACGATAATCTTCCTGAATTGTTTCCTTTAAATACTGAATAAACTCCTTACTAATCTCCGTTTGGGAATTAGAAGAGGAGTAAACCACACCAATCGTAATATTATTGTGTTTTTCAATCGCTATGGGGATTATCTCTCCTTTATTAAAGATCAATTCTTTCTCCAAACCGATTCCTGTTACAAAACCCACGGCCAGACCTTCGATAATCAGCTTCTTGTAAATCTGCATACTGTTGGATTTTTGAATTTGCAAATTAGAGGGATCTTCATATCTTTTCAGAATATCCAGAATCCACCCGTAGAGATCCTCGGAAACGATGATTCTCTGCTGGAAAAGTTCTCTCAGGGTAATTACCCGCTTATGTTTCAGTGGAGATTTTTTTCCGGCACAGACAAAAATTTTATCATCGAGAATGTTTCCATAGTTTAAGCCTAAATTCCACAGGAGTTCACTAAATTTGGGATCCTCATCGGTTTTAAATATAATGCCGATATCGCATAGACCTTGGGCAACATTTTGCATAATGATTTGAGGACTGTGTTCCTTTAATATCACATTGACTTCCGGATGCAGTTTATAAAAGGAAACCAAAATATCCGGCAAGGTCATATAAGGAACCACGTTAATTCGCAGATTGCCCTTTAAGACTTTCTTAGGAGCGGCTTTACTCATGAATTGGGAACGCAGTTCTTCGATTTTAGTTAAAATCTCCTGAGCTTTTTCAACGAATTCTTCCCCATCTTTGGTCAGCGATACTCCCTTGTAAGAACGCTCCAAAAGCTCGACCCCTAGCTCTTTTTCCAAATTCCGAATAGCCACACTGATATTTTGCTGTGACACATGGATTTGCTCTGCTGTGATAGATATGGATTTATTTTTGCTCACTTCCACCAGATAATGTAACTGCTCAATACGCATAAATAGCATCCATCCCATCATGCATAATATTGGGTTCTGCTAAGTTCGTTATACTCATTATAATCTATGGCTGTCTCCTTAGCTAGTTAATTTGCTATTACAATCACTAATTCCTACAACTTTTCTTTAAATAATAAGTTTTTAGTTAGTTCTAAGTTAGGGGGTATTCATTTGAGCATCACTTTTAAGCAAAAAAAGACCTACCTTATAATCGCCAAACCGGCGAAAACAAGGTAAGTCCAAATTATATCGCCTTACAGTTTAAAGAGCATCTCAGCATAGGTGGGTAAAGGCCAATATTCTTTATCTACTAATTCCTCCAGTTGGTCTACAGCCTCCCGGAGAGAATTCATAGCTGTGAATACTTCATCCCGATAATAAAGTCCTTTTTCAAAGACATCGTCGATATTGGCAGCTTCTTTGGTTTTAGCCTCAAGAGTTTGCAGTCTCTCATCCAGGGTTACCATCACTTGAGATATTTGCTTGAGGAGTCTTTCCTGAGCAGATACCGGAACATCAGCTACAGCCTTAACAGTGGAAATATTGTTAGCTAAATTTTGGAGCATTTTCAAACCGGCGGGAACAATTTGTCTCTTGGTCATATAAAGCATGGTTTGAGCTTCGATATTAATCGTCTTATTGTATTGTTCAAGGAGAATCTCATAGCGGGAGTGGAGCTCAGCTTCGTTCAGAACACCATGTTTAGTAAATACAGCCACTGCTTTTTCGCTGATCCAAGCGGGAATGGCATCCACAGTGGAACGGATATTGGGGAGTCCCCGCCTTTCAGCTTCTGCCACCCACTCTTCAGAGTAGTTGTTGCCGTCAAAGACGATGCGGGAATGTTTGATGGCAATCTCTTTCAGGAGGGCTTGTAATTCAGCTTCAAAATTCTCTGCTTGCTCAAGGCGGTCGGCGATTTGACACAAAGCCTCAGCCACAATAGTATTCAGCACCGTATTGGGGACCGCAATGGATAAGGAGGAAGGAACCATGCGGAATTCAAATTTGTTACCAGTAAAGGCAAAGGGGGAAGTCCTGTTCCGGTCAGTAGAGTCTTTTCTCAAGACAGGCAGTGTGCTGACACCGATATGCATGCGGCTTTCGGATTTGGAACGGGTTAAGCCGCCATTTTGCAACTGAGCTAAGATATCGCTGAGTTGCTCCCCTAAATAAATCGAGATAATGGCCGGGGGCGCCTCATTGGCACCTAAACGGTGGTCATTGCCGGCGTTGGCAGCGGAAGCCCGGAGTAAATCTGCATATTCATCCACTGCCTTAATCACGGCGCAAAGGAAAGTGAGGAATTGAGCATTTTCATGAGGCGTGCTGCCGGGATCCAAAAGGTTTTTACCGGTGTTGGTTCCTAAAGCCCAGTTGTTATGCTTACCGGAACCATTGACTCCTGCAAAGGGTTTTTCATGAAGCAGGCATACCAGCCCATGGCGATTGGCTACTTTTTTAAGAATGTCCATTACAAGTTGGTTATGGTCCGTAGCTACATTAGTAACGCTGAAAATAGGGGCGATTTCATATTGGGAAGGTGCAACTTCCTTGTGTTGGGTCTTGGCGGATATCCCCAGCTTCCAAGCTTCTACGTTTACTTCATTCATAAAGGCGGATATTCTTTCATGGATACTGCCGAAATATTGATCCTCCATCTCCTGACCCTTAGGAGGCTTGGCACCGAACAAAGTCCTGCCAGTAAGCACCAGGTCCATTCTTTGTTCATAGAAGTTTTTGTCGATGAGGAAGTACTCCTGTTCAGGTCCTACAGTGCTGCTAACCCGAGCGGTTTCTTCGTCACCGAACAGTCTTAAAACCCGAACTGCCTGCTTGGAAAGAGCCTCCATGGAGCGCAGCAAAGGCGTCTTATTGTCTAAAGCTTCACCGGTATAGGAGCAAAAAGCGGTGGGAATACAAAGAACGATGTTAGTGCCTTCTTTCCTTAAAAAGGCGGGTGAAGTGCAGTCCCAAGCTGTATAACCGCGGGCTTCAAAAGTAGAGCGCAATCCGCCACTGGGGAAAGAGGAAGCGTCCGGTTCCCCTTTAATCAGTTGTTTGCCCGAAAATTCCATAATCACCTTGCCGTCATCGGTGGGAGAAATGAAAGAATCATGTTTTTCCGCAGTCAACCCGGTTAAAGGCTGGAACCAGTGGGTATAATGGGTGGCTCCTTTTTCAATAGCCCAATCTTTCATGGCGCTGGCCACAACTTCAGCCACATTGGCATCAAGAGGAGTACCGTTTTCAATAGTGTTTTTCAAGGACTTATAGATATTTTTGGGCAATCTCTCCCTCATTACACTATCGTTAAATACATTCGTTCCGAAAATCTCCATCATCTTTTCCCCTTTCATACTCTAAGTTTTCTCAGCATTTGTTCACTGGACTGGTGCAAAAAAAAGCGCTCTAAGAAATGTAACCGGTACATTTCATTAGAGCGCCATTGCTCGTCACTTATAAAATTTCTGCAATTAAAATAACACAGAACAAGGGATTAAATCAACTGGTATTTTGGATGTATACAATATTTATTCATAATTTATTTCGCTGTAAAAACTTAGTCCACAACTTTATAAATAATATCTTCAAGCTTTAAACGAGGTCGCATAGCGGGTTTTTGGTCCGGAAAGCCTACGGGCATCAAACAGGTTACGATAAGGTCTTCCGGCAATTCTAAAATCTGGCTGATCTCCCTGGCTCGCATCAATTGCACAAAACAGGTTCCCAGCCCCAGAGATACTGCCCGGAGCGCGATATGCTCCGCGGCAATGGCTACATTCAGCATGGCATGGGGTTTATATCCTTTTAAAGCCTCGGCATCTTTAGGCCCGTCCGCATTGGGATAAAAAGCTATGTAGTCAGCGCTGAATACTCCTGCCTCAACCAGTTCCTCCAAAC
>ENA-OWPA01001811-OWPA01001811.1-bioreactor-metagenome-genome-assembly--contig:-NODE-1811-length-12331-cov-2.748980_pt1 | contig 12331 bp, 9 predicted proteins | sample MGYA00238139_ERZ651803 | MGnify/ENA primary metagenome ERZ651803 (study PRJEB26909, sample SAMN07631231) | bioreactor metagenome | isolation source: Switchgrass digestor | place: USA: Dartmouth...
GCATTTGAAAGCCGTAAGCAAGCGCCTAATATACACAGTTATTACGATTATCCTGCTGGGTGCTGTTTGGGAGCTTCTGGCTCTGGTTCTGGATACTACGGCCTTTCCTTCTCCCAGGGAAGCAATTCGTTCTTTTGGGGCCTTGTTCTTTAGTGAGCTCATGCCTCATCTGAAAATCAGCTTATATCGTGTGGGAATTAGTTTGATCGTGGCGGCCATTTTAGGCATACCTTTGGGCTTATTTTTAGGTAAAAACCGGCGGGCTGACGAAGTTTCCGCACCTTTTCTCTACTTAACCTTTCCCATACCCAAGGTAGTCTTCTTGCCTATTTTCCTAATTCTTTTAGGCATAGGGGACCTTTCCAAAATCGTCATGATAACCTTGATTGTTTTTTACCAAATCGTGGTGACAACCCGGGATGCCGCCCGCAATGTGCAGCAGGAATATGTGCTCTCAGTCAATTCTCTAGGTGCATCATCCTTAGAGCTTTATAGGCATGTTTATTTTCCGGCTTGTTTGCCCTCAATCCTAACTTCCCTAAAACTGGGGATGGGAACAGCCATGGCTATTCTTTTCCTGGTGGAAACTTATGCAACCCGGGAGGGAATAGGGTATTTCATTATGAACTCTTGGAGCAGTCTGGCCTATGATAAAATGTTCGCCGGAATTATTGCCATGGGCTTAATGGGCTTTGTCCTCTATCTTTTGCTGGATACCTGCGAAAAAATCTTCTGCTCTTGGGTTAATCCTTAAGAATAAGGATAACCTAAAAAAGGTATTGACAGTTTGAGGCAAAAAGCGTTTAATAGATATCAAGAAATGAACGATGATTCATATCTTGATAAGAGAGCAGGAGGAGTGTTTCATGAGTCGTAAACCTTTTTTTAAAGTCATTAATGTCATTTTAGTATTGTTTATAGCCCTCTCATTAGTGGCTTGCGGCGGGCAAAAGAATAACCAGGATAATACCGCAACAGGAGGGGACCAAAAAGAAAAATTAGTTATTGGTTCCATGAATATTGAAGAGAATATGCCTGTACTGGTAGCTCAAGAAGAAGGGTATTTTGCTGAGCAAAATTTAGAGGTAGAATTGCTAACCTTCCAAAGCCCGGTGGAACTGCAAAGCGCTTTCCAATCCGGACAACTGGATGGCATGATCACCGACATTATGATTGCCGCTTTGTTAAAGAGCTCAGGTGAAGACCTCCGGGTTGCTTCCATAGCATTGGGTGCCACACCTGAGGAAGGGCGTTTTGCGATTATCGCCTCACCCAATAGTCAAATCCAAAGTGTTAAGGATCTGAAAGGCAAAAGTATTGGTATATCCAATAACTCCATTATTGAATATGTAACAGATAAGCTTTTACTGGCTGAAGGAGTGAACCCTTCAGAAGTAAACAAAACCACTGTGGCCAAACTCCCCCTCCGGGTAGAAATGCTTCTGAACAACCAAATCGATGCCATTGTGGTACCTGATCCCCAAATTACCTATGTAGTATCCCAAGGAGCGAAAATCGTTGCTGATGATTCCCAGGGAGAAAACCTTTCCCAATCCGTAACTATTGTCAGAAGTAAAACCCTTAATGAGAAAGAAGCTGCCTTAAAACGTTATTTTCAGGCTTATACTAAAGGAGTTCAAGCCATTAACGCTAATCCCGATAAGTATAAACCACTCTTAGTTAAAAATGTAAACATTCCGGAAAGTATTGCCGATTCTTACAAGGTTGAGCACTATTCAGAACCTCAACTGCCAGAGGCTGAAGATGTCAACAAAGTATTGGATTGGCTTGAAGAAAAAGGGCTTCTGAAAAACCCTGTGGATTACGAAGGTTTCGTTTATAAAGGTTTATACTAAGATTTATACTAAGAATAAAACTTAGAAATTATAGATAAAAGCGCTGCGGCGCTTTTTCTTTTACCCATAAATTGTTTTGCAGCAGTGGGGAATCATAGTAAAATAAAGCAGGAGAAATGGACATTGTAAAATAGTTGATATTTAATAGTTATTACTCTGCAAAGGTGGGGAAGTTATGATCATCGGTTTTGGCTTTGGAAGTCCCTTGCAAGCAATCCTAATGCTCCTCTTAACCTCCTTAATCAGCTATTTGATTTTTAAGAATTTCCGTGAGCGCAAACGCCGTAATGCTGATCCTTATGAAGAAAGAGAAAGGCTCCGCCAGTATTATTATGAACAGCGGGAAAGAGCCAGAGAATATGCGCGCCAGTACGACCTGACGGATGAGGAAATTGAGAGACGTATCGATGAGGAGTTAAACAATAGATATTAAACGTTAATTATTGAAATTAAGAATAATAACTGATTATGTTAAAAGAATAGCTGATTTTTAAGTCATAAGGTGAACAGATTTTTAAATATAGGAGGGTATCCTTAACTACGGAGTTGATGCTTTCCTCCAAACTTTAGACCTTTAGTCTAAGGTCTGGGGATAGCACAGAGTAGAAAAGGATACCCTTTTTATGCTGCTTGTTTAATGCGATTGCGGGATTTGAAAATGCTGAAACATCAATTAATCAAAATATCAGACACTATACCATTAAAACTTAGAGATTCTGGAAGAATAAACGGGCTATATCAGCGCCACCAATAAAGGTGCCAATGGAAGTACCGATATTGGCAAAGACAATGGTGAGAAGAATCCTTGTGACCCGATTGTTCCAAAAGCCTTTGACACTAAGAATATCTTCCGATAAGTTTTCAAAGTCCCGGACATTGGGCCGGTTAAAATAAGCTTGAACTAAACCGGCAAACCAGCCGGCGGCTATGAGAGGATGAAGAGCTGCCAAGGGTGCCGCCAAAAAAGCTGTCAATATGGCTAAAGGATGGCCAAAAGCCAGCGCAGTTCCCAGGGCGGCCAGTGTTCCGGTCCAAAGAATCCAACTAAATGTTTGCTGAATTCCCGCTTCAGGGTTGGCGATAAAAGTGTAAACCACCAAAGCGATAATTAATAGGGGGATGGACCAGCCGATTATTTTTGGAACGATGGATTTTGGCGGGCGTTCACATAAGGCCTTTAAATCATGGTCTTTATGAATTTGCTCTTTGATACCCGGAACATGAGCTGCCCCTAAGACAGCCACGACTTTGTCCCCCGGAGCTTCCTTGATTTTCTGAGCTAAATACTGGTCCCGTTCATCAATTAAAGGCACTTTCAATTTTGGAAAGCTTTCCGTGAATTCTTGCAGGATACTGTTGAGCATATCCTGGGATTTCAGTTTTTCCAGTTCTTCCTCGGTGATTTCTTCATCGTTAAAGATGCTGAAAATCACTTCAGCCAAAAGCTTGCACTTTCCCCAAAACCCTACATTATGCCAAATCCGGGAAAAGGTGATTTGAATATCCCGGTCAGCAAGAACCAGATTGGCGCCGATTTCCTTGGCTGATTCAATCCCTTGAAGCATTTCTTGCCCGGCATTGGCACCTAATTCCTTCGCCATGCGCTTTTGAAAAGAGGAGAGGGCCAAGTTCATTAAGAGAAGCGTAGCTTTCTTTTCCTTAATTATCTTAAATATATCCGTTTCTTTCCACTTTTCCCCGTCTTTAATGGATTGGTAGCGCTGTTGATCCAACTCCACACAGACAGAGTCAGGCTTTTCTGTTTCAATCACTTCTTTAACTAATTCCGCGCTTTGCTTAGAGACATGAGCTGTTCCTATAAGAATTATCTCTTTGCCATCCAGGTAAAGGCGGGTTATATTCTCATTTTCAACGGTTATAGGATTTTCATTTCCTTGGGACATACATTACCTTCCTTTTTCATCTACTTCACTGTATTTGGCTAATCAAATTTGTCTGACTTCAAAGACATCATTTTGAGTTAAATACGTCATTATGATGTTATATACGTCATCATATATCATATATTGTATCCTTAATTGACCGGAAAGTAAAAGAAAAATAAAGGTATTATAACTTAAGGTCAGGGAAAGCTAGTAGCAATAATTCTTTCAATGATTTGGGAGGAAAGAATGAAGAGAAATAGCCTAATAACAGTAGGAATAACTTTTCTCTTTGGAGCCTTGTTTCTCCTTGAGGGAATCTTCAGCTTTGGCAAAAGAGAGTGAAAAGATCTAGGGCTTGCAGTTATAGGAATCTTTGCCTTGACCTTGCCTTTTATTTTCTCCTATCTGGCTAAACGAGTACAGCTAAAAATCCCTTCAGGTTTTGTGCTGATAGGGGTTATTTTTATTTTTCTCGCCCAATACTTGGGGGAGATAAAAGACTTTTATGAGATCTTTTGGTGGTGGGATGTTCTTCTCCACGCTGTTTTCGGGACTTTGGCTGTGCTTTTTGCTTTATTTGTCTTAACACCAGAGCTGGCGCCGGGAGAGGGAAGATCTAAAAATAGATACCAACTTTTTTTAGCCCTTCTGTCATTAACCTTTTCTTTCGCTGTCAGCGCAACGTGGGAGATCATTGAATACTTTGGAGACTTGCTTTTTACCGTGCACATGGTCAAGGGTGGATTGGAGGACAGCATCACGGATTTAACAGCCGGAGCTGTGGCAGCAGCCTTAACGGCCATTATTTATTATCGATTAATCCGCTAGGTGTGCTAAAGATATCATAATAGTATGAGCTAAATCACAGTTTAAAATGATTCTAAGTATTATTATGGAAGCATAGGAGAGTGATAAAGATGAAAACGATTGATATATCCCGAACCGTTTATCAAATATGCTCAGCCAATCCTGAAGTCATGGAAATTATGAAAGAGTTAGGTTTTAAAGAGATCACCAATCCAGGTATGCTCAATACCGCCGGTCGTTTTATGACCATACCCAAAGGAGCAGCCATGAAGAAGATTAGCCTGGATAAAATAAAAGAAACTTTCCGCCAAAAGGGTTATGAAATTAAAGAATAGGAGTGAAAAATATGAGTGAATTGATCAATAATCGGGAATACCGGCAAAAGGTTTTAAAGGAGTTAATCCTGGATCTGCATAATGGTAAACCCGTGGAAGAAGTTAAAGAGCGCTTTGGTAAACTGATTGAAGGTTTGGCAGCTACGGAAATATCCCAAATGGAGCAAGCCCTTATCCATGAAGGAATGCCTGTGGAGGAAATCCAAAGGCTCTGCGATGTTCATGCTGCCGTATTGGGAACTTCTGTTCAGCAGATCCATGCTGAGGACAGTGTCCAAGAAAACCATCCCGTCAGTATCTTCAAACGGGAAAACAGAGCTTTGGAAGCCTTGATGAACAATGTCCTGGCACCTGAATTAGGCAATTATGCTAAAGGTGATGAAGAAGCTCTTGGCATTTTAAAGAAGGCCTTTGCCAGCCTCTGGGAAATTGATAAGCACTATAGCCGCAAAGAAAACTTGCTCTTCCCTATAATGGAGAAGCACGGAATTACCGCTCCCCCCAAAGTCATGTGGGGAGTAGATGATGAAATCCGGGCAGTTATTAAAGAAACCCGCAAGCTGTTAAACTCTGATACCCCGGAAAAAGAAAAACTTGTGGAAAAAGCCCAGGAAGCAATCAACCGGGTCAACGAAATGATTTTCAAAGAGGAAAACATCCTTTTCCCCATGATTTTAGAGACCTTTACCGAAGAGGAATGGCAGCAAGTTTCTGAAGCAAGCAGTGAAATAGGTTATTGTCTCATTGATGAACCCAAGACTACCTGGAAACCACAGGGAGAGGATGCTTCGGGAGAATCCGGCAGCAAAGATAAGAAAGATTTGCATGATGGCTATGTTGAGTTTGATGCCGGAAAACTCCTGCCGGAAGAAATCAATGCCATTCTCAACACTCTACCTATAGACATAACTTTTGTGGGTAAAGATGGCAAGGTAAAATACTTTAGCCAGGGTAAAGAGCGGATCTTTGCTCGTCCCAAGACCGTCATCGGCAGAAAGGTGGAAAATTGCCATCCACCTGCCAGTGTTCATGTAGTGGAAAAAGTCGTAGAACAACTGCAATCCGGCAAAAAAGACCATGTAGACTTCTGGATTAAAATGGGCAATGTATACGCCTTGATCCGTTACTTCGCCGTCCGGAATGCCCAAGGGGAATATTTAGGGGTTTTGGAAGTAACTCAGGACATTAAACCCATACAAGAAATTTCCGGCGAGAGACGATTAGTGTCTGAGGAGTAACTATAAAATGAAATCCAAAGCAAATTTAAGGAATTAAAATTTATTGTTTTAGGTTTCCTGATTTAGACTAAAGCTCTAACAGGAAGCCTTTTTGTTATTTAAATCTATAAAAATTGATTATATATTTGCCTTTTATTGAAATATGGCTTAAATTTTAATTAAGAATTTTCTCAAAGGATCTTCGTTAACAATATAAATAGAAGATACATTCTTTGGAGAGGAGAGGGGGATATGTTGGAAGAACAAGCTTTAAAAGCACTTTTGCTGGCGCTCATTGCCGGAATGGCCACATTATTAGGTGCCCTGATCATTTTCCTTACGAAGTCGAAAAACGAAAAAATCCTTTCCTCAAGTTTAGGATTTGCTGCCGGAGTAATGCTTTCGGTCTCTTTTTTGGATCTATGGAGCCAAAGTCAAGACTCTCTAACCCAGTCCATGGGAGAGCGTTGGGGAATTGTCCTTTCAGTTTTCTTCCTGTTATTGGGGATTGTCTTTGCTCTGGGGATAGATCATTTTGTCCCTCATGATAAAACTGAGCCCAATCAAAATGATAAACCCCACCAAAACCTTTATCGCGTAGGTTTTGTTTCCATGTTAGCTATTATGCTGCATAATCTGCCGGAAGGAATAGCTACTTTTAGCGCCGGTTATGAGGATCTGGCCATGGGAATTTCCATCGCTGTAGCCATCAGTATGCACAATATACCGGAAGGAATCACGGTGGCTATGCCCATCTACTATGCAACCGGGAAAAAACTGGATGCTCTCAAATATACCTTTATATCCGGTATGGCAGAACCTTTGGGCGCTTTGCTGGCTTTTTTGGTACTACGTCCATTCATCAACAGTTTTAACCTTGGGGCAATTTTTGCTATAGTAGCCGGCATCATGATCTATATTGCCGTGGAAGAACTTATTCCTTCTTCCCGCCAATATGGTTATCCGCGCTTGGCTCTGTTCGCTACTTTCGCAGGGATTATTATCATGCCTTTAAGTCATATCTTCTAATAGCTGAAATTTTTTTACAGTAACCATGAACTCGATTTTCAATCGTTTTAATAATACCCTTGAAAAGTATAGGCATGCTTCCAAACACAAGTTAGAGAGCATGCCTTTTAAGTATTTAATCTTTAGAGTTTAGTTAATATAAGGGAATCGGTGTGTTGTAATAATAATAGATGCCTTTTAAAATCCCTGCCGCCACATTTTGGCGGAATACTTCATTTTGGAGCCGAGCTTCTTCATAGGGATTGGAAATAAAGGCCACCTCGATCAACACAGCAGGTATTTGGGTATTGTTGAGCACATAAAAACTAGCATTTTTTATCCCGCGATCTTTGGTGTTAATAATACTGATAAGGTTGCTCCGGATATTCGTAGCCAGATGGATACTGTCATTGCTCTTGGCATTCTTGGTGGAATAAAAGACCGTGGTTCCACTGGCTTCCGGATTCGTAAAGGAATCGTTGTGGATACTGATAAATAATTCGGCATTACATGAATTGGCCATAGCTACCCGAGCTTTAAGGTCTTCCAGTTCCGTATATTTACTTGAGGTTGCCGGTGAACGATCATCCTCTCTGGTCATCAGTACCACTGCTCCGGCTTGTTCCAAATAAGCCTTAAGGTATTGGGCTATTGCCAAAGTATTGTTCTTCTCATAGGTTTTGCTCGGACCCCCCGCTCCCGGATCCGGACCCCCATGGCCGGGGTCAAGCATAATTACCTTACCGGCTAAAGCGTTTGCCGGGAGATCCAGGAAAGGATCCACTAAGACCTCAGTGGAAGGATCATAGGTGGTATTAGGAGCTTGAGGATTTTCCGGTTCAGTAGTAGGAGGTACTTCGGGCTCAAGAGTTGTAGGCAGGGAAGGAAATTCCCGCTGGTTCTCTTTATATTTGGAAAGGGTTTGGCCTTCCAGAATGGCTTGAGCTGTGGAACTAATGACTCCTGTACCGCCGAGAATTCGAATTGTGCCATTAACACTTAAATCTATGGTAATGGGAGTTACATAGGGACTACTTTGCCCAGTTGATGTATCCTGAGGGGGTGTCACTTGGGGAGGGTTATTTGTTGTCCCATTATTACCGGTGCCGTTATTTCCGGCACTGTTATTAGTGTTTTGTATAATCTCTACATATTCACCGGAAAGCCAGCCTGTGAGATTTTGGTAAGTGGTTTTGTACCAGCCATTTTCCTCAGCCAGGATTTCAATTGTGGTCTTGGCCGGAACTGTGGCCAGCTTTTCACCGGAAGAAGAGGGAGTAGCACGCAGATTTAAACCGTTATCCGGTTTGATTACCCCTTTTTTCATAACCGGGGGAGTGATCAGGTTAACATATTCCGCTGCCAGCCAGCCCGTTTTCGACTGGTATGTGGCTTTATACCAGCCGCTTTGCACTTCCAGGATTTCCACTGTGGTATCTTTCGGGATGGTGATGATTTTCTCACCCGTAGAGGAAGGAGTAGCCCGGAGATTAAGACCGCTACTGGCAGTGATTACACCTTTACCGGTGGATACGGGAGTTGATATCGAATTAGACGGCACTTCCGAAGTCGCAGGAGTTGAAGACGCTGAAGCAGAATCCACCAAGGTTATATATTCACTATTTATCCAACCGGTTTTGGACTGGTAAGTAACTTTATACCAGCCATTCTGCTCATCCAGAAGGGTAAGGACTGTACCATTGGGAATGGTCAAGAGCTTGGTTCCGCTGGAAGATGGGCTTTCCCGCAGATTCAGGCCGCCACTGGCTGTGATTTTTCCTTGTTTGGTTGACGCCATTGGAGTTGAAGTTGTCGGATTAGTGGTCTTGGCTAGCGGCGGTTCAACTTTCATATGCTCCCGCAGGTATGTATAGACTGGACTGGGAATATCATCTTTTTCCGTTAAAAGCAAGGGAGCTTGATATTTTGCTGCCAGAACAGTGCCGGCTACCGCATCAGGGAAATTTGTCCCTGAAGCCAGAAAAATATCATCTGTGGTATAAGAGTCTTTAGCGTAGTTCACAACAGCAGCATTGGTTTCATAGCGGTTACTCCCGCCAAGACGTGTGGTGATATTCAAATTGTGGGCAGTAAGAGACTCGGTTGGAACTACACCCTCGCCACCAATAACAATGATTTGGCTGGGCTGAACTTGATTGAGATAATTAACCACAGCCTCGGGCATTTTCTTTGAAGTCAGGACGATGGGGTACTGCTTTATCCCGGCATAGCTTGCAGCAGATAAAGCATCGGGAAAATCGTCTCCATTGGCCAAAATCACAGTGTCACTGGGAACTCTTTGGGCCAAAAGGATAGAGGTTTCATACCGGTTACTGCCCCCAATGCGTTCTACCTCCAACGAAAGACCCAGGTTTTTCAGTTCCTCCTCAATTTCCGGCTTAAGAATCCCGGTTCCGCCTAAAAGCACGACTTTACTCGGCTGCAAACGCTTGATCTCCTCGATAACTCGGGGATCCAGGGAATTGCCTTGAGTAAGAAGAATAGGAGCGTTGAGACTTACAGCATAAGGTGTAGAGGCAATGGAGTCAGGAAAAGCAGCGTATTGGCAGATGACCACAGTGCCGGCAGTAGTCCATCCTTTCTGGGAGATATTTATAGCAGTTTCAATCCGGTCTTGACCGGCGATTCGTTCCACAGGATAAGCTAACGGGCTTGCCGTAGCGGTAAAGGAAGCACTTAAGGCAAAAGTCAGTGAAGCGATTAATGTAAAGAGTACCTTTTTCACTATTTCATCCTTTCTTATGGTCTTTTACGTCGATTATACCACAATTCCTGTCTATAATCAGAGCGAATAATTTGGAAATTAGGCGAAATGGAGTACATAAAATCAGAGCCTTCCCACACATACTAAGAAAAATCTGGTTTTGGAGTGTGAGGCACATGAATCAGGCGGAAGAAATCCATGCCTGGAAAAGGATCGTGTATTATATACTGGGTATCATCGAAGTGCTCTTAGCTTTTCGCCTTATTTTTAAGCTCTTAGGGGCTAATCCGGCCAGTGGCTTTGTGGCGGGAATTTATTCCTTGACGAATATTTTTATCAACCCTTTTAAAGGGATCTTTCCCACGGCTACCACCCCCGGGGTCAATACCCAAGCCGTTCTGGAACCGGCCACCATTGTGGCGATGCTGGTCTATGCCCTTCTTGCCTGGGGAATAGCCAAGTTGATTGAAATAATCAAACGGCCCGATAAACCCACTACCTAACCCGCTCTTTAGCGGGTTTTCTTTTGGGAGAAGGAAATTCTCCCGGTTTTAGCGAAAAAGAGAAAAATGCACAACTTGGGAATTGTGGTATAATAGTAAAGCTTGTGCTTAGCTTAGGACCTGTTAGCCATAATACGCCGTATAACTGTTAGCCTTGCTAAAATGTGGTCATATTATATATGACGGTTCATAATCTGATTATCTTTTGGTCATAGGCAAAATACATATATATTTCACAGTTGGCCAAGGAAAGGGAGGAACTGTTTTGTCCATTGATTCCAAATATAATGCCGAATCCATTCAAGTCCTGGAAGGTTTGGAAGCCGTGCGGAGACGCCCGGGCATGTATATCGGTTCCACCGGGAGCAAAGGATTGCATCATTGCGCCTGGGAGATTATTGATAACGCCATTGATGAAGCGGGAGCAGGTTTTTGCACCAAAATCCAAGTCACCCTCAATGCCGACGGCTCATTAACCGTTCAGGATAATGGCCGTGGTATTCCAGTAGATATTCATCCGGTGAAGCAAATTCCTGCTGTCAGACTGGCTTTTGAACAACTCCATGCAGGAGGAAAATTCGGAGGGAATGTCTATAAAAGCTCCGGTGGCTTACATGGCGTGGGGGCAAGTGTGGTCAACGCCCTGTCTTCCTTTTTAAGGGTGGAAGTAACCCGGGAGGGCAAAGTATATCAACTGGAATATGAAGAAGGAGGAAAACTCAAATCCGACCTTCAAGTAATAAAAAAGGGAGTAAGAGGGAGCGGCACCACCGTAACCTTTAAACCTGACCCTACCATTTTTAAAGAAACCACGAATTTTAAATACGATACCTTGCGTAGCCGCCTTATGGAACTGGCTTTTTTAAATCCGGGCCTGTCCATAATCCTGACAGATAACCGCAAAGAATCCAAAACCGAAACCTTCCAATATAAAAATGGACTTATCGGTTTTGTCGAGCATATTAACCGGGAATCGGAATATAACCCTGTCCATAAGAAGCCCATCTATTTTAAAGGGGAAAAGGACGGCATTATCGTAGAATGCGCGATCCAGTATAACGAGGGGGAAGATGAACACCTGCGTTCCTATGTGAACAACATCCCTACCGATGAAGGGGGAACTCATGAATCAGGGTTCCGGACAGCTCTCACCAAAGTCTTTAATACTTACGGGAAAAAGAATAACATCTTCAAGAAGGATGAAAGTCTGATTGGGGATGATTTAAAGGATGGTTTGACCTGTGTCTTATCGGTGAAAGTGCCGGAACCCCAGTTTGAAGGCCAAACCAAAACCAAACTTTCCAACACGGAAGTCGAGGGTATCGTCCAGTCCCTGACTAATGAAGGAATCAGCAGCTTCTTTGAGCAGAACCCCTCGGTAGCCAAAGATGCCATCAACCGGGCTTTGACGACTTGTCTGGAACGCTTGGCCGCCAAAAGGGCCAAAGAGCTCAAGAAAAAAGCCCGGGATGCGGAAGTGAAAGCCCTCAGCGGCAAATTAGCTGCCTGCAGTGAGAAAGATCGCACTCGCAATGAGCTCTTCCTGGTGGAGGGGGATAGCGCCGGAGGCTCGGCTAAAAGCGGACGGGATCGCCGGTTCCAGGCTATCTTGCCTTTAAGAGGTAAGGTTATCAATACTTATCGGGCTAAGATGGATAAAGTTTTGGAAAATGAAGAAATTCGCAGCATGATTACCGCCATCGGCGCAGGCATCGGCAAGGAGTTTGATGTGGAAAAGTCCAACTATGCCCGGGTCTGCATTATGACGGATGCGGATATTGACGGCGCCCATATTCGCTGCTTACTCTTGACCTTCTTTTACCGTTATATGCGTCCCCTGATTTTAAGTGGCAGAGTATATATTGCCCAAGCTCCTTTATATAAAATCGAAAAGGAAAAGGGGAAAGTCGTGCGCTATGCCTATGATGAAGAAGAACTCCAGGCAGCCCTGAAGGAACTGGGGAAAAACGCCAAAGTTCAGAGATATAAAGGGT
>ENA-OWPA01001812-OWPA01001812.1-bioreactor-metagenome-genome-assembly--contig:-NODE-1812-length-12328-cov-4.296547_pt1 | contig 12328 bp, 11 predicted proteins | sample MGYA00238139_ERZ651803 | MGnify/ENA primary metagenome ERZ651803 (study PRJEB26909, sample SAMN07631231) | bioreactor metagenome | isolation source: Switchgrass digestor | place: USA: Dartmouth...
TATAAAATCGGTTTGAATTCAGCCAATTGAAATGGATGATTGCTGTTCCGAAAGGATTCAAAGCATATAACAATCAATACATCCATTATTAGCTGAATTCATTCCTAAACTATATAGCATCAGGAAAACATACAGATATTATACCATTGAAATGAGCCCATTAAAATAGGACATATCATAGCTGTCAGCTTTAATATGTCCTACTTTATTACATCTGCTGATTGCCTTTCGCCTGCATCAGCCTTTTCTTTTTTGTTATTATGCCGCCTATTTTGCCTGTCTCCTTGGCAGTTAACCCCTTCCATCCATATTTCTTCACTTTTTCAATCAGACCGAGCTCTTCAGCAATTTCGTATTTCAGCTTTTCTTCATCAATTTTCACAATTTGCACCTCCCGATAGGTATTTATGCCGGTAAAGGGTGCTTTAAGCTCCGATCACCGGCCGGCATTCCTAGCTGTTCCTCAGAAGGTAGTTTATGGAGATGGGGAATTTTTATTCACTAATTTATTATTTTATCTGTCCTTTCAGATTCTCCACAGCTGCCTTTAGCTGTATGTCCTTCTCCGGAGGTATGTCAGATATCGGGCTGTCCTTGTATTCCTCCGGAACATCGATTTCTATATCCGGCATAATTCCCGCACCATGGATGCATACACCCGACGGTGTAAAATATCTGGCTATGGTAACTTTTAATCCCGAACCGTCATCCAGGGTGGAGGATGCCTGCACCAAACCCTTGCCGAAGGTCTTTGTACCCACCAGCGTGCCCTTCTTGTGGTCCTTTATGGCCCCGGCCAAAATTTCCGAAGCGCTGGCGCTGTTGCCGTTTATCAATACAGCTATTGGCATGCCCAGTTCTTTTGCATCCGATTTTTTAACATCCTGCCTCTTATATTTGTCCTCCGTATAGACAATGGTACCCTCCGGAAGCAGCCGATCACAGATGGCTACCACCTGGTCGTAATAGCCTCCCGGGTTATCCCTCACATCAATCACCAGGGCTTTCATTCCACTGCTTATGAGCTTGTTCAGATGCTCGTTGAAATACCTGTTAATTTCACTATCGAATTTCACAATCCTTATATATCCGATATTGTCCTCCAGCATTCTGCTCTTTATGTTGGCAATCTTTATTTTTTTGCGGGTCAGGTCGAATTCCAGCATTTCGCCATTGGAAGGCCTGTATACGGTAATTTTGACCTTTGTATTCTCCGGTCCTCTTATCATGTTGACTACCGCGTCTCCGTCCTTTACACCTCTTACATCCTTGCCGTCAACCCTGATAATCTTGTCTCCTTTCTTCATTCCCGCCTCTTCGGCCGGAGAACCTTCAAAAGGCTCCACAATGGTGACAAGGTTATCTTCACCTAAGGATATGCTCACTCCGATACCCACATAGCTTCCGGTTATGCTTTCGGAATACATTTTCCATTCTTCCTTTGTATAATATGCGGTATACGGATCTCCCAGAGAATCGGCCATACCGGCGATGGCACCTTCCAGAAGCTTGTTTTCGTCTACGTTTTCATAATATTCATTTTTCAAAATGCTGCGAACTTTATTAAATTTAGCAACTACGCTTTGATCAACGGTATCCGGGTTAAAATATATCACACCTTGGTTTATGTTGCCCCAACCCAGAAAGATAAGCGCTGAAACAGCAAAGGTTGCCATGGATGTAACAACCACCAAAATTATGGCAGCCAGCAAAAGTCCCCTGTTTCTCTTCAATGATAAACACTCCCATTGGTTAATAATTATAACCTTTTATTATTTTCCTACAGATAATATATCATATGCTGCCGTGTGTATTATTAAACCCGGATTTTATCCGGGTTTGATTTTTCATACTTGTTCTCGTCTATTTCTTTTTGCCCAAGTAATCTAAAGGATTCTGCGTCTGACCGTTCTTGATGACTTCAAAATGCAGGTGGGGTCCGGTGGACCAGCCTGTGGAACCTACCTTGGCTATTGTATCCCCTGCCTTGACTTTGTCTCCGACTTTTACCAGGATCTTGTCCGCATGCCCATACAAAGTCGCTATCTTGCCTCCATGGTCAATAATTACGGTATTGCCATACCCAGTCTGCCATTCCGCCACGATAACTGTTCCGGCAGCAGCTGCAACTATGGAGGCACCTCTTGCGGCTGCGATATCTATACCCGTATGAAGCTTGTTCTTTTTTAATATAGGATGATAACGGTTGCCATAATATGAAGATATCGTAGTCGAGCTGGGGCAGGGCCATTTCATGATGCCCCCGGAGTACTGAGCTTCGCTCATCAGCTTTTCTATGCGCTTCGTGATTTCCTGGCTCTTTTTGATCAGCTCATCTTCCCTCTTCTCCAGATCTTCCAGGGTCATCTCATACTCTTTTATCTTTCTGTCGGCCTGATTTCTGGATGCTACCAATGACTGAATTTTCTCTTCCTTGTCCTTCACATCCTCTTCCAGCTTTTTCTTTTGGGATTCTTTCATCTGCCTTTTATAATCAAGGTCTTTTTTGGCCGCATCCAATTCCTCCACCAGATTCTTGTCGTTTTCCGATATGAGGGAGATCAGCTGAAGCCTCTCAAAAAAATCGATTATGCTTTTTGACTCGATCAGAGTCTGCAAATATGTAACACTTGAGTTTTCATACATTACCTTAATCCTGGTTTTAAGCATCGCCACCTGGTTTTGATATTTATCCTCGGCAGCTTCCAGCTCCGCATCCAAAGCCAGTATTATGTCGTTAAGGGTTGCAACCTCACTTTGCAGGTTTTTCAATTCGCTGTCTGCCTTTTTCCGTTCTTCCTCCAATGCTCTTTTTTGGTTTTCAGTTTCTTTTATTTTGCTCTCGTATTCTTTTTTATCCTTAGCGACATTCTTCATTTCCTGCTCAATATTTTTCTTTTCCTCTTTCGCCTTCGACAGCTCATCTGCATGAGCAGGAGCCATATTAACAAATATCAAGGCAAAAACCATGAGAAACAAGACAAGCCTCTTCACCCGTACTACCCCCATTTATTCGTTTAGCTTTTGTATAATATTAAACTTTTAAATATTTACGTATCGATATAAAGCTTCCAAAAGCTCCTACAACAGCTCCTGTGACTCCGAATATAATCATGATGACGGAAGCAACTTGGTTGAATTTTAAGAGTTTTACAATGCTTAAGCCTATACCTGCAAAGGCAAGGCTGGATTTTTGCTCAACCGCGTCGTACCCCAGCCACATCAGGGCAAACGCCATAGCTGAACCTATCACTCCAATTATAACACCTTCTACAATAAAAGGCCATCTGATAAACCAGTCGGTGGCGCCTATATATTTCATAATGTTGATTTCACGCCTTCTGGCAAATACGGTGAGCTTTATCGTATTGGATATTATGAACATGGATACCACCAGCAGAGCCAAAAGTAAAACACCGCTTATCAAAGGTACCCAATAGGTAATATTCGCAATTACCTCCACAGCCTGGCTCGCATAGGTTACGTTTTCCACCTCCGTCATATCTTTGAACTTTTCGACTACAGCAGCATTGTCTTCCGGATTTACAAGCTTTATGATGAATGAAACCGGCATTATGCTTTCATCAAGGTCTTCCAGCAAATATTCCTTTCCATCGAAGATTTCATTCTTAACCTTGTTGAAAGCCTCAGCCTTGGTTACCATCACATATTCCTTTATTCTCGCATCTTTCTTTATAGCATCCTCCACGTTGGCTATCTGGGCTTCGTCCATTTCAGGATAGCAGAACACCTGCATTTCAGGCTGTTCCTTCAGTGTTTCCAGGTTGGAGTTCAAATTAGCCGCCAAAAGAAAAAACGTGCCGAAAATCAATAACGAAGCCATCACGATGGCTATGGAAGCCAGGGACATCAGTCTGTTCCTGTAAGCATTCAAAAAACCTTCTTTAAATATGTATCGGGCTGTTCTTATCTTCATCTTTATATAGTCCTTTCTGTTGATCTCGAACGATTATTCCTTTGTTGATCGCTATAACTCTTTTCTTCATCAAATCAACGATAGACTTTTCATGAGTGGCAACTATTACAGTGGTTCCTCTCTGATTTATCTCCCCCAGCAGCCTCATGATTTCCCATGAGGTTTCCGGGTCAAGATTTCCCGTAGGCTCGTCCGCTATAAGCAGGGAAGGGCTGTTTACTATCGCCCTCGCCAGAGCCACTCTCTGCTGTTCTCCTCCGGACAGCTGCCCGGGGTAAGCATTGGCCTTGCGGCTAAGCCCTACAAGAGCCAAAGCCATCGGCACCTGCCGCCTGATCTCCCTTGGAAGGGCTTCTACCACCTGCATCGCAAAAGCCACATTTTCGTACACGGTTTTGTTGGGAAGAAGCCTGAAATCCTGGAAAACTACCCCCAAGCTTCTTCTTAAGTTTGGAACTTCCTTCCTCCTCATGGAAGAGACCCTGTAACCATTTACTACTATTTCGCCTTCCGTCGGGTCCTCTTCCTTCATTATAAGCTTTAGCAAAGTTGATTTTCCTGATCCGCTGGAGCCTATTATGAACACAAACTCCCCTTTGTTTATCTTAATGTTTACACCATTTAACGCCACAGTCCCATTGGGATACCTCTTCATCACATTCTTAAATTCAACCACGGTGACCTCCTTAACCCCATATCCGATAACTAAATTGCTGCATCTTCCAATCTGCAAAATAAATTGCTGTATCTCCTAATCTTCTAATTTATTTAGCCCCTTCTCTTTTGCACCTCTGTCCAGATACTTTTTGATGAGCATTGCAAACTTAAGTATGATGGCATCATCAAATCTGGTCAGATCCAGGCCGGTTATCTTCTTTATCTTGTCCAGCCTGTAAACCAGGGTATTTCTGTGAACAAACATTTGTCTTGCCGTTTCACTGACATTTAAATTGTTATCGAAAAATTTCTGTATAGTAGTAAGATATTCCGCATCCAGGGATTCAAAGGACCCTTCCTTGAATACCTCTTTTAAAAACAGCCTGCAAAGATTCTCCGGGAGCTGGTAAATAAGCCTTCCCAGTCCGAGATTGTTATAGTGAAAGATAGAACTGTCGTTGGAAAATATGTCTCCCACTGTTAGTGCCGTTTTTGCTTCCTTAAATGACTGCATTGTGCCTGCAAGGCTATCTGCCACTGTTCCTATTCCCACCATGGCCTTCACCATAGTTTCAGTGTTCAGCGTATCAACAATGCTCCTTGCAACCTTTTCTATTTCCTTCAAATCGCTGTCCGGCTTAAGCTCTTTAATCAGTACGGTGAATTCATCATCCAGCACTATGATGAAATCCTTGGATTTATTTGGAAAAAGGCCCTGTATTGTCTCATGCACATACATTTCCTTGTTTTTTTCAGTTTTTATCAAAAATACGACCCTGTAGGCGTTGTAGGCTATATGGAGCTCTTTTGCCTTTACTGCTATTTCCCCGGGAAGAGCATTTCCCATGAGAACATTCTTTAAAAAGCTGCTTTTATCAAATTTTTCGTCATAATACAGCTTCATGTTTATGACATTTATTGAAATCAGGGACAAAAATTTCAAGCTGGTTTCATCGGTATACTCAATAAACGCGATATATTCCGGCTTCTTTTTTATATAAATCCTCTTGTACGCGTAATTCCCCGATATGCAAACATCATCGGTTTCATTCAGTTTCTGGGGAATTGGAATTTCTTTTCCGACCTTCGAATCATCCGAACAGGCTATTATTTGGCCATACTCATCAAGAATTCCAAATTCCTGACTTATTATGCTTTTTATCTGATAAATCAGATTTTGAAAAAGCTTTGATGTCAAAAGAATTCCCTCCCTACAGGCTGTCTTAAAATAATTATACACTAATGATATGGAACATTAAACTACAAAAATTTTAAAAAACTATGAACAAAAGGAGAGAAAGGCAATCTACCTTTCTCTCCTTTTTATTCATCTATGAGAATATTAGTTCATTATTACTCTTTCTGTTTCCTTATCAAAGAGATGAATCTTATTTGCATCGAATACAACTTTTATAACATCGTTGGTTCTAGCCTTTGTTCTCGGGTTAACCCTTGCAGTAAAGTCAGTGTCGTTGATCGTCAAATAAAGGAGGGTTTCGGCACCCAGCATTTCAACAACGGATACTGTAGCTTCAACAGCGTTATCAGGCATCTGCTCAATGTAAGCTGGTTCATCATGAATATCTTCAGGTCTGATACCCATAACAACTTCTTTACCGATATAGTCGGTACCTTCAAGCTTCTTAGCTTTGCCTTCGGGAAGTTTGATATCTTCCTTGCCGAACAGCAGGTGGATTTCCTGACCGCGCTTTTCAACAGTAGCATTGATGAAGTTCATCGGCGGGCTTCCAATAAATCCTGCAACGAACAGATTAGCAGGTCTCTCATACAGAGCCTGAGGAGTATCAACCTGTTGGATAACTCCATCCTTCATAACAACTATTCTTGTACCCATTGTCATAGCTTCTACCTGGTCGTGGGTAACGTATATGATAGTTGTCTGCAGTTTCTGATGCAGCTTGCTTATCTCAGTTCTCATCTGTACTCTTAATTTAGCATCGAGGTTGGATAACGGTTCGTCCATCAGGAACACTTTTGGTTCACGAACTATAGCACGACCCAATGCAACCCTCTGTCTCTGACCACCGGACAGAGCCTTCGGCTTTCTGTCAAGAAGATGTTCTATGTCGAGAATCTTAGCTGCTTCGTGAACTCTTCTCTTTATTTCGTCCTTAGGAGTCTTTCTGAGTTTAAGTCCAAATGCCATGTTGTCGAATACTGTCATGTGAGGATACAAAGCGTAGTTCTGGAAAACCATCGCTATGTCTCTGTCTTTAGGCTGTACGTCATTTACCAGCCTGTCACCGATGTAAATTTCACCTTCGGTGATTTCCTCCAATCCTGCAATCATTCTGAGTGTAGTTGTTTTACCACATCCAGATGGTCCGACAAGTATGATAAACTCCTTATCTTCGATGTCAAGATTGAAGTCGTTTACTGCGACAACCCCACCATCATATCTCTTGTAAACATTCTTCAGCTTTAAACTTGCCATTTCTTCCCCTCCTATATTTATCCTAAGCATATAGCTTTTTTACTACTATAACTATATCATTTGATGGCATCATCAACTAGTACACTTTTAACCAAAATTATTTTTTTCAATTTAGTAACTTTGCATAATAAAAAGCCTGATAATTTTAAATTTTATTATTGAATTTTTATGCATTGATATGTATAATTATAAATCATGAGATATGTATTTTGGAGGTAAATATGATCAAAGTAGGAGTAATAGGGGCTACAGGCTATGTAGGCATCGAGATTGTGAGGCTGCTTCAAAACCATCCCCAGGCAGAAGTGACAGTGGCAGTTTCGCAGAGCTTTGCCGGTCAGAAAATTTCCGATGTCTATCCCAGCTTAAGAAATATATGTGATATTGAATGCCAGGACTTAAATATGGATGCCATATATGACAAGGCGGACGTGTTCATAACCGCACTTCCCCACGGTATATCCAAGGAAGTGATACCATATTTGCTGGAAAAAGGTAAAAGAGTCATCGATCACAGCGGAGATTTCAGATACAAATCCGTAGAAGTATATGAAAAATGGTATAAGTTAAAGCATGAGATGCCGGAGCTCTTAAACGAGGCAGTATACGGCCTTCCTGAGCTGTACAGGGACCAGATTAAAAACGCCCGGCTGGTAGCAAATCCCGGATGCTATCCTACCTGCTCAATACTGGGCATCGCACCCCTTTTAGCCAATGACATCATTGATACTAAAAACATCATAATTGATGCGGTATCGGGGGTTTCCGGAGCGGGAAGAAAGACAGATCTTCCCTATCAGTTCTGCGAATGTGATGAGAACTTCAAAGCTTACGGCGTTGCCACCCACAGGCATACCTCCGAGATAGAGCAGGAGCTGTCGTTTATTGCCGGGGAAGAAATCCTGATATCCTTCACTCCCCATCTGGCTCCCATTAAGAGAGGCATGCTGTGCACCACCTATGCTAATTTGAAAAAGGATATATCCACTTCCGAACTGCTGGATTTATATAAAAAGCACTATGATGGAGAGTTCTTTGTAAGGGTTCTTGGGGAGGAAAAACTCCCTGAAGTGAAATATGTAGCCGGCTCAAACTTCATAGATATAGGGCTGGTAGTGGATAAAAGGCTGAACAGGGTGATCGTTCTCTCAGCTTTGGATAACCTGATGAAAGGCGCTGCCGGTCAGGCGGTTCAGGATCTCAACATTATGTATGGAATTCCGGAGCAAACCGGACTTTCGGCTCCGGGACTGTATCTATAATTAGGGGGTAAATTATTAATGGAGACGATAATCAAAAAAGCACAAATATTAATAGAAGCGCTTCCATATATTCAAAAGCTCGCCGGGAAAACCGTAGTGATAAAATACGGCGGAAATGCCATGATCAGTGATGAGCTAAAAAACTCAGTGATGGAGGACATCACTCTTCTTAAATATATCGGTCTTAATCCCGTTGTCGTCCATGGAGGAGGGCCGGATATCAACAAAGCTCTTGACAAGCTCAATATAAAAAGCGAATTCGTTAACGGATTGAGGGTCACTGATGCCAAGACTATGGAAGTTGCCCAGATGGTTTTGGTGGGAAAAACCAACAAAGAGATAGTGTCCCTGCTCAATAAAAAGGGCGGAAAAGCCATCGGACTTTGCGGAATCGATGGGAATCTCATAGAGTGTGAGCAGTACAAGCCGGATATCGACGGCAAAGAAACTGACATAGGCTATGTCGGCAAGATAACCCGGATCAATTCCAAAGTCATTGAACTGATTGCAAAAGACGAGTACATACCGGTCATCGCGCCGATAGGCGTAGGCCCGGATGGTCAAAGCTACAACATAAATGCCGACACCGTAGCCGGAGAGATAGCCATCGCTCTGAAGGCAGAAAAGCTCATGCTCTTAACCGACGTGGAAGGTGTTAAAACAGCCAGCGACGGCGAAGTGCTGTCCGCACTGACCGTCAGCGAGGTTCACCAGCTGATTGAAAAGAAAGTCATAAACGGAGGCATGGTGCCTAAAGTCCTGGGCTGTGTGGAAGCCCTGGAAAACGGTGTGGGAAGGACCCATATCATAGACGGAAGGATACCCCATTGCATCCTCCTGGAGATATTCACCAACAAGGGTATCGGTACGATGATAATGAAGGAAAAAGTCCTCTACCACAGCGGCGAAAAGCTCTGATATGCAAATTGGGGAGGGTATTGATATGAAGCTCAATGAGATAATTGAAATGGATAAAAAGTATTATATGAATACTTTTGGCAGCAGAACACCTGCATGCTTTGTTCAGGGAAAAGGAATAAACCTGTGGGATACCGATGGCAAAAAATACTATGATTTTCTAGGGGGTATTGCGGTAAACGCCCTGGGACATTGCCACCCTGCCCTGGTCTCCGCCATAAGCCGGCAAGCATCTGAATTGATGCACTGCTCCAATTTATACTACATTGAACCCCAGGCAAAGCTGGCTAAGCTGCTGGTGGAAAACTCCTGCGCCGACAGGGTGTTCTTTGCCAACAGCGGTGCCGAAGCCAACGAAGGAGCTATTAAGCTGGCAAGAGCATATTTCAAAAAGAAAGGTATGCCGGGAAAATATGAGATCATCACCCTCAAAAATTCCTTTCACGGAAGGACAATGACCACTACAGCCGCCACAGGCCAGGATAAATACCACAAACCATACGAACCTCTGACGCCAGGCTTTATTCATGTACCCTTAAACGACAGGGATGCGCTGCAGAAGGCTATTAAATTTTCCACCTGTGCAATAATGATGGAACCCATCCAGGGAGAAAGCGGAGTCAACCCTGCCACAAAAGATTATATGCAATTTGTGCGTGACCTGTGCGACAAGCATGGCCTCCTTTTAATCCTGGACGAGGTGCAGACAGGTCTGGGGCGCACCGGAAAGCTGTTTGGATACGAGCATTTCGAAGTGGAACCGGATATATTCACCCTGGCAAAAGCTCTGGGCGGAGGATTCCCTATCGGGGCCTTATGTGCAAAGGAGCATGTAGCCAGCGCTTTCGAGCCTGGGGACCACGGCTCCACCTTTGGCGGAAACCCCCTCGCCTGCACTGCCGGTTTGACAACGTTAAGCATCATCCTTGAGGAAAAACTGGCAGAAAACGCAGAAAACGTCGGCAATTACTTTTTTGAAAAGCTCTCCGGACTTTCCCGGAAATATTCACAAATCGCAGAGATAAGGGGAACCGGGCTTATGATCGGTGTGGAATTCACCGGCCATATTGCAAAAGAAGTGAAGGATAAGCTATTTGAAAGTGGTTACCTGGTCGGAAGCGTAGGCACCAAAGTCTTGAGACTCCTTCCTCCGCTCATACTCACAAAGCCGGATGTAGACGGCTTCATAGAAGCATTGGACAAAATTTTATGCGGCATGCAATAAAACAAGGAAAGCAATATATCTCTTAAATGTTTGCGCAATAAGGAGAATGAAAATGAAAGCAGTTTTGGTTTTGGAAGATGGAACATACTGGGCCGGTGAAGCCTTCGGACATGAAGGCGAGGCTGTAGGCGAAGTGGTTTTCAACACCAGCATGACAGGCTATCAGGAAATAATCACCGACCCTTCATATAACGGGCAGATAGTTGCTATGACCTATCCCCTAATAGGCAATTATGGCTTTAATACGGAAGATAACGAATCCTACAAGCCCCACCTTCAGGGCTTTATAGTTAAGGAACTGTGCGACTCTCCCAGCAATTGGAGAAGCAGCATCAGCCCCAGTGAATTTTTTCTGAAAAACAACATAGTGGGGATAAAAGGGATAGATACCAGGGCTTTGACCCAGCATATACGCCATCACGGAAGCATGTTCGGAATTATTTCCACCGAATGCGGCAATATAGACATACTTATGGGCAGGCTGCAGCAAAAAAAGGGAGAAAAGCGCAATCTGGTCATGGAGGTTACCACCAAAACAACCCTCCACAAGAGCGGTCCGGGCAAGAAAGTCGTTGTTCTCGACTTCGGAGTAAAATACAATATCATCCGGTCGCTGGAAAGCAGAGGCTGCAATATATATGTGCTTCCCGCCTACTCATCCTATGATGAAATAATGGGCTACAATCCCGACGGCATATTGCTGTCCAATGGTCCGGGAGACCCTACCGATTTGCCTTCGGCAAAACTTACGATACAAAAGCTCCTTGGAAAAAAACCGATCCTTGGGATATGCCTCGGGCATCAACTTCTGGGGCTGGCGCTGGGAGGCACCACCTACAAGCTCAAATTCGGGCACCACGGAGGCAATCATCCTGTAAAGGATCTTTTAACTAACAAATGCTATATTACTTCCCAGAATCACAATTACGCCCTCAAAGCCGATTTCAATGAGGATGTAACCATCACTCACATAAATGTAAATGACGGCACAGTAGAAGGTTTCAGGCACAAATCCTTGCCGATCATAAGCGTGCAGTACCATCCTGAGGCTGCACCCGGGCCCGCGGATTCAGCCTATGTTTTCGATGATTTCCTATCGATGATGGGTTCTTAAATATATAGCGATAAAGTAAGTTCTAGAATACAGATGGAGGTAAATATGCCGAAAAGAAATGACATAAACAAAGTCCTTGTCATAGGCTCCGGCCCGATAATAATTGGCCAGGCTGCGGAATTTGACTATTCCGGAACTCAGGCCTGCAAGGCTCTGAAGGAAGAAGGCATAGAAGTTGTGCTGATAAACAGCAACCCGGCAACCATTATGACCGATAAGGAGACTGCCGACAAGGTATATATAGAACCTATAACTCTGGACTTCGTTAAAAAGATAATAATGAAGGAAAAGCCCGACGGAATCCTGGCTTCCCTCGGAGGGCAGACAGGCCTTAATATGGCCGTGCAGCTGGCTGAGGACGGAATACTGGATGAGATGGGAATCCAACTCCTGGGCACGTCGCTCAACTCCATAAAAAAAGCGGAAGACCGGGAGCTTTTCAAAAATACCATGCAGGAAATCGGTGAAAAGGTGCCCCACAGCAAAATTGTAACCAATATCGCCGATGCCGAAGCCTTTGCTGAAGAAGCAGGCTTTCCCATCATAATCCGTCCCGCCTATACACTGGGCGGCGCCGGCGGAGGCATCGCCCACAACATGGAAGAATTCAGGTATATATGCGGCACGGGTTTAAAGCTCAGCATGATAGGTCAGGTTCTGCTGGAGCAGAGCGTGGCCGGCTGGAAGGAAATTGAATATGAAGTGATAAGGGACGGAGCGGACAACTGCATCATAATTTGTAACATGGAAAACTTCGATC
>ENA-OWPA01001814-OWPA01001814.1-bioreactor-metagenome-genome-assembly--contig:-NODE-1814-length-12326-cov-3.644297_pt1 | contig 12326 bp, 9 predicted proteins | sample MGYA00238139_ERZ651803 | MGnify/ENA primary metagenome ERZ651803 (study PRJEB26909, sample SAMN07631231) | bioreactor metagenome | isolation source: Switchgrass digestor | place: USA: Dartmouth...
TGAACCAGTGCAACGCCTTGTGTTGCAAAGCGGAGGCTTACGTCTGAAAGCAGAATATTGTTATCAATCAGTGTAGGACCATGGCTTACTTCAACAAATATATCCTGGGACATCATACCGCCGGGCAGAATCTTCGCATACGGCGGACGCTGGTTGTCATGGAGCAGGTTTTGAGTAATCCTTGTGCCCTGTGCTTCCCAGTCACACCAGATACCCATTGTGCAGTGATGAATATGATTCCGACGTATGATTACATCGATTGCAGCATGCAGCTTGATACCGGAAATTTCTGCTCCTCCAAGTTCCATCATATTATTGATATGGTGGATATGGTTGTCTTCAATGATACTGAATACAGCACCCATTCTTCCGATAATGCCGCCCTGTTCGCAATGATGAATGTTGCAGCGACGTATAATATGGCTGCCGATGTTTTCTTTAAGCCATCCATGGTACTGGCCGCGGCAAACTGCATCGCGTTCCATCTGTGTGGGGCTTTTTACCTGTTTATAAGTGAAATAATGCTCGTTATCGGGATCAAGGTATTTTCCGAGAGAAATACCGGCACATTTGCTGTTGGAGATCTCGCAGTCCTCGATGATCCAGCCTTTGCTCCAGTGAGGACCGATCATGCCGTCCTGGAAAGCTGCAGGCGGGGCCCAGGTTGTAGCAGCCTTATCAATTTTGAACCCTCTTACCGTAATGTACGATACGCCCGTCTTGGAAGGCATAAAACATCTGCGCCGAACGGTAATTTCTACGTTTTCCTTGTTTGGATCCAAACCCTGGAAATTTGCGTAAATGACAGTCTCGTCATTTTCCGTGTCCTGTTCGGTATACCACTTATATATAGAGTCTTCGGGTACCCAGCTGTATTCATAGATTTCGCCTTTCAGGCATTCTTCAAGGGTAACGGCTTCATACATTGCCTTGTCATTCAGGAATACACAGCCGGTGTGCTTGTTCGGTGTAGCGAAATACCAGTCACCGTATACCAGGGTGGTATAAGGATTGTAGTCACCGAAAACGCTGTTTGGTATCCTGCATACCCATACATTGTCCTTGTAATGTTTCCAGTTTTTTACCTGTTCGGCACCCGTTATAACAGCGCCAAGAGGTGTTGTACTGATATAGGTGATACGTGCATCTTCAGTACCCGAATTAACCGGATCAACATATTCCCGGTAAATCCCCGGTGCAACCAATACTTCGTCTCCCGGAAGGGCCACTTTAGCCGCATCACTTATGCGTTTGAACGGTCTTTCAAAAGAACCGTCGCCGTCTTTTACGGCATTTACGTCTACATAATATTTCATAATTACCCCCCTCTTATAATATTTGTCTTATTTTTTTCCTGGATCAGGGTACATTATACCTGTATTTTATCATGATGAACATGCCGGAACAATATATTAAAATGACAGCATTCATATAAAAATATATAAAAAAGAAGAAAGATTGGATTTGCTGATTTGATATGCCTTATGCCTGTCAAATTTCAATGGTATGCAAATGAAAAAACAGCAAAAAAAGAATCCAATCCATACGTAGACATGCGTATGGATTGGATTCAAAAATTACATTTCAATATAATCATCCCGTCCGGGGCCGACGGATACGTATTTTATGGGGCAGCCCACGGCCTCCTCGATGAAACGGATGTACCGCAGGGCTGCTTTTGGTAAATCATTGGAGGTCCTGCATCCTGATATATCGGTTTTAAAACCTTCAAGATATTCAAATACCGGCTTAGCCCTTAAAAGCCTGTCACCAGTGGGAAAACTGTCAACACGTTCGCCGTCAATTTCGTAGGCAACGCATACCGGTATCCTGTCCATATACGCCAGCACGTCAAGCTTTGTCAGGGCAAGTTCGTCTGCGCCCTGTACCCAGACACCGTACCTGCTTGCGGGTATATCGAATGCACCCACCCTGCGGGGTCTTCCGGTGGCAGCTCCATACTCTGCACCTGCTTCACGAAGTCTGTCTGCTTCCTCGCCGAACAGTTCCGCGGTAAACGGGCCTTCACCGACGCAGCTGGAATAGGCCTTCATTATGCCTATTACCTTGTCGAGTTTTACACCCGGAATTCCCGCGCCGATGGGGGCATATGCCGCAAGCGTCTGGGAAGACGTTGTGTATGGATAGATCCCGAAATCTATATCACGCAGTGCCCCAAGCTGGGCCTCAAAAAGAATGTTTTTGCCGTTTTTCACGGATTTCAAAAGGTATTCGGTTGTATCTGCAATGAACGGGATAAGGGGTTTGCCGAATTCGTTTACCCATTGCAGTATATTTTCCAGCGAAACTTTCTGACCGTATCCCTTAAGTGTAAGATTTTTCCATTCAACAATACCGGCAATTTTCTCCTCGAGAGTTCCCGGATAAAGCAAATCACCCATGCGTATTCCCTTTTTCATGTACTTGTCGCCATATACCGGGGCAATACCTCTGCGGGTTGAACCGTATTTTTTCTCTGCCAGGCGTTCTTCCTCGAGGATATCCTGCTGTTTGTGATAAGGCATGCAAATAATGGCCTTATCGCTGATTTTTAATGTATCAGGGGTAATCCTGATGCCTTTTTCCCTGAGCCTTTCAATTTCCCCGCACAAATGCTCCAGGTCTATAACCATGCCGTTTCCCATTACATTTACCGTATTTTCACGAAGAATTCCCGAAGGAAGGAGGTTAAGTATAAACTTGCCTTTTTCATTCACTACGGTGTGCCCGGCATTGTTTCCTCCCTGGTAGCGGCAGATTATGTCATAGTCCCTGGACAGCAAATCCACCATCCGTCCTTTTCCTTCATCTCCCCAGTTTATTCCGACAACAGCTGTAAGCATAAATTATATCCCCCTGAATCTTATGTATTTTTAACCGGTTTTTTTAGCCCGTGCGTATAGCCATGAAAATTTAATAATTTTCAGGAACCAGCCAATAAAACCGGAAAAATCAAAATGCATTTATACTTTACCCACTTTCTATAATCTTAATCACGCGCAGGGACTAAAGCCACTGCGCGTCAGATATTATTCATATACGCTGTTCAGAATCTCTGCATAGGTGGGAAGCTTCCAGTGTTTGCTGCTTACAACCGTTTCAAGTTCATCCACTACCATTCTTAATTCACTCATTGCCGTGCAGACTTTTTCACGGTATGCCCTGGCCAGCTCCAGGTTGTCTTTGAGCTCCCTGACTGCCACTGTCTGCTCTGTAAGATGCTCCAGCCTTTTTGCCAGGCACTCTGAAAGCCTGGATAACCTGTCAAGAAGTTTTTCCTCCGGTTCGGTGGAAATATCGGCGCTTATGCTCTTTTTCCGGATAATCAGTTCTGCCAGTTCACTCTGGTAATCAAATACCGCAGGAATGACCATCTTGTTGACCATATCAATCATTGTAAGCGCTTCAATGTTTATCGTCTTTGAATAGTTTTCAAGCAATATTTCATACCGTGAATGAATTTCATGCTCGGTAAATACATGGTGGCGGGTGAACAGTTCAATGCTCTTCGGGCTGATAAATGCCGGAAGGGCATCGGGTGTTGTTTTCAGGTTTGAAAGGCCTCTTGCCTCAGCTTCCTTTACCCATGAAATGTCATACCCGTTACCGTTGAAAATAATGCGTTTGTGTTCCTTTATGGTACGCTTGATGAGCTTACTCAAATCAGCCTTAAAGTCACTGCTGTTTTCAAGCTCGTCAGCAAACTTGCGCAGGGATTCGGCTACGATAGTATTAAGTACAATCAGCGGACCGGCTATGGAGAATGCTGAGCCAAGCATACGGAATTCGAACTTGTTGCCGGTAAATGCAAAAGGCGATGTACGGTTTCTGTCGGTTGTGTCCTTCGGGAAGTGGGGCAGTACTGCCGCACCTATTTCCATCAGAGTTTTGCCTTTGCCTGTATAGAATGTGTCATTTTCTATTGCATTCAGAATTTCGGTAAGCTCATCCCCCAGGAATATTGAAACTATAGCCGGAGGAGCTTCATTGGCACCCAGCCTGTGATCATTGCCTGCACTTGCAACCGACAAACGCAGCAAATCCTGGTATTCATCAACAGCTTTTATAACAGCAACGAGGAACAGGAGAAACAGTGCATTCTCGAACGGTGTATCGCCGGGATCCAGAAGGTTTATTCCCGTATCCGTTGCCAATGACCAGTTGACATGCTTTCCGCTTCCGTTAATTCCTGCAAAGGGTTTTTCATGTAAAAGGCAGACCAGATCATGCTTTGCGGCTACAGTTCTCATAATTTCCATCATCAGCTGGTTCTGATCGGTTGCCACGTTGGCTTCTGCATAGATTGGCGCCAGTTCATGCTGTGCAGGAGCAACCTCGTTATGTTCCGTCTTCGCGTAAACACCCAGTTTCCACAATTCTTCGTCCAGCTCACGCATGAATTTCAGCACGCGCCGCTTTATTGGCCTGAAATAGTGGTCTTCAAGTTCCTGACCTTTCGGAGGGCGGGCGCCGAACAACGTCCTTCCGCAGTACATCAAATCGGGTCTTTTTAAATACATATTCCTGTCGATCAGGAAGTATTCCTGTTCGGGTCCGGCCATTGCCATAACACGGTTTACATTGTTAAGACCGAACAGGCGAAGCACTCTCAGAGCCTGCTGATTCAGTGTCTGCATAGAACGCAGGAGCGGCGTTTTCTTGTCAAGGGCTTCTCCGCTGTAAGAGCAGAATGCTGTGGGAATACAAAGTGTGTTGTCCTTTATGAATGCATAGGAAGTGGGATCCCATGCAGTATATCCCCTGGCTTCAAAAGTGCTGCGCAATCCCCCTGAAGGGAAACTTGAAGCATCGGGTTCACCCTTGACAAGCGATTTTCCTGAAAACTCGGTAATTGCCCTTCCGGTACCGTCCGGAACCAGGAAACTGTCATGCTTTTCTGCAGTAATACCTGTCATTGGCTGGAACCAATGCGTAAAATGGGTTGCCCCCTTTTCAATGGCCCAGTCTTTCATTACGCTGGCAACCACGTTGGCTACATCGAGTTCCAGGTGAGTACCGTTGGCAATGGTCTTTTTAAGAGCTTTATATACATCCTTCGGCAGACGCTCTTTCATGACGGCGTCGTTAAACACCATACTGCCGAAAATCTCTGTTATATTCTTATTGATCATTTATTTTCCCTCCTTAAAGCTAAAGCAGTTCAATTCCGGCTTCTTTACAGCCCATAATGGTTTCATCGTCCCAAATAGATACCTGAACCTCGCCGATATGGGCTTTCTGCAAAAGCAGCATACAGATTCTTGACTGTCCTATACCGCCACCCATGGTAAGAGGTAACCTGCCGTCAAGGAGCATCTTGTGGAAAAGCAGGTTGCGCCGCTCTTCACATCCTGCCTTGATGAGCTGTTCATTCAGCGACTGTTCATCGACGCGGATACCCATTGACGAAACCTCAAATGCGCAGCTCAGCACGTCGTTCCAGAACAGGATATCGCCGTTAAGCTTCCAGTCATCGTAGTCCGGAGCCCTTCCGTCATGCCTGATTCCTGATTTCAGCACATCTCCAATCTGCATGATAAAAGCCGTTTTATGTATCCTTAAGTACTCGTTTTCACGCTCTTTCGGCGTAAGAGACGGATACATGTCTTCCAGTTCCTGGGTTGTTATGAATGAAACATCCCTTGAAAGGGTTACGGTAATCTGTGGATACAGCTTCCTGATATCGTCCAGCGTATCGCAAACTGCACCGACGATTTTTCTTACCGTATCCTTTAGTGTTTCCACATTTCTTTCAGAACGATCTATAACCTTTTCCCAGTCCCACTGATCAACATATATCGAGTGTAGGTTGTCCATTTCTTCATCACGGCGTATTGCATTCATGTCGGTATATAATCCCTGCCCTACGGGAAAACCGTATTTATGAAGGGCCAGTCGTTTCCATTTTGCCAGCGACTGGACAACCTGACCGTAAACTTTTGTTTCCCTTATATCGAACTCCACAGGACGCTCAACACCGTTCAGGTCGTCGTTTATTCCGGTATTTGCAGGTACAAATAATGGAGCGGAGACCCTTACCAGGTTAAGTGCCGTGGACAGTTTATCTTCAAAAATCCTTTTTATTTTTCCGATGGCATTTTGAGTTTCATAAAGACTCAGTACTGATTTGTATCCTTCCGGAATTATCAGTTTGCCCGTAAATAACCCTCCTTTCAGTCTGAACAACCGAAGAAAATGCTTGGTATCTGCTGCAATGTTCAGAAATCTGCATGTTTCCAAGCCGTTTCTTCGGTTGCTCAATATCCGAAAAAATAAAAAAGCGCTGCGGATTCACTTATCCACAGCGCCATTGCTGTACGGATAAAGTGTAGCATGAAGGTGTTTTTTTGTCAACACTATTTCATGCAAGAGTAATATAATATGAAATTTAGCTAAATTAAACTTGCAAATGCTGTTTATAAATTATTGTATAAATATGTTGGAAAAAACGTTATGCAATATTTTAATTATAAAATTTCAAAATTATTATATTATTGTTATTAAAAATGATACCTGTCAGTGTATAAGCGTTTTTCTTTTTTAAGCATAAAAATCTGATGATACGTTTTATTTCAGCGTATGATGTTTAGTATGCCTTTAATTGCAGACAAAACTTTGTTAATTCATGCCGGCAGATGTCGGGATAAAAAAATGAAATTTGACTTATGCAAACTTTCAATTATAGCAGGTTAATATGTTATAAGCAGGAGTTATATTTGATACTATGCAATACTAATAATCAAAAACTTCATGATTTTATTGACACTTGATCTTTTGACATAGTATAATGTAGTAAACCAAAAATAAGGCTGTTGATGAACAAAGGCGTTCATCAGATAGTACCCTGTAAGATCACTGTGCGGGTCTATTTTCTGCACGGGTACTATGTGATGAACGCCTGTTTTTATCGGTAAAAAATTTTACCGTATAAGGCAAAGGAATAGAGAAACAAGTGCTGTTTATAATATGCCCGTAACAGGGCAGAAGTGACAGCGTGAATGCATTGAACGGAGGGTGAATTGTGAGGGAAGGATTGTTCAGGAATGTATCAGGATGTGCGATATCAGGGATATTTTCAAAATCGGGCAGGCGTTTTTCAGGGCAGAAAATTATAGAATCCATTTCGGTCATGAGGGAGCGTTCCAACGGACTTGGGGGAGGGTTTGCCGCTTACGGCATCTATCCGGAGTATAAGGATTATTACGCATTCCATATATTCTACGACAACCATCACGCGAAAAAAGAATGCGAAGAGTTTATAGAAAGGCATTTTGATATTATAAACCTTTCAAAGATTCCGACCAGGAGGATTCCGGAGATCAGGGACGTACCCCTAATCTGGAGATATTTCGTTGCTCCGCTTCCGACGAAACTGGCAGACAGCCAGCTCGATGACAGGGAATACGTCGCCAGATGCGTATTCAGGATCAATACAAGGATTGAAGGTGCTTATGTATTTTCCAGCGGCAAGAACATGGGTGTGTTTAAAGCCGTTGGATTTCCTGAAGATGTAGGACGATTTTACCGCCTTGAGGAGTATGAAGGGTACTGTTTCACAGCGCACGGACGGTACCCTACCAATACTCCCGGCTGGTGGGGTGGAGCGCATCCGTTTGCTCTCCTTGATTATTCAGTTGTCCATAACGGGGAGATTTCCTCGTATGACGCCAATCGCAGGGCATTCGAAATGTACGGGTACAAATGCACCCTGAAAACGGATACAGAAGTAATAACCTATATAATTGACTACCTGCACAGAAAGGTAGGGCTTACGCTTAAAGAAATTTGCTCCGTAATTGCCGCGCCGTTCTGGTCCACGATAGAAAGGAAACCGGAGCAGGAAAGGGAGGAGCTTGAGTACCTGAGATGTGCCTTCGATTCATACCTGATAACCGGACCGTTTTCAATAATAGTGGGGTTTGAAGGCGGAATGATGGCCCTGAATGACAGACTTAAGCTCAGGAGCATGGTAGTGGGAGAAAAGGATGACATGGTATATGTAGCAAGCGAAGAAGCGGCCATAAGAGTGGTACAGAACGATCTTGACAGGATCTGGTACCCCCGCGGAGGTGAAGGAGTAATTGTAACCTTAGAAGGAGGTAACGCTTAATGCCTATTGAATATATATACCCGGATTATGAGATAGTAAGGGATTACGACCGGTGTATTGTCTGCCGGGTATGCGAGCGCCAGTGCGCCAATGAGGCGCACGAGTACCTGAGTGATCTTAACAAGATGACAGCGGACAATGCAAAATGCGTTAACTGCCACCGGTGTGTTTCACTGTGTCCCACTAGGGCACTGAAAATAGTAAAAAGCGATCATACTTTCAAGGAAAACGCAAACTGGACCGGCAAAAGCATTAAGGAGATATATAAACAGGCAAGTACCGGAGGGGTTCTGCTTTCCAGTATGGGAAACCCTGAAAACTATCCCATATACTTTGACAGGATCCTTCTGAACGCGTCACAGGTAACCAATCCGTCCATAGATCCCCTCAGGGAGCCAATGGAAACAAGGGTTTACCTCGGGGCAAAGCCTGACAGGATAGAACGGGATGAAAACGGAAAACTGAAGAATAATCTTAAGCCCCATATAAAGCTTTCAATGCCGGTCATGTTTTCTGCAATGAGCTACGGCTCCCTCAGCTATAATGCACATGAGAGCCTGGCGAGAGCCGCCGCTGAGCTCGGAATTCTTTACAATACCGGGGAAGGCGGACTCCATGAGGATCTTTACAAGTACGGAGGAAATACAATAGTACAGGTGGCTTCCGGCCGTTTCGGAGTACATAAGAAGTATCTGAACAGTGCCGCAGCCATTGAGATCAAAATGGGTCAGGGAGCGAAGCCGGGTATCGGGGGACATCTTCCCGGAACAAAAATCGTCGGGGATATTTCAAAAACCCGCATGATACCCGAAGGAACCGATGCCATTTCACCGGCTCCCCATCACGATATTTACTCCATCGAGGATCTGCGCCAGCTGGTATATTCGCTGAAGGAAGCAACCGCTTATACCAAGCCGGTTATAGTAAAGATTGCAGCCGTACACAACGTGGCGGCAATTGCAAGCGGCATTGCCAGGAGCGGTGCCGATATCATTGCCATTGACGGTTTTCGCGGCGGAACTGGGGCTGCACCCACAAGAATAAGAGATCATGTGGGCATACCGATAGAGCTCGCACTGGCAAGCGTAGACAAGCGGCTCCGTGATGAGGGAATACGAAATAACGTGTCCCTGGTTGTCGGAGGAAGTATCCGCTCCAGTGCCGATGTGGTAAAGGCCGTCGCCCTTGGCGCGGATGCCGTATATATTGGTACAGCAGCGCTTATTGCGCTGGGATGTCATTTGTGCAGAAGCTGCCACACGGGAAAATGCAACTGGGGTATAGCCACCCAGAGGGAGGACCTGGTAAAAAGGCTCAATCCCAATATAGGGTATAAGAGGCTTGTAAACCTGATGACTGCCTGGCAGCATGAAATAAAGGAAATGATGGGCGGAATGGGAATAAACTCCATTGAAGCCCTTAAAGGCAACAGGCTGATGCTGAGAGGCGTAGGCCTTAACGAAAAAGAGCTGGAAATACTGGGTATCAAGCATGCCGGCGAATAATATAACTTAATACTGATGCGGTGGTGAAGAATTTTGAAACGTGTATATGTCAACGAACAATGGTGCCTGGGCTGTCACCTGTGCGAGTATTACTGCGCCTTTGCAGCAACAAATGAAAAGGATATGGTAAGGGCGCTGAAGGGTGTAATGATCAGACCGAGAATAAGGATTGAGGAAAAGGACGGAATAAGTTTTGCGGTTTCATGCAGGCACTGTGATGAGCCGCTGTGCGTGAAGGGCTGCATCACCGGTGCCCTGACAAAAAAGGACGGGATCATAACCATTGACAGAAACAAATGCGTCGGCTGCTATACATGTATATTGTCCTGTCCGTATGGTGCCATATCGCCATCTGAGGACGGGGCAGTGCAGAAATGCGAGCTTTGCATTAAAACTGTCCGGGGTACTCCTAAATGCGTTGAGGGCTGTCCCAACGGAGCCATCGTTTTCGAGGAAAGGGGTGAATAGCTTGAAATATGTGATAATAGGCAATTCTGCGGCGGCTGTCGGAGCGGTGGAAGCCATACGTAAAAATGACAGCGAAGGCAGGATTGTTATCATAAGCAGCGAAACCCATCATACATATTCAAGACCCTTGATTTCATACCTTCTTTTGGGAAAGACCGACGAAAACAGGATGAAATACAGGGGGGACAGTTTCTACAGCGATAATAAATGCGAGTTTCTGCCCGGTAAGACCGTACAGAGAATAGACCCGGAGAAAAAGCAGGTCTTACTTGACGACGGCAGCTGTGAAAGCTACGACAAGCTGCTGATTGCAACGGGTTCCACGCCGTTTATTCCTCCTGTTAAGGGGCTGGAAAAAGTAAGAAACAAGTTCACCTTTACAACTCTTGACGATGCCCGGAAACTGGACAGTGCACTGAATGAAGGTTCCAGGGTCCTGATCCTGGGTGCCGGACTTATAGGCCTGAAATGCGCAGAGGGAATCAGTAAGAAAAAGGTCAGCACGGTTTGCGTGGATTTATCCCACAGGGTGCTGTCAAGTATCCTGGATGACGAAGCATCGGAAATAGTAAAGAAACACCTTGAAAAAAACAATATCAGGTTTTGCCTTGGCCGGCAGGTTGCTGAGTTCAGTGACGGCAGTGCCATGTTGGATGACGGAACGGAAATACCGTTTGACGTTCTCGTAACAGCCGTGGGTGTCAGGCCGAACATATCACTGCTTAAAGATATAGGCGGAAAAACTAACAGAGGCATAATCATAGATGAAAGGTGCAGGACGTCCATCCCTGACATTTATGCGGCGGGCGACTGCTGCGAGTGCAGGGATGCCGCGTCGGGAGAAATGAAGGTAATGGCACTGCTACCGAATGCGTACATGCAGGGAGAATGTGCAGGAATGAACATGTCCGGTGCCGATTGCGTGTTCGATAAGGCAATTCCGATGAACGCCATAGGTTTGTTCGGAAAGCACATCATTACGGCCGGGGTTTATACCGGCGAGGAGTATCATGAAGCCGATGAAGAGAATTATAAGAAACTGTTTTACTCGAACAACAGGCTGAACGGGTTCATCCTGGTTGGAAATATTGAAAAAGCGGGTATTTATACTTCCCTTATCAGGGAAGGAACACCCCTTGACACTATAGATTTTGAACTGATCTGCAGGATGCCGGGCCTTATGGCTTTCAGCAGGAAAGAGCGGGCCAGAAAGCTCAGCAGCATGGTTTGAGACTGCCAGGATCACCGGCAGTGTGAATGGAGGTTATTATGGAATTAAGGGCACATGAACTGGGATATCAACTTCTGAACGAAAAAGTAAGAAACACAGGCGAAGATATAGTAATTAATGAGTGTTATGGGGAACGTTTCATCGGAGCCGGTGCTTCGAATAAAACCATAACCATAAACGGAACTCCCGGCAATGCACTTGGTGCGTATCTTGACGGTGCGAACATTATTGTGAACGGAAATGCACAGGATGCCACCGGGGATACGATGAACGACGGAAATATAATAATTTACGGCAATGCCGGTGATGCCCTCGGATATGCAATGCGGGGAGGAAAAATACTGGTAAAAGGCGATGCCGGCTACCGTACAGGTATTCATATGAAAGAATACAAGGATAAGAAACCTGTTATTATAGTAGGCGGGAGTACAGGAAGCTTTTTGGGCGAGTATCTTGCAGGAGGACTGATTATTGTTTTGGGGCTGGATTCAGATAGTTGTCCAACCGGCCATTTTATCGGAGTGGGAATGCATGGCGGAGAAATCTATATCAGGAGCAGCAAGGCGCCGGAGAATCTGCCCGAACAGGTCAGTATGAAGGTCGCCGATGAGCAGGATATAGGCAGGATCCAGGACTACTTGTCCGAATTTGCAAAGGTATTCAATATTGATATCGGGGAGATACTAAGCAAGCCGTTTTACCGCCTCACCCCCAACGGAAAAAACCCGTACAAGAAGCTTTACACCGAAAACTAGGCTTACTGCATATTTTGTTACTGTTAAGAGGTTCGTACAACAGCGGGTGATTCGGGTTTATTTTGCCGTAACCGTATTTTCTTGTTGCTATTTGAACATGACAATGTTAAAATTGCTAAATATTTGCTTGTGTTGATATAATAAATATATAATTAAACTTCAACTGGAGGGGTAAGAAATGAGCACCACCATAGAAGAGGTTTTAGAGTTTATAAGGTATAACGACGTTAAGTTTATACGCCTTTCATTTTGTGATT
>ENA-OWPA01001816-OWPA01001816.1-bioreactor-metagenome-genome-assembly--contig:-NODE-1816-length-12314-cov-3.181744_pt1 | contig 12314 bp, 13 predicted proteins | sample MGYA00238139_ERZ651803 | MGnify/ENA primary metagenome ERZ651803 (study PRJEB26909, sample SAMN07631231) | bioreactor metagenome | isolation source: Switchgrass digestor | place: USA: Dartmouth...
CAGGAGTAAATTCCGCCAAATGAGTGTTACAGCACAGGGTTCTGCCACATATACCTATACCGCCCATAATTTTAGTTTCATCCCTTACTCCGATTTGTCTAAGCTCAATCCTGGTCTTAAAAACCGACGCCAGATCCTTTACCAGTTCTCTGAAGTCAATTCTGCCGTCTGCTGTAAAATAAAATAATATTTTATTGTTGTCAAACGTATATTCCGTGTCGAGCAGCTTCATTTCCAGACCGTGTTTCTTTATTTTTTCGAGGCAAATTTTAAAAGCCTCTTTTTCCTTTTCTTTATTTCTCCTTTCTATCTCGTCATCCTCCGTAGTTGCTTTGCGGATTACAGGCTTTAAAGTCTGAATAATTTTCTCGTCATCTATTTCCCTTAGCCCCAAGACGACTTTTCCGTATTCTATTCCTCTTGCTGTTTCAACGATAACATTGTCACCTACGTTTATGTCATAGCCGGCAGGATCAAAATAATAAATTTTACCTGCCTTTCTGAATCTCACACCTATAACTTTAGCCATTATGATTCTCCTTTATATTAAGTAACATCAGTTCTATGGTTATATCAAAGTTTACATTGGCATTCAATTTAACCTTGGCTCCTTCCATAGCCTTGATGATTTTTTCAATTTTGTCATAGCTCCTTATATTAGCCTGTCTTTTTATTATCTGATATTCTTCCCTGAACAACAAAAGATTTGGGTCGTTAGTTGCTTTCAGCATTAAAACGTCCCGGAACCATAACAACATTATATCAATGTAATCAAAGACTGAGGCTTTGTTTTCCGAAAGGGTCTTTATACCTGCTATTATTTCATGAAGCTCCATTTCATCAATATATCTAAGTATATGGAATATATCCTCTTTTTTCTTTTCAAAATACTCCGAAGATGCATACTTTATTGCCTTACCGACATTTCCTCCCGAAAAATTAACGGCTATTTCAGCCTTATAGTCAGGTATCCGGTATTTGGACATTAAAAATTCTTTGATCAATTGCCTGTTTACAGGCTTTAGATTTAAAATAACGCACCGTGAAAGAATAGTCGGCAAAAGAGTACTGGTGTTGCAGCACAGTAAAATTATTATGGCGTATTCCGGAGGCTCCTCTATAGTTTTAAGCAAGGCATTTTGTGCATTTTCGGTCATCTTGTCTGCATCTTCGATAATATATATTTTATAACGGCTTTGATACGGTTTTATCATTACATCTGCATTGACTCTGGTTCGTATGTCATCCACACCGATGCTGTTTTTATCGCTGTTTATCCACAGTATATCCGGGTGGTTTCTGCTGTCGGCCTGAATACAGGACTTACATTTGTTACAGGAATTTATATCTTTCGTTTCACATTGCAGCGTTTTTGCAAAAGCCAGGGCCAGGCTTTTCTTGCCCATGCCTTCTTCCCCATGGAATATATACGCATGGGAAATTTTCTGTGCCCTTATGGCATTTTGCAAATGATCTACGATTCCTTTATGTCCTATTATTTGTGAAAAATCCTGCATTTAAACACTCCCAAAAAATTAAGTCAATAAATCGATTAAAAGTCCTCTTATTTCATCTATCTTGTTCAATATAAGAATATGGTCTTTTTCATCTTTGATAAGTTCCGCAGCAAGCTCGTCCAATTCTTTATTAACCAATTTTATCATGGTATATACTCTGTGTCTGCCTTTTCTGTCAAGAAAATTTTCTCTAGTAAACTTGTGAGACCTGCTCACAATCTCATTTAAAAAGCTTCTAATCAGTTCCCTGTAGCGCTTCATATCACGTATGTCCATGTGTTTCCCCAGCTTTTTGCCCTGGGCAGTTATTTCTTCCAGCATAAGATTTAATCGGGCCTGGAGATTTTGATCCTCAATTTGAGCAATTAATGTAAACTTGAAAGAACCGTCTGTCTGCTGGACCGCCGGATTACTTACAGGCTGATAAACTTGCTGCATTTGATTTATCTTAATATCCATAAACTACTCCTTTGTTGATTGAGGTGGGCCGTTCTGTTTATTGATTATACCACAATTCACCTGGGGTTTACAGTATATTTATATCCCATCCCGGTTATCCAGGTAATATTTTATATCGGATGTAATTTCCTGAACGCATTTATCTATGTCTATATTTTGATATCGTTTTTTTATGCCGTAAGCTGCTAAATTTTCCTCCGAAAAATCTTCACAGTCAGCTAGAAATCTTCTGCATAATTCGGCATATTTGGGGTTTTCCTGCTTCTGTTCTCTGAGCAAAGCCCGCATAAGCCGAATGCCGTCCTCTACTTCTATATATATTGGAACCACCTTGCCATGCCCGAAGTATTCCCTCAATTGCCTGTAACTTTGCAAGGTACCCAGCATAAGGTAATTGTAATTATCAAGATCAATCTGTCCGTCATTTACCGTAAAGTAACGCCATATGCCATGCACCGTATTATATGCCCGATGTTCAATAATTTTATTCTGCCTCTTAAGTTCTTCAAATTTTTCTTCATCTACAAAATTATATTCAACCCCGTCGGTTTCAAAATCCCGTTTGGGTCTTGTCGTATACATGACAACTGTTTTTAAATTTAAATCCTTATTATTAAGCAGCTTTTTATATATCGTATCTTTTCCCGATGCACTTTTTCCCATGATAATAAAAATTTTAGGCATTATTACAAGTCCTTTCTTAAGTCTGCCTTGTTTTATTATTTAAAACCAAACCTAAACCATCGCCTCTTTTGCATATTTCTGCTTGTACATCTTTTCGTCGGCAATGCTTATGCATTCTTCCAGTTTTGTATCTTCATTTGCCGGAATTATGATCCACCCGTAGCTTATACTTATCTTTAAATTATAGACATTATTCTCATTAAAATTTTTTATTGCCCCTTCAAACTTGGCCACAAACTTTTCCGCCTTTTCCTGGCTATAATCTATTCCGATAACGGTATATTCATCGCCGCCCATCCTTATACATAATTCGTCATCTTCAGATGCAATTATTAAGGCATCTGCTACGGTCATGATGGCTATGTCCCCTTTGGAGTGGCCGAAGTTATCATTTATATATTTTAAATTATCCATATCTGCGCTGAAAATCATTAAATTGCCCCCGTTTTTTATACATTGCTCCAGATATTTCTGGGCCAGCGTGTGAAGGGCTCTTCTGTTATACAGGCCTGTCAGGTCATCTTTTATGGACATTTCCTCCAATTTATAAACCAATCTGTTTAATTCAGTATGGATTTTTATATTTTCCAGGGCATTGCTGATATTAATGAGCCATCCCTGGTAAGACAGCTTATAGGCCTGAAATTGCTTAAAATTAATTGCCGTATATCCGTAACATCTTTCCTGATGATGGAGCATATTGAAAAAGAAATATTGGGGTTCTTCATCCATATAAACGGGCGGAAGCAAATCTCTGCTGTTAAATTGCACCTTTTGCAGCCATTGCCCGTTTTTCATCCCCATTTCCATAGTTACCAGGCCGTCATCTGAAATTTTTCTGAAATCGGAATCCTGTGTAAAATTGTCCCAGTTGTTATACAGGCACAAATAAAAAGAATAAAAGCCTTTATTAAGATACGTATAGGAAGACAATTTATTATTAAGCATATCAAGCGTGGTTACTCCTGTAAGATCGATGGACATATATGCATTATTGGCTATATCCCTGTCTTTGGACTCCAATTCGGCTATAATGCTGTTTCTTCTTCTGATTATCTTCTCAAGATCGCTGTGTTTCCTGCATCCGCAGGATTCTCTTATATATGTAAAGCCTTTCAGATACGAAGTTTTGTCCTGGGCAATTTTCCGGTTTGCTTTATAAATTTTATCGACCGCCTCAACTCCCATATCAAAGACAGGCATACCGACCGTTGTTATATTAGGTACATAATCCAGGGTAATATCTAAATTGTCGCAGCCTGAAACAGCTATATCCCTGGGAACCAGGATCCCCCGGTCCAGAAGGGCATCGCATACGGATATGGCCATATAATCATTGGCACAGATTATGGCTTCAGGCCAGGTATCCGAGTTTGACAGCCATTTATCCACCGCATGACGGGCACTGTTTTTCCAAAAATCACCGAAATATATCCTTCCTTCTTCTATCGGAATCCCGTTTTCGGCTAGAATCCTGCAGTATGTATTCAGTCTGCGAACAGAAGCCGGATTGTCTTTAGGCCCCGTAAGAAAATTCAGTTTTCTGAATTTATGGTCATTTATAAAGTGAAGAATAATTTCTTCTAAAATTGAATCATCGTCTATAAGCACATTATAATATTCGTCAATGCTTTCCCTGACGCTTACAACTGGACATTTGCTGTATAATCTTATATTTTCAACAATCTTGTTCCTAAAGTCTTTAACATGCATGGTGTCAGGAAGCAATATTATTCCGTCCAAGTCTTCATACACCGGCAAATGGGCAATATTGCTTTCTCCAAGTTCGTATTTGAATTCACCGTAACCTAAAAAATTCGAAAATATGGCAACGTTATACCCTAAGCCATATGCCCGGCTGCATATTCCCCTGCATATCAAATCCTGATATTCATGAAATGCTTGTGTTACGAAAACCCCTATTGTCTTTCGCCCGTTCCCAAACATTAAAACCACGCCTTTTTTAATTAACAAACGGTTTCATTTGTTCTAAATATTGAAAAAGCCTCAACCTGTACAAAGTATCCGGCCGAGACTTTATGTCAATTATTGCAAAAATTTTCATAATATATGCCATATTTCCGTATGCTCTTGTTTGTACTGCCATTCTCCCTGTTATGTATTTTAACAATTGCATCTAAAAGCATATTTTACTTTCTATAATAATATTAATATATTTTAAAGCAAAAAACAATAGAATTCTATGTATGGTAAGCATTTTTATGCTAAAACCGGCGTTTTTCAATCCTCATCAGTTTTATATTATAAATTTATGATAATATCATTCTGTCGTTTGCAAACTCACCCTTGCTGACACTTTCAAACTTTTGCAAAAGATCCGCCACTTTCAGTTTGTTTTTTTCCTCTCCGCTTACATCGTATATAATCTTTCCTTCATACATCATGATTAATCGGTTTCCATAAGTAATTGCATGCTTCATATTGTGAGTTATCATAAGTGTAGTAAGCAAATTGGCCGTTACAATTTCCTGTGTAAGCTCAAGGACCCTTTCAGCGGTCTTGGGATCCAGTGCCGCTGTATGTTCATCCAAAAGAAGGAGTTTCGGCTTTTGCAAGGTTGCCATAAGCAAAGTAAGAGCCTGTCTTTGACCGCCCGACAGAAGCCCGACCTTGGTACTCATTCTGCTTTCCAAACCCAGGTTTAGATTTTTCAGCATTTCCATATAAAGCTGCTTTTCTTCCTTAGTAATTCCCCACCTAAGCCCTCTGCGTTTTCCTCTCCGATAGGCAAGGGCCAGGTTTTCCTGAATCTCCATATTGGCCGCGGTTCCCATCATAGGATCCTGAAATACCCGGCCAAGATATTTTGCCCTTTTGTATTCAGGAAGGTTGGTTATGTTTTCCCCGTCCAACAGGATTTTACCGCTGTCAGGAGGATAAACACCGGCTATCAGGTTAAGCATGGTGGATTTTCCGGCTCCGTTACCGCCTATAACCGTAACAAAATCGCCCTTTTTAAGCTGCAGAGATAAACCGTCTATGGCCAATTTTTCGTTGACGGTATTTTTATTAAATGTTTTATAAACGTTTTCAAGTATAAGCATTATTTATGTACCTCCTTACGTACGGAAACCCGTTTTTTATCCAGGAAATTGGGAATGGACAATGCTATTGCAACCACAATGGCTGTGAATAATTTCATATCGTTAGTATCAAATCCCAAACGAAGAACCAGGGAAATTATTATCCTGTATATTATGGAGCCGCACATAATGGCAGTCATCTTTACGGCAAAGTTTTTTGCCTTAAAGAATAAAACTTCCCCTAAAACAATAGATGCCAGGCCAATGACGATGGCTCCCTGGCCCATTGACACGTCGGCATACCCCTGAGTCTGCGTTACCAGAGCACCCGATAATGCGATAAATCCGTTACCGATTGCAAGGCCGGTTATTTTTGTCATATCCGTATTTACACCCTGGGCTCTTACCATAGTTTCATTATTTCCCGTTGCCCTGACACAGCAGCCGATTTCCGTACCGAACAGCCAGTAAAGAAATGCAATAGTAGCCAGTGAAAATAAAAGTCCTACAACCAAAACCACTCCGGTTTGAAGGGTATAGTCCCTGATTCCCAGTTCTGAGGCTTCAGGCAGCTTATCCTTTATAAGGGATATTATGGTGGATTTACCGATAAGGGAGGTATTGGGCTGTCCCATTATCTTTAAATTTATTGAATATAGGCCGAACATTGTAAGAATACCTGACAGAATGGAAGGTATCTTAAGCTTCGTATGCAAAAGTCCGGTAACAATTCCCGCAGCCATACCTGCCAGCAAAGAAACTGGCAAACTTAAGTAAGGGTTCCAGTCAAAAACGACAACCAGTACAGCACTTATGCTTCCCCCCAGGGCAAAGCTTCCCTCACATGTCAAATCTGCCATGTTTAAAATTCTGAATGTTATAAAAACTCCCAGAGCAAAAGTAGTCCAGGTTAAACCCTGGGCAACAGCCCCATATATAGACAGGAGCAAATTCATAATCCTTCATTCCCTTCTTTAAAATTAGTATGCTGAATTTAAATTTCATTCAAAAGGAGGGGTGACAATTCCCCTCCCAAACAGTCAAAATATATGGCTATTTATTGCTGAAGCAAATCCTCGGGGATTTCAATTCCCAATTGTTTGGCCACTTCTTCGTTTACGGTCAGAGTATATTCATCGTCCGGAAGATATTCGATAGGCATATCGGCAGGTTTTGCTTCTTTCCTGATTATCTTTACAGCCTGTTTTCCGGTTAAGTATCCGAGCTTGTAATAATTAATTCCATATGTAGCAAGTCCGCCGTTATTTACCATACCTTCCTCTCCGCAGATAACAGGCAGGCCGTTGGAATTTGCAACCATTGCTACCGTAGGCATACCGGTTGCAATGGTATTGTCAGTAGGTGCATATATGGCATCTACTTTACCCACCAAAGACTGAACAACCTGTTCAATTTCATTAGTGTTGGATACGGTTGCTTCCACAATTTCCAGATTAAATTCCTCTGCAGCTTCTTTGGCCATCTGCACCTGAATTTTTGAATTGCTTTCGCTGGAACAATATAAAACAGCCACTTTTTTTGCATCAGGAAGAATCCTGGTTATCAGTTCTATCTGTTTTTTTACCGGTGTTAGATCCGAAGTTCCCGTTACGTTACCGCCGGGCTTTTCATTGGACTCTACAAGACCGGAACCCGCAGGATCGGTTACTGCCGTTACCAAAACAGGAATATCTTTCGTAGCGTTGGCAACCGCCTGAGCTGACGGAGTGGCAATCGCCAAAATTAAATCGCAGCCGTCGTTGACAAGCTTGGTCGCAATAGTATTTGCAGTCGACTGATCGTTCTGGGCAATCTGATAATCAATTTTTATATTTTCTCCATCTATGTAACCCTCATCTTTTAATGCATCCACAAATCCCTGGTAGCTGGCATCCAATGCGTCATGTCTTACCAACTGGTTTACTCCGATTTTAATAACTTTCTCTTTCTTAGAACATCCTGCAAAAAGGCTTCCCGTCATTGCAACAATTAGAAGGCCAATAATAGCTCTCCTCAATTTTTACCCCTCCTTATATGCACTTATCCAATTATTTCTGCTTTATCGCTTTGACGCTTTGACGCTTTTAATGGGTAAAGTATACTATTATTTAGAAAATTCGTCAATACCCAATTTAATGGCAATATCTTTCATAATATGCGATAAAAATATCTTCCTGTTAATTCATTATTTTGGAGTTTTTAAAATTTTATGCCCAAATTTGGCCGCCAGGTTGAAGAGAAATATAAAATGCAAATATGCCTTTGTCGAGAAGTTTTTTAAATACAGAATGGCATGAAATCCTTAAGAAATTTTATTTAGCAAAAGTTTATATGCCGTTTCAGGATCGTCTATATGAATAACGGTTTTCTCCATTGGGCACATTCCGTCTTTAGTGCGATTAAGTATGAAGGGTACTTTATTTTCATATTCATAATAAATTTTATATTTATCAAGTATGTCTATGGCATGTTCACTTATTAAAGGAGTATATATACTGCGAACCCTGCCGTATATCAAAAGCATGGCGGCAGCTCTGCCGATAACTTCATCGGCCACATACGCCCCTTCAAAAAAGGACGGATCTTTTTTCAGCTTGTTTAAAATAGGCAGTATTCCCTTTAGATTTGATTTGTAAACCTTATCGTTTTTTACGGCCACACAGGTGCAATCCAAATTATTAAATAATTCTTTTACATAAGTTAATGACATGTTTTCCTCCCAATGCGAAAATAATCGCTTATCTTTAAGTTTATAGTATCCGGTTAATATGTAACATAATAAATATTATTCTATTAAATGCTGTTGTCAACAATATTTGTTACTTCATACTCACTTTAACATATAAATGCTTCATTTGCTTAACTTTTATATAACCCTTATATTAATACTTCCATTTATGTTTATATTATTATAACATTCATGCTTTTTTGCTGCTTACACTAATGCTTATATTTTGCTCATTATAAATTTCAAGCAGGGATATTACCGGCCGGAATTTCATATATTGATTATATAATGAACGAAGAGGTTTGGTATGCATATTCATGTAGTTCAGCCGGGCGAAACCATACAATCCATATCCGAATTATATGGTATCCCCGCCGGAATTCTAATCCGGGATAACGGACTGGATTTTCCCGACAATTTGGTTATCGGACAATGTATAGTTATCGCACAACCCAAGCTTGTTTACACGGTTAAAGAAGGAGATACTCTATCAAGTATTGCAGCTTCCCATAATGTTTCAATAATGCAGCTTCTGCAAAACAATCCCTTTCTTGCAGACAATGAATATATTTACCCGGGAGACAGAATTGTAATTAGTTATGAAAAGAAAGGTTCCATTGCAACCCATAGTATAACCCTTCCTTATGTCAGCACAAGAACCCTGTGCAAGACCCTGCCATATCTTACTTATATATCTGTTGTAAATTATACTGCAACCGACGACGGCGATATAGTTACATATTATGACGATACGGAATTTATCCGTCTTGCAAAAGAATATCATTCTATTCCTATGATGTTTTTAACTACTTTGACTCTTCAGGGGGAGGCAAACATAAGAGCTGCTTTTAATCTGCTTCTTAATGAAGAAATTCAAGACAAACTGGCGGATAATATTCTTACAATACTTAGAAACAAAGGTTTCTACGGAATAAACATATCCTTTGAATTTATCACTCCAGCCAGCCTTCCGTATTTTACAAATGCCTATGCCAGAATTGCAAATAAAATAATTTCGGAAGGTTTCCTGGCTTTTGCCACTATTAATCCCGATATAAGAATGGTCGGAAGTGAAGTGGATTTTTTAAGACTTGATTATACCTTATTGGGTCAATTAGCAGATAATGTACTTTTTATGAACTACGAATGGTCTATCAATCCCAACCCGCCTTCACCTATAAGTTCCATATACAGTATTGAAATATATTTAAATTATCTTAAGGAAACTATCAAGCCAGAAAAATTAAATCTGGGCATTTCCACAATCGGATATGACTGGGAACTTCCCTATTTTACCGGAATATCCAGTGTACGGGCCCTGACATATGACAGTGCCGTGGCCCTGGCCCGAAACGAACATGTCCCTATACAGTTTGATGAAGTATCCCAGACTCCATTTTTCTTATATTCAGCCGACGGTACTTTTGCTACGGAACATATTGTATGGTTTATCGATGCAAGAAGCATCAACGCTTTATTAAATGTGGTAGAAGAAAATAACTTGCACGGAATAGGCATATGGAATATAAGCGTCTATAACCCGCAGTTGTGGTTAATTGTTAATTCTCAATATGATATCATCAAGTACAAAGTTGAGTAGGATCAAATATATATTTAAAAGCTTAAAAAATAAGCAAAAAAGAAAAGTCCTAACCCAGCAAAACTACGTTGCCAAATTAGAACTTTTTACCCTGCATCTCCAGGGGCTCGAACCCTGGACACCCTGATTAAGAGTCAGGTGCTCTACCAGCTGAGCTAGAGATGCAATTTCGAACGCAAATGTTATTATAAGGGATGTTCGGATTTTTTTCAAGTACTTTTTTCAATATTTTTTTGAATTGATCAAATTATTTATTCTGTTTATAATATTTGGCAGGACAGGATATAACCCATACCCTGTCCTGCCATAATTAAAGATATTGCCGGTTTATTTCTGGGCATCAATTTTTTCTTTTAAAACACTCTTTGATACCACTCCAATAACTTTGTCGACCGCTTCTCCGTTTTTAAAAATCATCATAGTAGGGATGGTCATTACACGGTACTTTTTGGTCGTTTCAGGATTTTCATCCACATTTAGCTTACCGACTTTAACGGTTCCTTCATATTCATTCGCAAGTTCATCTATGACAGGAGCCATCATTCTGCATGGTCCGCACCAATCAGCATAAAAATCCACCAATACAAGCTTGTCCGATTCTAAAGCTTCGTTTGTAAAGTTATCATCAGTAAACTTAAAAGCCATATTTTTCCTCCCTTCTATATATCCGGGCATTTGTAATTTCTCAAATACCTTAATATAAACGTTACAGTATATTATTCCTTTAAGCCAACAATATTATGTACTTTAATAATATGTTAAGGCAGTCAAAAAGTCAACTTTTTATGCCTTTTTTCTTTATAGGCCCTGATTTTATATCTCTATTTGCATCATTTTTTCTTATTATTCTTTTTAGAAACCTGATTTAATATACTTTCAACTTCATCCCAGGAACGTTTCAGTCTCATAATTTTTTTATTAAGTTTATAATTGCTTCCTGTAATTTTGGCCAACTTATATTTCCAATCCCTTTTCATACTTACCCCTGATATCTTTTTTACCATTTTATTTTATCGGGGCAAAAATTATAACTTAACGGCAGAATATCATCATATAAATAGGCTTTCCTAAAGAAGCAAATCGTTCCTCGTATTCTGTCATAATATTGTCCTTGGCATATTCGCTCTTATGAAGATCGTAAGTAATACCCTTGATCTTCCATCCAAATTCTTCCACCTCTTTTATAGAAAATTCAAATAGATCCCGGTTATCCGTCTTAAAAAATATTTCTCCATCCTTTTTCAGGCACTTGTCATACATTTCAAGAAACCGTCTTGAGGTCAGCCGCCTTTTTGCATGGCGCTCCTTTGGCCAGGGATCTGAAAAATTAAGATAGATCCTTGCTATTTCATTTTCCGCAAAAATATCTAAAAGATATACGGCATCAAAACGTATAAAGTACAAATTATTAAGCTCAACTTCCCTTCTTTTCTCCAAAGCTCTGAACAATACGCTGGAATATTTTTCTATCCCAATGTAATTTATGTCGGGATTTTGCAAAGCCAATTCTGTGATAAATTTTCCCTTTCCCGTACCAATCTCAAGATGGATGGGATTATCGTTTCCAAAAATGCTTTTCCAGTTTCCTTTCAGTTTCTCGGGTTCTTTTATTACATATATATCATTGGCTACAGCTTCTCTGGAGCCTTTAATATTTCTCAGCCTCATTGTCAATCTCCTTTATTTATAATGTTTGTTTATTTTTTATGCTGCTATATGATTATAATTGTAATAAATTATAACGTCAATTACTCGGCTTATTTCACTAATAATAAATGTAAACTATTTAAAAATAGTTTATTTTATAGTATACTTGTAGCGATGCAATAAAATAATTATCGGCAGGTGATATATTGTGAAAGTAATTGCAGTTAACGGAAGCCCAAGACCAAAAGGTAATACTTATCATGCCTTAAAGGTTGTATGCGATGAGTTAAATCAAGAAGGAATAGAAACTAAGATTTTACAGGTCGGAAACATGAATATAAACGGCTACATATCCTGCGGCAGATGCAAAGAGGGTTATTGTATACATAATGATGAAACATTAAATAATATGATAAACGAAATATATGAAGCCGACGTCTGCTTTTGGCCAGCCCGGTATATTATTCCGGAATATCAGGTACCATGAAATGTTTTCTTGACAGACTGTTTTATGCCAGTCGGGGAAAAATGCGCCATAAAGTTGGAGCTTCCATAGCCGTACCAAGAAGAAGCGGCGGTATGCCTGCCTTTGAGCAGTTGAATAATTATTTCCTGATTTCGGAAATGCTTGTTGT
>ENA-OWPA01001821-OWPA01001821.1-bioreactor-metagenome-genome-assembly--contig:-NODE-1821-length-12263-cov-4.076645_pt1 | contig 12263 bp, 8 predicted proteins | sample MGYA00238139_ERZ651803 | MGnify/ENA primary metagenome ERZ651803 (study PRJEB26909, sample SAMN07631231) | bioreactor metagenome | isolation source: Switchgrass digestor | place: USA: Dartmouth...
GAAGGCGCTCGACTCGAAATCGAGTAGGCGGCTAAAAACCGTCTCGTGAGTTCGAATCTCACTCTCTCCGCCAGATTGTAACCGTAAAATTTAATAGATTATGGAGAGGTGGCTGAGTTTGGCTGAAGGCGCTCGATTGGAAATCGAGTAGGCGGGCTAAAACCTGTCTCGCGGGTTCGAATCCCGCCCTCTCCGCCATTATTGCGAATATCAAGAGTTTCAGATGTAGATCTGGAGCTCTTTTTTGATTCTTTTTCAAATGATATAGGCAGGAGTGCCCTGGAGTAACAACTGCAGTCAGTTTTTGCGAGGGTTTCAGAAATCAATCTGAAACCCTTTTGTCATTTGCAGGTTAATGAGTCCAACCAATTTAATAGAGGACAAAAATATAATTGACCACGTTCAATGACCACAGTATAGTGATATTAGAGCAATGGTTTTTAAGATAGGAGGGATAAGGGAAACCACAGGCAATCGGGTGCTTTTCGACTGAAAAACACATAAGGAGGTACGTGCTATGGATTTTGTAGGCAAACAACCAGGGAAAACCTCGTTAACCAGCAACGGTATTTTAACTATCAGAGGTCATGTACAAAAACACCCTGACCGAATTGCTTTGCGAACGGAAACATTCAGTGAAACCTACGCTGAAATGTGGCAGCGTTGTACCCGATTTGCCAACGCCCTCCTGGATAAAGGTATCAAAAAACCAGATTTAGTAGCTACCTACATGCCTAATTCCTATCAATTTGCGGAAATCATTGTAGCCACACATATGATCGGCCTGCCTTTGACCCTGGGCAACTACCGCTTGACCCCGGAAGAAATTATCTACCAGATTAACAATTGTGAAGCCAAAGTGCTGTGTGTCCAGCGGGAACAGTATAACCTGATTGCCCCCTTGCTGGATCGTCTGCCTACCGTCAAGGAAATTGTTCTCATCAGTGATGAAAAAGTGGACGGCACCCTGAATTATGAAGAACTGATTGCCGGCGGCAGCCCGGAAGAGCCGCAGGTGGAAGTTTTGCCGGAAGATATGCACTTGCTGTTTTATACCTCCGGAACAACCGGCAAGCCTAAAGGTGCCGTGCGCACTATGTTCTGTGATTATAACATGGCCATTTCCACCGCCCTTGAGCTGGGCCTGAGCCGGGAGGATTCCATGTTTGTAGTGGCACCCATGTATGCTGCTGCTACCACCGGATATTTATTAAGCACTCTGATGGTGGGAGGGTCTTTGTGCATTGCTCCGGGCTTTGTACCGGAAGAGGCTTTGCGCCTGATAGACCTGATGAAACCCAGCTTTGTCTTCATGGTACCGATAATGTATGATTGGATGCTATCGTTGCCTGCGGAAACCAAAGCTAAATATGACCTTTCCTCGGTGCGACTGGCAGTAGCCTGCGGAGCACCTATGCACAGCACTATTTTCCAGAAGATGAGAGATAGTTTTACCAAGGCCAAGTGCATCAATATGCTGGGCGCCTCCGAATTGGGCTTTGTCACGGCCATAACTGTGGAAGAATGGTTTGAAAGGCATAAGGAAGGCAGCATCGGCAAAGGCATTTTTGACATGGATTTGAAAATAGTAGACGAAAACGGCAAGGAAGTGGGCCCGGGAGAAGTTGGAGTACTGTATTCCCGCAGTCCGGCCACATTTAGCGGATACTGGCACAATGAAGAAGGGACCAAAGGCTCTTTCCTGGACCACGAATGGTGTTCGGTAGGGGATATGGCCCGCATGGATGAAGAGGGTTATATTTATTTGGTGGACCGCGCCCAGGATATGATCGTCACTGGCGGAACTAATGTATATCCGGCAGAAGTAGAGGGTGTGATACTAAAACTGGATGGCGTCGCTGATGTGGGTGTTATAGGTGTACCGGATGAAAAGTGGGGCGAACAGGTCAAAGCAGTAGTGGTATTGAAAGAGGGCTGTTCGCTTACTGAAGAAGATATAATAGCTCACTGCCGTAAGTACCTGGCGGGCTTTAAAACCCCTAAATCAGTGGACTTCGCTCCAGCTATTCCCCGTAATGCGGTAGGCAAAATGCTGAAGAAAGAGCTGCGTAAACCCTACTGGGAAGGCAAAAACTCCTTTATATCTTAACAGCCTGGAAAATGAGACAATATATCATTGATGGGATAAGCTGCCCCTCATGCTCAATGTATGAGGGGTTTTCTACCGTAATGTATGCTTATTCGGTTACTCTGGCTGAGGTTTTAGGTTAGATCAAGAAAATGCTATAATATAGCAGTTGGCGAAAGGAGTTAGGAATGAGCGAAAAAAAACCTACCAAAAGGGATCTTCAGGCGGCTGAAACCAGGGACAAGATATTTTCTACAGCCTTTAAGTTAATAACTGAGAAGGGCTTTGATAATGTCACCATTGAAGAAATAGCCAAGGAATCCGGTGTGGCCAAAGGGCTTTTTTATCATTACTTTAAGTCCAAAGATGACATTGTAATAGAAACCTATATGATCATTGATAAAAGTTACAGCGAGTTTTACCTGGAACAAGCCCCCCATTGCACATCGGTAGAAAGAATCCTGCTGACCGTTATTTTTCAAGCCCGTCATGCTACCCGGTTGGGAATTGATTTTGTACGCCAGATTTATAAAAGCCAGCTTTATGCAGGTACGGAGTTTTTTATCTCCAAGGAGCGTCCTTTCTATACTATCTTGAGGGATGCTGTTCGTGTTGCCCAGGCGGAGGGAAGTATCCGCAGTGATATCCCTGCTGAAAAAATTGCTGACCTGGTACTCAGCTGCGGACGGGGAATGCTCTATGACTGGTGCCTGCATAACGGAGCCTATGATCTGGAAGAAAGGATGACCAGTCAGTTAAGAATGATTATTCAGGGTTTGCAAAAAGCTCCCTGATCCTTAACCGTATTATCGGTTACCTCATTTCCTCACTCCAGTATTCTTTGAGATATAGATAGACATAAACATCTATGAAAGAAATCGAGCGGGGATAGTTGATTTTCAGTATTTTCTTGATTAGTTCTGATTCATGGGCATAGACCTTGGCCATAATCCCATCCAGATCCCTTTTGTCAGGACAGGAAGCGACTATCTCAGCTATGGTGTTAAAGGTTTCTTCTTGCTTGTCAATCACAGAGCGCAGGTAGCTTATGACCTGATCCTTTCCGATTACCGGCAGGGCATGACTAACCGCCAGGATGTTGATGCCTCCTGCCTCGGCCAGATCAAGCATTTTCTTCATCCAGGTATGGGTTTCTTTCAAGCTGCCGTCCAGGATATCATTGGGATTCAGAAAACTTATCAGGTCCCCGGCAAACATTAGCTTTCTTTCGGGGACATAAAAAGAAAGGTGGTCGTCCTGGTGCCCAGGGGTTTCCAGAGCAAACAGGGTATTGCTTATAGCCCATCCCCGGAACAGGATATTTTCAAAGCATAAATCAGTAAGCTGGTCTTCTTCCAAAAAGACTGCGCTGCGGAGGGGAGGGTAAATCCTGCCCACATTATGGCGGCACATGACCAGGCTGAAAGCATAGCGGAACGAGTTGAAAAAAGCAGGCGAAACCTTTTGCAGAACCAGCAGCATTTTTATCATGGTGGGTCCCAGGATACCGGTACGTCCAAAGAAACCTGGCACGCCGAATACCCTGACCATCTCAGCGGTAATATCGGTATAATTGCGTTTAAGATTATTAATTTTCCCGGCTATCCGGGGATGGCAAATCACCCGCGAGTTGAGAAAGACTGCCGCTCCGCTGTTGGCACTGTGGTCCAGGTGAGAATGGGTGAGCAGCAAATCGTATGCTTGAAAAGGCAATCGGGCTTGGATCTGCTGGAGTCTTTTTTTGCCGCAGGCGGGATCAATCACATAATTGCCGGTATCCGTCTGTAAAAAATAGGTATTGGCAATGGCGGCTCGCTTGCCCTCTTCACGAATATCGGTAAGCAGGTAGACTCCGTTTTCAGCCAGATAACTCTCCATATGGGCAAAGGCAAAATCCTGGGTCATATAATAACTCCCGTCACAGTGATTCTGCTTTTCTCAGATTTTACCATTGCTTATTGATCCCAACAAGAGAACCCATCAGCAATAGGGATATGAGAGGTGAATCACTGCCGTTAGAAGTAGGCTGAAGAACTATTGAATAAATATCAAAACGGCTGCCATGATAGCACTGAATATAAAAATAAAGGAAAACGAAAGGGGCTTACTAATGCCTGTTATTAAGGTAGAATGGCATAAGGAGCGTATTTTTCTTGACGCACTATCCTGGCAGGGAGGTTTGAAATCATGAAGATGCGTGATATAATGTCCACCAGTCCTTTCACACTCAGCCCCAAGTGTACCATACAGGAAGCAGCTGCGTTATTCCTCAACAAAGGTATTGATGGAGCACCAGTCGTAGATGAAGACCAACACCTGCTGGGGATGGTTACCAAAATGCACCTGTACAAGGCTATTGTCGACCAGCAGCCGTTAAGTTTACAAGTAAGCGAGATCATGAGCACGCAAATTCATACTCTGGACGAGAACATGCCCGTTGAGGAATTGCATAAGCTGACATTTGGAAGATTTCCTGTTCTGAGCCAGGGTAAGGTAGTGGGAATGATAACCAAGTCCGATGAAGACGAGGTGCTGCTCAGGGAATTAAAGGATGTCACCAGTAAAATGCAGGCTGTTCTGGAAGCAGCTTATAATTCTATTGTCAGTATTGATGAGAACAAAATCATTAGAACGTTTAACCGGGCGGCGGAAGAGTTATTTGAAAAAAACAAAGAAGACGTAATCGGAAAACCCTATAAGGAAGTCTTTCCCGACGGAGCACTGGCTGAAATACTGGATACTGGCTCGGTGGTTAAGAACAGGAAGATAGTTTATAACGGTAAAACGATAGTTAGCAATCAAACCCCCATTTTTACGGAAGATGGAGCCATTGCCGGAGCGGTAGCCATAGCTCAGGATATATCCGATCTGGAGAATATTACCCGGGAATTAAGCGTAACTAAAGAAATGAAGGATAAGCTGGACACCTTGCTTAGTGCATCCTTGGACAGCTTCTTTGTTGCCGACAGCCAGGGAGTGGTCATCAACGTAAACAAGGCTTACAGCGATATTACCGGAATTCCTGCGGAAAAAATTATAGGGCGCTCTATGTATGATTTGGTTGAGGAAGGTTATTATAAACAGGCTGCCACGTTAATGGTGTTGGAAAGCCAGCAGCCAGTGATGTACAAAGAAACCACATCCACCGGACGGGTAGCACTATTCACAGGTATTCCCATATTTGATGAACAGGGAAATTTGACTAACGTCCTGGTGAATATCCGGGATATTACTGATTTGGAGTCGGTGTCCGGAGAGTTGGAAAGAGTCCAGGAAGTCAAAGAAGAGCTGAATAAGGTAATTCAGTCTTCTTTCGACGGAATAATGGAGACTGATGCCAATGGTCAAGTTCTAATAGTGAATGATGCCTATATCAGGATTACCGGAATTAGCCGTGAAGAACTAATAGGTAAAAATGAAGCACATTTGGCTAGAGACGGTTACTATGATCGTTCAGTTTCATTGATGGTAATAGAAAAAGGCAAACCCGTTACCATTGAGCAGAGATTAAAAACTGGGAAAAAACTGCTGGTAACCGGCAACCCGGTGTATAATGAACGGGGTGAGTTGATAAGGATTATTACCAACGCCCGCGACTTAACCGAACTGGAGCAGCTGCGGCAGGATATGGAACAAGCTCAGGAACTAAGCCGCCATTACCAGGATGAATTGAAGAAAATACGCATTAGCCAGGAGAGCAATTTTATCGCTGAGTCCCAGCAGTCTAGAGACATTGTAGATTTAATCATACGTGTAAGTAAGGTAGACACCACCGTTCTAATACAAGGAGAGTCGGGAGTAGGCAAGGAAATCGTCGCCCAGGAACTACACAAGCACAGCCCGCGCTGTCACCAGCCTTTTATAAAAATTAACTGCGCTGCTATTCCTGAGGCATTACTGGAATCAGAACTTTTTGGTTATGAAGCCGGAGCCTTCACTGGTGCCAGCAAGAACGGCAAAATGGGGATTTTTGAGCTGGCCAATAAAGGCTCCTTATTCCTGGATGAGGTGGGGGAAATTCCGCTCCATCTGCAGGTCAAGCTGTTAAGGGTTTTGCAGGAAGGGGAATTTACTCGCATAGGAGGGTACAAGCCCATCAAGGTTGATGTAAGAGTCATTGCGGCTACTAACCGGGATTTAGCTCAAATGGTTGCTGAAGGGACCTTCCGTGAAGACTTGTATTATCGCTTAAATGTTATTCCCATTTACGTCCCGCCTTTGCGGGAGAGAAAAGAGGAAATTGCCCCTCTGGTCAGGCATTTTCTGCACATGTTTAATGAGAAATATGGGTTTAATAAAACCATCGCTGCCTCGGCTCTGGGTATACTTATGGAATACAACTGGCCCGGCAATATTCGTGAATTGCGCAACGTGATAGAGCGGGCGGTAGTTACTTGTGCCGATTCAGTAATCGAAGACTTTAGCTTCTTGAATGTCGATCAGCCCGACAAGAAGGTTAACACTATATTAGATTTTGCTCCCATCAATCTCAAAGAGGAAGTGGAAAAGTATGAGAAACAGATAATCAAGAGGTATATGGAAAAATACGGGAGTTTACGCAAAACAGCGCGCTATTTAGGTTCCAGTCAGACCACTATATGGCGCAAAGCAACTCAATACGGTATCAGGATCCAAGAAAAAGAAGGCTGATTAACCAATAAAAGCGGCTCACAATCGGAAAGGCCGTTCCGTTTTTGGAACGACTCCTTATGATGCCCAAAGAAATGCTTTTGGAAATAGAGAGAATAGGAGTCTCCTGCCAGGTGTTTCAATAATGGAACGGGCTAAAATCCAACCAGCCAATCATTATTCGGTCGAATGTCCCAGAAATTTGTAGCCTGAATGGCAATAAGGCGAACAGGGGCTAAAAGGCAACCTGCTGGTACGACTTTTGCAATTATATAGATACAAATGGTTGCGAAAAAAGTTTTAAGGGAGGGCCGAATATTGAATTGGCAGGATTATTATCAAAGCAGAATATGCACACCCCAAGAGGCTGTAAAGGTAATAAAATCAGGTGATTATGTAGTTGTAAGCCATGCCTGCGGAGAGCCGCGCTCCCTGACCAAAGCCATGAGCGAGCGCTATGCCGAGTTAAAAGATGTTAAGGTGGTACACCGGGTAGGAATGGGCGAATGCCTGTATGCCCAACCCGGCATGGAAGAGCATTTCCGTCATATATCCCTGTTTGCAGGAGTAAACAGCCGTCAGGCCATTTATGAAGGCCGGGCCGATTTCCTGCCCCGCTTTATCTCGGAAACACCCGCCCTGTTTCTAGAAGGACATATACCGGTAGATGTAGCCCTGATAACCGTGAGTCCCCCAGACAAACATGGATACTGCAGCCTGGGAATCTCGGTAGACTATAGCCTGCCGGCAGCTAAAATGGCCAAAACCATAATAGCCGAAGTAAACAGCAACATGCCCCGCACTCACGGCGACAGTTTTCTTTCGGTAAAAGAAATAGCTCGTTTTGTGCTTTCCGATGAACCGCTAATGGAAGTACAGCCTGCTATACAGACCGAGGTAGAGAAGCTAATTGGCAACTACTGTGCTGAATTGATCGAAGATGGCAGTACCATGCAGATGGGAATCGGAGCTATTCCAGATGCCGCTTTGGCAGCCATGATGAACAAAAAGGACTTAGGGATTCATACCGAGATGTTTTCCGATGGAGTAATACCTCTGGTAGAAGCCGGAGTTATTAATGGCTCCAAGAAAACCCTGCATCCCAATAAAATAGTATCCACCTTTATGATGGGTACCAAGAAACTGTATGAGTGGGTTAATGACAATCCCGTTGTGGAAATGCATCCTGAACACTATGTGAATGATCCCTGGGTAATAGCCAAAAACTACAAGGTAGTATCCATAAACTCAGCCTTGCAGATAGATGTATTAGGACAGGTAGCCGCCGATGCATTGGGAACAAAGCAGTTCAGCGGAGTAGGCGGGCAGATCGACTTTATACGCGGAGCCAAACGCTCCATCGGCGGGGGAAAATCTATCATAGCCATACCTTCCACCGCAGCAGGCGGCAAAGTAAGCCGGATAGTACCAGCACTGTATGAAGGTACGGCGGTAACCACTACCCGCAATGAAGTAGATTATGTAGTCACCGAATATGGAATAGCCAAGCTTTCCGGCAAGACCAATCTGGAAAGACTGAAAGCCCTGGTGGGAATCAGTCACCCCGATTTCAGGGATGAAATTATGTCAAAGGCAAAGAAGTTGTATTATATCTAACAACCTAGGAGGTTTGCAGCAATGAGTTACGAAAGCAAAATCAGAAAATGGGAAGACATGCAGGTAGGGGACACCGTCAGCTTTACCAAAACCATGACGGAAACCGATGTTATCCAATGGGTGGGTCTTACCGGTGATCTCAATCCCATTCATATCGACCGGGAATATGCTAAAACCACCCGCTTTGGCAAGGTTTTAGTTCCTGGGGTTTTGGTTTTAGGTTTAATTTCCAAGTGCATGACCGATTTAACCTTTGGCCATGTCTATGCCAGCCAGACTATTAAGTTCATCAAACCGGTTTATATTGGTGACACCATCACCGCCATCGGAACCATAGTGGACAAAATCGAAGAGAAGAACCTGGTTAAAGTGGAGACCAAGTGTGTCAATCAGGATGGGGCATTAGTAATGATTGGCGAAGGTATGGAGTACATCCTCCGTGATTAAAATCGAACATTGTAATTACTAATAGTATTCAAATCGAGGTCAACTTCTTCCTTAACATACAAACTCCCCTCCTCATTTTGGAGAGCCGGTACGATCCCAGCGGCTCTCTTTCTTTTTTTAAAATGATTATTTAATAGTTAAATTGCAGGCTAACTCCTACAACAAAATGTGATATGCTATAATTTAACATAACAAATATACCACATAATAATATACTTTTCTGAAATTTCTCGCATTTAGGGGGTGATGGGAAAAGGGGCGAGAAGTGAAAACCTACTGCAGATTAAATCAAGGAGGGAATCGAGTAAAATCTCATTTCCTAGATTTGGGGGTATTGTGAAATGACGGCTAATTTTGCTTATCTGAATACGCGCGATTTTGAATTTATCGCGCAAGAATGGCTTCCTACCGAGATCGTTTTTAATTACAAAGAGTTCAGAGACTATTATTCCAAAGAAGAAGTAAGATCCGTGCTGGAACCCTTCCGCAAAATGTGTAAAGAAGTTGTAGAACCCACCAATGAAGATGGTGACAAAATCGGCTGCACTTATGCCAATGGTAAGGTAACTACACCTCCTAGCTTCGGTCCTCTATTCCACAAGCTGCAGCAAGACGGCTGGGGAACTGCCAATATAGACGACAGCGAAGATGCCATGACCATGCCCAACGTGCTGTTTGCTATGTGCCAGGAAATGCTGGCTGCAGCCAACCCTGCATTTATGCCTTACATAGGGTTAACCACCGGTGCTGCAGAATTAATTCAGGCTTTCGCTTCCGAAGAATTAAAACAGATGTTCCTCCCCAAGATGATGGACGGAACCTGGTCTGGTACCATGTGCCTGACTGAACCCACTGCTGGTTCTGACGTGGGCGACATTCTTTCCAAGGCTTATCCCACCGATGATCCCCGTATTTATAAGATTAAAGGTCAAAAAATCTTTATAACCGGTGGCGACAACGATTTCACCGAAAACATTATCCATCTGTACCTGGCCAGAGTTGAAGGTGCCCGCCCGGGAACTGCTGGTATTTCCCTGTTTATAGTACCCAAGTACTGGGTAAACGAAGACGGCACCCTGGAAGACAACGATGTTCAGACCACCGGTATTGAGCATAAACTGGGACAGTATGGTTCAGTGACCGCTGCCCTGTCCATGGGCGAAAACGGCCGCTGCCGCGGTTGGCTGGTAGGAGATCCCCCGGATGAAACCGGCAAGGCCAAAGGTATGGCCCAGATGTTCCAGTGCATGAACTATGCCCGCCTGGGTACCGGCTTGCTGGGTCTGGCTGTTACCGCTAATGCTGTTTACAATGCCCGCGAATATTGTAAAGAACGTGTACAGGGCCGCCCGCTGACCGATATGAAAGGCGACCGGGTAACTATCATCAACCATGAAGATATCCGTCGCTCCCTGTTGCAGGGCAAAGCCCATGTAGAAGTATTCCGGGCTATGATAATGAAGACCTATTTCATGTTCGACATTCGCTACAAAGATCCTGATCCCGAGAAGAGACAGGAAGCCAATGACTTCATCGAAGTGGTAACTCCTCTTGTAAAGGCTTATCCCACTGATGAATCCTGGTGGCTCATCGGCGAAGCCATTCAGTGCTACGGCGGATACGGCTACTGCGAAGAATATCCAGTTGCCCAAATCGCCCGCGATTCCAAGATTTATTCCATCTGGGAAGGCACCAACTATATCCAGGCTATGGACCTGGTAGGCCGCAAGTGGACCATGAAGAAAGGCTCTGTCTATGCTAAATGGATTAAGCAGGTTCAGGATTTCTATGAGGCTAATAAGAATGCTGCCGGATTCGAAAAAGAATTTGAAAACTTCGGCAGAGCTCTCCAGGCCGTACAGGATATCCAGGCCACTATCGGCGGATATTTCGGCCAGGGCAAGATCGGCATGCTGCCCCTGTATGCCCGCCGCATCCTGACTGCCACTGCTATGCTCTATGGTGCCTGGTGTATACTGGAGCAAGGTATAATTGCCAAGAGACGCGCTGAAGAAGTAGGTCCGGATCACTACGATTATGATTTCTATGTAGGCAAAGTATACTCCGCCCGGTACTACCTGAACAATGTAGTTCCGCAGGTCTGGACCATTGCCGATATCATCAAGGCTGGCGATGCTTCCGCCCTGGAAATCCCGCTGGCAGCTCTGGATTACTAAAATACCAAACAGCCCAAGCAATAAGCAGCTGGTCCCATCAGGCCAGCTGCTTTTTATTATGTTTAACATTAGGCACCGACAACAATGTATGGGCCTGCCTCTTAAATCAAAAGGGGCGACAACTCTGTCGCCCCGTTGATACGGCTCAGGTGAGAGGTTTTGTTACAGCCATTGCTGCAGGGCACGGCTTAGTAGGAGAAGGTATACTTGCTGCCGTTGTATTTTACATTTAAGCTGGAGTCGCTGTAATCTCTGAGTTCTCCCACAATATCGGCATCTTCAAAATCAGTTCCATCGGCTTCCCTGCTGATTCTGCTCTTTACGGCATTCATGAAAGACTGAACCCTGCTCTCATTCAAATCGGTTAAATCCTCGGAATAATCAGCATACCGGAAATCCAGCTTGATTAGATATTCTATTTCATCTTCATCTCCGCTGAGAGTAATAGTAACCCTTATACCCTCATCCACAAAATAGGTCTTTCCTGCATCGGCAAAGTAATCCTCCACTGCCTCGGCGATGTCGCTGAGATCATCATCACTGTACCCGCTCTTCCAGCTGTAAGTATAGGTCCGGCCGTTGTATTTTACATAGTAGCTGGATTTCTTGCTGTCCACCATCTTCCCGGTGATATCCGCATCTTCATAGTCAGTTCCGTCGATCTCGTCAAGAAGCTCTTCCTCAAGATCCTCCAGGAAGTCCTCAATCTTTGAGGTGCTCAGGTCCCTTATATCAGTATACTTGCTTGATTTGCTGCAATTGACTTTTACATTGTAGGCTATGTCATCTTCATCACCGCTAAGGGTGATTGTGAAGGTCAACTTATCATCCCTGAAATAATCGTACCCGGCATCCTCCAAGTAATCATTCAGGGCATCCTCAATGCCATCCAGGTCTGCATCTTTACCCGAGCGTTTTTTCTGCAGATCGGCAATGGTAGCGTTTAATTCATCAATTTTAGCCTGCAGCCGTTTATTCTCGTTCTGCAGGTTGATCAGATCTGCTTCTCTCTGCGCTTCGGCCACACTGTTGGTTATCAGCACCTGCCGGTTCGCTGCATCCCAGGTTACGGTTTTGCCGAAATTCTCCATCACCATGCGCAGCGGTACATATGTATAATTGTTGATAATCAAGGGCTGCTGTTCATCGGTTAGCTGCTTGCCGTTATAAAAAATGGTAACGCCCGGGTAGGCTTTAACGGTAAGCGCATTCGCACCATAAACTGCAGTTGCTCCAAAAACCAGCAGGGTCACTGCTGCCAGGAGCAACATAGTAATTTTTTTAGCTCTGGTCATTCTTCATCC
>ENA-OWPA01001823-OWPA01001823.1-bioreactor-metagenome-genome-assembly--contig:-NODE-1823-length-12257-cov-3.260099_pt1 | contig 12257 bp, 12 predicted proteins | sample MGYA00238139_ERZ651803 | MGnify/ENA primary metagenome ERZ651803 (study PRJEB26909, sample SAMN07631231) | bioreactor metagenome | isolation source: Switchgrass digestor | place: USA: Dartmouth...
CTGCAACTACTTTTTAAAGTAGTTTTGCGACAGCCCCTGTGCTTTATCCATGTATAATTTTTCAATTTTGGATATATAATCTAGATTCGATATAAGAAGGTAATCACCCATTATCTCTTGCTTAGTAAGCAAAATAAAATTACAATAAAGTAACACCTTATCCCGGTGTTGCTGAAAAAAGGAGGGCTCTAATGAAAATCAAAGAACCCATGAATACTCTAACTCATTTTATCCCCTTTGTTGCTGCTTGGTTTGGTCTTGTATCCCTGATCATCATGTCCTATGGAAACCTTTCCAAGCTTATTACCATGACTGTCTATGGTCTAAGCATCATCGCTTTGTATGGCGCCAGCTCTCTCTATCATGCTTTGCGGACCACACCCGAAAAGGAACTTACCTTACGAAAAATAGACCATATGATGATTTATGTACTTATTGGCGGTTCCTATACTCCTGTTTTCTACTATGGATTGGAAGGCAATTGGCGCCTCATCATGCTGATTGCGGTTTGGACTTTGGCCATCATCGGTATGGTCCTGAAAATCTGGTTCATTGACGCTCCCCGGTATGTCTCCACAGCCTTCTATGTAACTCTTGGCTGGATTGCTTTAGTGCCCATTGTTCAGTTAGTGAATAATCTTCCCTTAGGAGCTCTGATAATGATGGTGGCAGGAGGAGCCATGTATACTTTCGGAGCTGTGATCTATGCCGCCAAAATCTTTCGACTTCCTCGTCTCCGTCTCGGTTTCCACGAGATTTTTCATATTTTTATCGCCGCCGGAACCCTGATTCATTTTCTCATGATTCTTATTTATTTCGTCCCGATGCCTAGTTAAATAGCGCTCCCAAAAGCTAAATAACAAAGGGAAAGTTGACACACTACTTAAAATTAAGAAGTCTGCAACTTTCCCTTTTATGTTATCTCATCAAATCATTCTCATATGCTGAGAAGGTAACGAGATTAATTAAGATTTTCCGCTATTCGTTTACCTAATTCCACGCATTCCAAAAGATCATCTTCGCTGGGAGTCCAGAGCATACGGACTCCTTCATCAATGATTTCAAAACCTGCTTTTTTCAGTTCTTCGCTTAAAAGCTTAATCGCTTCCCCACTCCAGCCATAACTACCGAAGGCTACTGCTTGTTTCTTCTTAAACTTCATTCCCTTAATCTCTTCCATAATGGCTGCTATGGAAGAAAGATAGCCATTATTGATTGTTGATGAGCCTACAGCGATAGCCTTCGAGCGAAAGACCTGAGCAATTACATCTGTTTTGTCAGAACGAGCCGCATTATATAATTTTACCGTAATATCCGGGTTAACCATAAGAATGCCTTGAGCGATGGATTCGGCCATCTTTCGGGTGGAATTCCACATGGTATCATAGATAATCGTCACTTGGTTCTCTTGATAATCATTGGCCCATTCCAAATATTTATGGACTATTTGGAGAGGGTTGTCCCGCCAAATCACCCCATGGCTGGGACAAATCATATTAATAGGCAAATTCATTTGCACAATCTCATTGATTTTAGCGATGACCATTTTGCTAAAAGGCGTCAGGATATTGGCGTAGTATTTTAGGGCCTCGGCATAGAGTTCACTGGTATCTACCAGATCATTATAGAGGTGCTCCGAAGCAAAATGCTGACCGAAGCCATCGTTACTTAAGAGAATATTGTCCCCGCTTAAATAGCAAAACATGGTGTCCGGCCAATGAAGCATTCTAGCTTCAATAAAGATCAGCTCCCGGCTGCCGATATTCAGGCGATCACCGGTTTTTACTTCGACAAAATTCCAATCCTTATGATATGTACCTTGCAGGATCTTTTTGCCGTTGGCAGTACAATATATTGGCGTATCAGGAATTTCCTCCATCAGATAAGGAAGGGCTCCGCTATGGTCCACTTCGTTGTGATTCATAATAATATAATCGATTTCCTTTAAGTTAATCTCGCGTTTCAATTTATCCACATATTCGCGCCCAAAAGGTCCCCAAACCGTATCAATTAAAACCGTCTTTTCATCACGGATTAGGTAGGAGTTATAGGAGGAACCACGTTGGGTAGAATATTCTTCGCCGTGGAAATGACGAAGCTCCCAATCGATTTTACCCACATAAGTAATACTGTCCGTAATTTTAAAATATGACATTTTAACCACTCCCTTCCTTTGCAATAACTGTAATATAGTTTGTCCATTTATGCAACAAATAAATAACCGGCTTCCCAAAATCTCAGGCAACCGGTTTCAACCACCAATCTACATATAGTAATTTAATTCATTTAAACTATTTGAATAGCTAATAGCTATTAACTCTAATTGTTCAGAAAAAATACTAAACCGACAGTAAAAATAAAAACAAAGAAAGAGAGCTGGAGAGTTATAAGAATTTTAGTCGTGTTCGAAGTGGGAACAATATCTGACCATCCCCCGGTGGAGAAAGTAGAGATACTAAAATATATGGCAGTTACAATCTGATCAAAGGGGCTTTCCCCGAAATCCTCAGAAAAACTTCCGGGGTAAAGACGCTGAACCCAATTATACACTGCGGCATAGTAGAGTATCTGCACCCATATAGCCCAGGAAAAGGGAATGAAAGCATATAAGGGGCGACTTCCAGCAGCCAGAAGAAGGTTATAAATATAATAAGAAACACCTGCAGTGGCAATTCCTGTGTAAATAATACTACCAAGGCTCCCTGCCACTGAAGTACTGTTTTCCTCCGTTCCTTCTACTCGGAACAATTGGGTTAACAAGAAAAAAGCAGCTGCACCTACAAGGGCCGGCGCCAGCAGACCCATATTAGCGCTGGCTCTGCTAACTTCCTGAAGTTCCTGTCTCTGTTGCCCGGGGTAGATATGGCCCCCTCTTTCCCCTCCAAAAAGCGAAGGATTTTTTGACAACGGAGGAACTCCCAAAGCCTCATTGCCTCCCAGCTTACCAAACATCCCCCTCCCCCTTTCCTCTTATTACGCTTTGCTACTTTACATAATATTCCATATTTTTAAAGAAGTTCTTACCCTATCCTTACCGTATCTCATAAGTATTTTGAGGGGGAGTTTGCACCGGTGCAATCTTTTCATAACGCTTAAGTTCCGAGAGGGTTACGAAATCATAACCTTGTTCCCTTAACCGGTCAATCAGCGGACCTAAGGCTTGAATAGTCTGCTCTCTTTTTTCACCGCCATCATGCAGCAGGATTATTCCCCCGGGGAAACTGCTCTTAACCACATTCTGGACAATCTGAGCCGGCCCTGGATTTTGCCAGTCTTTACTGTCAATACTCCAAAGAGTCAAAACATATCCTTGCTCTTTAACTGCGGCCAAAACAGGATCAGAAACCAATCCTCCAGGCGGTCGATAATAGAAGGTGTGCTCCTGAAGCAGTTCATAGATAACCTCCTCTGTGCGAATAAGCTCATTGACAAATTTACTGGGAGAATAATTATGAGAGTAACCGTGATTAGCGATTTCATGCCCTTCTTCCCGAATCCTTTTGAGCAAATCGGGATTGTTTTTGGCATTCTCCCCTAAGACGAAAAAAGTAGCTTTCACCTCTTTTTCTTTTAGAACATCGAGTATATATCCTGTATAAAGAGGATCCGGACCATCATCAAAAGTCAGAGCTATCACCTTTTCATCGGTCTGAACTAGATAATAGGTTCCTGGATGCTTGGTAATGGTTGAAACGGCGAAATCCATATTACGCACAACAGCACCCAACAGCACTAAGCCAAGGACCAGTAATCCCAAATGCAGACCTTTACGGGAAAAAATTAAAAGTCGCAAACCATTCCCCTCCTTCAAACCGCTACTCATCACAAACATATGCACCAAAGTTTTTGCTCAACACTTTTACACTACCTTTTGAAATAATACTGCAAAAGCGCTTTACGGTTTGGAAAGAGAACAAAAAAACTACAAGAATAACTTTCTTGTAGATTTCTGGAATAGGCACTATACTTTATCTATATTTACATTAAGCAATTTTTATTTTATAGAGAAATTATTTGAAATTATTTACTATTTTTAGTAAAGGAGCGAAATAATGACCTCACTGATAATCGCTTTTTGTGGCGCTCTCGGCGCTTTATCACGCTATGAATTAAGCCTGTGGATCTCCAATCACTGGAAAAGCCCCTTCCCTCTACCCACCTTTATTATTAATATAAGCGGCACCTTTCTGCTGGGTTTCCTTAATATACTGTTTATCGAGAAATTGCAACTCTCGCCCCAATGGCGGTTAGGCATTGGGGTGGGCTTTCTTGGCGCTTTCACCACTTTTTCTACTTTTGGATATGAGGTTTTTACCCTTATGGAAAAAGGGCACTACTCCACTGCCCTTTCTTATGTAATATTAAGTATACTGGTAGGATTTGGTGGTGTCTCCTTAGGTGTGGTCTTTGCCCGCAAGCTATTTTAACTAAGGACGGGGTGCCCAAAGCATAATGCCCATAGGGTTATCCCTTATAGCGATGCCAATGAATTTTCTCCATTAGCAACTCTTTATCCGTATGTTCCGGACGACTTTCCGCAGGATAGCCCAAAGAAACAATGGATTCCACTTGAAGATGCTCAGGTATTCCCAATAATTCTTTGACATATTCTCCCGCACTGATCCCCTTTTGATGATATCTCTCCCGAATTTGGATCCAGCAGGAACCGAGCCCTAAGTCCTGTGCCTGGAGCTGCAGAATAATGGTGGCAATGGAGGCATCTTCCACCCAGACATCGCACTTTTGAGGATCTGCGCAAACCACAATGCCTAAAGCAGCACCCTTAAGAGGCTCCGCTCCCGGTTTGGCTTTGGCTAATTTCTCCAGCATCTCCCGATCTTCCACAAAAATAAATTCCCAAGGTCTCAAATTGCGTGAGGTCGGAGACAGCAAGGCCGCGCGAACCAGTTGGTCAATTTTCTCCTTTTCAATCGGAGAATTTGTATATTTCCGAATGCTGCGCCGCTTCTGCAATAGCCCTTTCATATCCATAAGCATCCCTTCCCTTCGACACCATGCTCAATGGCGAAGTAAGCCGCCTCAAACTATATTATACCTATAATTTATACCTATGATTATATCTATTGCTACATAATTTTTCCTTTAAGCAATTTTCCCTTCTATTATTTGGCCGGCACTTTAATACTCTCTTGGCAAGCTCTTTTCCTTTCTCGCATCTCCAATACCATCATCAGAGAAGTAAAAATCAAGGTAGACAGGCCTAAAACAATCCACCCTGTTTCCATACTGATATAACTCAAGGCCATACCCATGCCAAGGGGACCAAGAGTGTATCCCGAATCGGAGATAATACCTATGGTAGATGTCATTCTCCCTCTATGGGAAGCCGGTGTATTATTGGCAATAAAAGGTGATACGGTAATGGCCAAAACCACTTCCCCTAAAGTAAAAATAAAAGCCCAGAGGAACATGAACTCCAGAGAATGGAGCACACCGATCATACCGAAGCCTACGGCATAAAACAGTCCCCCAATCACTCCTCGCCGAAGATAGGGGAGATTTCCTAAAAGCCTGGTAAGGATAGGGGTAAAGATGATTACCGTTAAACCATTAAAACCTGCTAAAAACCCATAATACTGGGATCCCATCACCGGATAATCCTTCATAATCTGCATGGGCAGCATAAAAGACCATTGGGAATAGGTAAAGTTATAGCCGAACATGATGAAAGCGAATAAGATAAGGATTGGTCTTAACCGAATAACTTTAAAGATGGAGCCTTCCACCCTGCGCTCCAGGTGACGCTCTTCCTCCTCTATCTCATCCTGGGCTCTTGTTATGGTCTCTTTAATAAAAAAGGCAATAAGGATCAAGGACAAAAGCATTGCCAGGCTCTCCCCAAGGAAAACCCAAGGCAAATGATGACGATAAAGAAATCCTCCTAAAATCGGCCCGATGGCAAAGCCAACATTCCAACCCATGTAGGAAAGAGAATAGGCTCCGCTACGATTAGCCGGTGTGGTTAGGTCAGCAATAAGGGAGTCATAAGCCGGCCGAGTCGTGGTATTTAAGGCCCCGGCTAAAATAAGAAGATGCAGCATGGTCAGTGAAGGCTCTAAAAAGGCTACTCGGAAATAGAGTATTAAGCTCAAGCCGGAAAACAGGAGGATGATCCTTTTCCTGCCAAAGCGATCCACCAATTTGCCGCCGGTAATCACCCCAAAACCTGCAGCCACACCGGTTAAGCTAAGATAGAAACCCGCCTGTCCCTCAGATAAACCAATGCTTTGGGTCATAATTATCGTCATTAAGGGGGCTACAAAAGCTCCCATGGCACCGATAATCCGGGCCGCAAAAATTATGTATATTTCTTTGGGCATTCCTCGATAGGGCTTCAGGATACTGCTTAAAATCCACATCTTCTTTCTCTCTTTCTTTAAAAGAATAAAGCCCCGGTATCTTCTCTTAAGAAAATATCGTGACTTCTTAAGCAAAAACTAAAGTCACGGATAGCCCGTGACCCCATCATAGGTTTTTTTCGGTCTTTATGTCAATAACTTCTTTTAAATATTTAAAACGCCCTGGCAAGTGGGCGCTTTTTTAATTTTATTTACCATTTTTACATTAAATTTCTGTTTTTAAATAAGGTCAAGGTTTCAAAATATTTACACATTAATTTTTTTACAATAATTTTGTATACTTATTCATTTTCTATTTATCTGTTTTAAGGCCTTATGGTATTATGTATACAACAAAAATAGAGAAAACTTATACAAAATTTTTGCTTGAGGAGAGTGATGTTGGTGATTGCCTTTTCCGTCATCTTTTATATGGTCATGATGTTGGCCATAGGGTATTATTCCTATTTAAGAACGAAAAACCTGTCTGACTACATGATTGGCGGAAGAACCCTTGGCCCTGCAGTCACGGCCTTAAGCGCCGGCGCTTCAGATATGAGCGGCTGGTTGATGATGGGACTTCCGGGAGCTATGTTTGCTTCCGGTATAAGTTCCGGCTGGATTGTTGTAGGGCTTACTATCGGAGCTTATCTTAACTGGCTCTATGTAGCCCCTCGCCTGCGTTCCTACACAGAAATAGCCAAAGACTCCATTACTATCCCCTCATTCTTAGGCAACCGTTTTCAGGATAATTCCCATATTATTCGTTTGGTTTCTGCACTTGTAATTATTACTTTCTTTACTTTCTATGTTTCTTCCGGTTTAGTTTCCGGAGCGGTTCTTTTTAATTCAACTTTCGGCTTATCTTATCACACCGGTCTTTGGCTGATTCTCGCTGTTATCGTTGGCTACACCTTAATCGGCGGCTTTTTAGCTGTTAGCTTCACCGATTTTGTTCAAGGTTTGATTATGGTCACGGCTTTAATCATGGTACCTATAGTCACTGTTTGGCATAGCGGTGGTCTTTCTACTTCCTTAGAAACCATTCAGGCCATTGATCCCGCTCTCCTCAACGTCTTTACCGGCACCAGCGTTATCGGTATTATCTCCCTTTTAGCCTGGGGCTTAGGCTATTTTGGTCAACCTCATATTATTGTGCGTTTTATGGCCATCTCCTCCGTCAAGGAACTCCGCAAATCCCGGCGGATCGGGATAAGCTGGATGGTCTTTTCAGAAGTAGGAGCCATGTTAACCGGCCTTTTGGGTATTGCCTATTTTGCCACCCATGGGCTTACTTTGGCTGACCCGGAAACCGTGTTTATCGAATTGGGTAAAATCCTGTTCCATCCTATTATTACCGGCTTCATTATCTCTGCCATACTGGCTGCCATTATGAGCACCATTTCTTCTCAGCTTATTGTCACCTCCAGCTCTTTGACGGAAGATATTTATCACCTTTTATTCCGTCGTTCAGCGGGAGATAAAGAGCTGGTAATTATCAGCCGCTTATGCGTTCTCTTAGTTGCCCTTATAGCCACCTACCTGGCCTGGACCCAGAATGACACCATCCTCAATCTTGTAGGCTATGCCTGGGCCGGCTTTGGCTCTGCCTTTGGTCCGGTTATTATTCTGAGTCTTTATTGGAAGCGTATGAATAAATGGGGTGCCCTGGCCGGCATGATTATGGGTTCTCTTACCGTAATCCTTTGGGAGCAATTCGAAGCCTTAAGCCCCATATATGAAATGATCCCCGGTTTTATCATGGGCTTCCTCTCAATTATTGTCGTTAGTCTGTTAACTCCTAAACCTTCGCAAGAGATTTGTGCAGAGTTTGAGAAATCAGAAGCGGCTGTTAAGACCATGTAACTTTTTAATTCCCTGTCTTTTATCTCTTGAATAATTTATATATAGATTAAATAAGGGCTGGTAAACTTAATGATGGTTTACACAGCCCTCAAAATTTATCCAAAGCTTGTTTGGAAAAAGCATATAGGATATAATATTAAAAAAATTTCTATGGATTAGATTAATAATTAAAGATACCTGGATTAAAGCCAAAAAGAGCTAAAGCCAGAATTAATTAAAATAGATAATAGATAGATCATAGATCATAAATTCATAAATTCAGAAATTCAGAGATTGATAAGATATATAAGATATATATAGAGGTCCACGGCCTACTCCTCTAACAGCAAGGGCGCCGTGGACTATTATATGGGGGTTGGGTTATGAATTTTCCCTTAGTAAGCTTAAAAGACAAGCATAGTATTATTAAAATAGGCGATAAAACCATTGGGGCCAAAGAAATAGTATTAATGGCCGGTCCTTGTGCTGTGGAATCCCGGGAGCAAATGCGCACAGCAGCCCAAGGGGTTAAAGAAGCGGGAGGAATGGTTTTAAGAGGAGGAATTTTTAAACCTCGCACTTCTCCCTATAGTTTTCAGGGGTTAGGGTTAGAAGGCCTTAATTACTTGACTGAGGCTGCCGCCGAATACGGTCTTTTGACCATAACCGAGGTCATGGATGAGCACAGCCTGGAAATATTGGCAGACAAAGTGGATATTATCCAGGTGGGATCCCGCAATATGCAAAATTTCCATCTCCTCAAGCTCCTGGGTGAAATCAGAAAGCCTGTGCTCCTTAAAAGAGGTCTTGCTGCTACAGTGGAAGAATGGCTGGCCGCAGCCGAATACATCTTGGCAGGGGGGAATTCCCAGGTAATTCTTTGTGAGAGGGGAATCCGCACTTTCGAACCCAGCACCCGCAACACCTTGGATCTCAGTGCGGTGAGCCTGGTAAAGCTTCTTTCCCATCTCCCGGTAATTGTGGACCCCAGCCATGCCGCCGGCCGGGCAGATTTAGTTCCGGCTTTGGCTAAGGCTGCTATTGCCGTTGGGGCTGATGGCTTATTGATTGAAGTTCACCCTAATCCTTGCGAAGCTCAAAGCGACGGTTTTCAATCTTTGACTCTGGAAGAGTTTGCCCGTCTTACCCAAGCCCTTCGGCCTGTAGCTGAAAGCGTGGGACGAAGCCTCCAGTGACAACATCCCATCCTATAATCAGATCTATTAATTACATCTTATATAAAAACCATTTACAGGTGTGAAGCTCATATTTTAGCTCGTAAACTTTAAGGACTCCATCGATAATACTTTGACACCGGAAAATCAGCATAGGGTTGCCGGCCAGTTTTTCCTCGCTTTTTAAAAGGATCTTGTCAATAACAATCACCACAGGGATATCTTCGAACCGCGCTTTAAATTTCACTGGCCGGGGAATACCCTCTTCATTAAAGCGAGCCACCATTTCAATAGGCTGCATGATCACCTTCACTTAACATCCCTCCTTAAGCGGATCTTGTTTAGCTCCCTTGTGCCGATCATTTCTCCTGCAGAGCCTTTTTAAGCTGATTCAGAGAAGACTGGTCATCATAGGATACTCCTCTTCAGCGATTACCCCTCCGGTAATGGCTCTAAGGCCGGAATGCAGATAGGCAGAACGCACAATAGCCTGAGCGCCGAAGCGTTCCCGAATCTCATCAATGGCTCGATCTACTTTGCGCTCCTTAGCATAATCTTTTCCCAAAAAGGTGGGCTGGTAGAAATCATTGTGGCAAAGCTCAGAAACCCGGACTCCCAAATGACGCAAAGGCTGTCCTTTCCAGGCCTCGTCAAAGAGCTCACAGGCAATTTCCCAGATCTCGTTAGTGCAATCTGTAGGCTGGTAAAGCTTGCGTTGATGGGAATAGGATAAAAACTCATTGGTTTTTAGGGAGACAGAGACCAACTGGGCCAAATACCCTCCATTTCTTAAACGGGCGCTGACCGTCTCAATGAGGGAGAGCAGTACCAAATAAGCTTCCCTGCGATTATCCACATCGAAAGGTATGGTCGTGGAATTGCCCATTCCTTTAACTTCTATTCTGCTCCCCGGATGGACAGGCGAGTTTTCCTGCCCCTGGGCATAATTCCAAATTAAAATACCATGGCTTTTGAGCATTGCTTTTAACAGACGGGGATCGGTATGGGCCAGATCCCCGATAGTTTTAATATTGCGGGCGAGAAGCTTCCGGGAAGTTGCTCTCCCCACCATAAAAAGCTCTTCTACAGGTAAAGGCCACATTTTATCCGGAATTTCTTCGGGAAACAAAGTATGAACCTTATCGGGCTTTTGAAGTTCGGAAGCCATTTTTGCCAGCAGCTTATTGGTGGAAATGCCGATATTCACTGTAAAGCCCAGCTCACTTTTAATCCTGTCCTTGATTTTATAAGCTGTATCTATGGGATCCCCCAAAAGCTTTTCCATGGCGGTGTAATCCAAAAAGTATTCATCTACGGAAAACTGTTGAACTAAAGGGGAATACTCTTTTAAGATATTCCCTAAAGCTTCGCTGCACCGGCGAAAGAGGTAATAATTCGGTTTTACGATTATCAGTTCCGGACATTTGGCGAGAGCCGAATACAAGCCTTCTCCTGTCTTTATGTTATATTTTTTAGCCGGAATGGATTTGGCCAGAACGATACCATGTCGAGTAAGCGGATCACCTCCTACTACCGAAGGAACAGTCCTCAAATCCAAAGAATCCCCTTGTTGCAGTCGATAAACAGCCTCCCAGGAAAGGTAAGCAGAATTAACATCGATATGAAAGATAATACGCTTACGCAAAAGCCCATCACCACCCAGGTAAAAATATTTGTCGTTTGTGTTTAAATCAGGAGGCTTATATCGAGCATGCGCTCTGCTTTATATATTATATTCGAATATATGTTCTATATCAATAAAAACATATATTCTGTTTATGTCATATTATGTTTTTACGACCATTTTATGGTACAAAAACAAAATATCCTAACAAAAATTATTTTTCAGGAAAAATTGTTCGGATTTCCCTTGAATTATGATAAACAATAGGGTATAGTTTATAAGGCTTGTTTGAAGGTCTTAAGTCTAACCAAGGAGGAATGAGCCTTGAAAAAATATGATGTGATTATCGTGGGCGCAGGTCCAGCCGGAATTTTCGCCAGTTATGAATTGGCAATCAAAGCTCCTGAATATTCGGTTCTATTAATTGAAAAAGGACGGGATATTTACAAGCGCAGCTGCCCCATTTTAAAAAAGACTCTTTCCAAATGCCCCCCTCCCAACAAACAAAGAGAGTTTGCCAGTTGCACTCCTGCTTGTTCCATTACCAATGGCTTTGGCGGTGCCGGTGCTTATTCTGATGGCAAATTTAATATCACCACAGAATTCGGGGGCTGGCTCACAGAATATTTACCCCCTTCGGAAGTCCTAAGCCTTATTAAATATGTGGATAGCATCAATTTAAAACATGGCGCTACCAGTGCCCTCACCAATCCCGATACCCCTAAAGTAAAAGAAATCGAAAAAAAAGCCTTAGGCGCCGGCTTAAAACTCCTGCGGGCCCAGGTACGCCATTTGGGCACGGAACTCAATCTGGAAATCCTCAAGGATATTTTTCAATTCCTCACAGGTAAAATCGATATGATCTTCGAAACAGCAGTGGCGGATATTATTACAGAGGAAGCAGAAGGACAGCTCCGGGTCAAGGGAGTTCGCACCAGCCAGGGAGAGGAATATTATGCTCCTAAAGTGGTGGTGGTACCCGGCCGTGATGGCTCGGAATGGTTCCAGGCGATCCTTAAAAAATACAACCTGGAAATGAGCAGCAACCAAGTGGATGTAGGAGTCCGGGTAGAAACCTTAGACACTATTATGGAGGATATAAATACAAATTTGTATGAAGGGAAATTCCTCTATCGCACTTCTGTGGGCACTACGGTAAGAAGCTTCTGCAGCAATCCTTCCGGCCATGTGGTTATTGAAAATCATACCGGGGTAATGCTGGCCAATGGCCATGCTTATCGCGATAAAAACTTA
>ENA-OWPA01001824-OWPA01001824.1-bioreactor-metagenome-genome-assembly--contig:-NODE-1824-length-12253-cov-2.324819_pt1 | contig 12253 bp, 7 predicted proteins | sample MGYA00238139_ERZ651803 | MGnify/ENA primary metagenome ERZ651803 (study PRJEB26909, sample SAMN07631231) | bioreactor metagenome | isolation source: Switchgrass digestor | place: USA: Dartmouth...
CTTGATGGGATATAAAATTCAAGTCTGGTATGACCATTGCCAGAAGTATGCATGTTTATAAGCTCGCCTTTTCTTTGACCAAGTTTTTCAATTACGATTCCGGTAAACTCATCAGGAACATCTATCAGTACCTGTTCCATTGGTTCGAGCTTTTTGCCGTTTTCATCAGTTTTAAAGATAACCTCTGGCTTACTTACTGAGAATTCATAACCTTCACGCCTCATGGTCTCTATCAGTATGGAAAGATGGAGTTCACCTCTGCCTGATACCTTGAAGCTTTCTGTAGTATCTGTTTCCTCAATACGCAAGCTGACATCAGTATGAAGCTCTCTGTACAGACGCTCCCTTAAATGTCTTGAAGTAACATATTTACCCTCTGTTCCGGCAAAAGGACTGTCATTTACATTAAAATACATGGCAATAGTAGGCTCTGATATCTTTTGGAAAGGTATCGGTTCAGGATTATCCAGCGAACATATTGTATCACCTATATGAATATCTGCGATACCGGATACTGCAACTATTGAGCCAATGCCGGCTTCTGATACCTCAACTCTCTTTAATCCATCAAATTCATAGAGTTTGCTAATTTTAACTTTTGAATTTGTATTTGGATCATGGGCATTAACAATAACCACATCCTGATTAACCTTAATAGTGCCGTTATCAACCTTGCCAATTCCGATTCTTCCTACATACTCATTATAATCTATTGTGCTTATTAATACTTGTGTTCCTCGGTCAGGATCTCCTTCCGGAGCAGGAATATAATTAATTATTGTATCAAATAAGGGACTCATATCTTTTGAGTCATCCTCAAGAGATAATTTGGCATAACCATCCTTTGCTGATGCAAATAAAAATGGACAATCAAGCTGCTCATCGCTGGCATCCAACTCAAGCAGCAATTCAAGCACTTCATCTACTACCTCGGCAGGTCTTGCCTCAGGTCTGTCTATCTTGTTTATGCAAACAATAACTGGCAGAGTCAGCTCCAGGGCCTTCTTCAGTACAAATTTAGTCTGCGGCATGGGACCTTCAAAAGCATCAACCACCAGGATTACACCATTTACCATTTTAAGAACACGTTCAACCTCACCGCCAAAATCAGCGTGACCAGGTGTATCTATTATATTTATCTTAGTACCCATATAGCTTACAGCAGTATTTTTTGACAAAATAGTTATACCACGTTCACGCTCAAGAGCATTTGAATCCATAACTCTTTCTACGACCTTTTGGTTGGAGCGAAATACACCACTTTGCTTTAGCAATTCGTCTACGAGTGTAGTTTTTCCATGATCAACATGGGCAATAATGGCTATATTTCTAATATCATCTCGTTTCATATAAACCAAGCCTTTCTTTATTAGCCTGCAAAAACCGGCTGTCAATTCTTATCGTTCTAAAAAACAACTCACTTATTTTAGCATACCATTATATTAAAAACAACTTACTCTAGAAAATTTAAATAAAATATATTATTATATTTGTATAAAGTAACAAATTTAGGGAAATGATATATTAAATTAGAAATTTTAATTCTAAAAATTGGAAAAACAGCATATATATATATCATAGGTGAATTTGCGCTGTTTTTTACAACTATTTGGTACACTCGGATCAGCTTTCGGAGCTGGATAGTGCCGAAGGAGCGCTGGCAGGCTTTGCAAAATACAGGCATTCAGTACAGAGCAGCTAAGTTCAGTTACTGAATAGTCACGCCTTATGGCGAAACAGAGAAATTTACCATACATTAAAAGCGAATAAGCGTTATACACGCAAAAAGAAGGGAGAGGTACGATATGGCCGATAAAGTATTTGAAAACAATCAAGTAAGTATTGCAGGAGAAATAGCCAGTGAATTTACATTCAGCCATGATGTATTCGGAGAAGGTTTTTATTTATTGGAGGTGATTGTACCACGGCTGAGCAACACATATGATATTATTCCTGTGATGGTCTCCGAAAGACTCATTGACGTAAAGCAGAACTATAAGGGTAAAATGGTAGAGGTTATAGGTCAGTTCAGATCTTATAATCGTCATGAGGAAAACAAAAATAAGCTGGTGCTATCCGTATTTGCCAGAGACATAAGGATTGTGGACGAATTATCAGAGAATGTAAAGCCGAATCATATTTTCCTGGATGGATTTGTATGCAAGCCTCCAGTTTACCGGAAAACACCGCTTGGAAGGGAGATAGCAGATGTTCTTTTGGCTGTTAACCGTCCCTATGGTAAATCAGATTATATACCATGCATATGTTGGGGACGGAATGCCAGATATGCAGAAACTTTTAGCGTAGGTGGCCGAGTACAACTTTGGGGCCGTATACAAAGCAGAGAATATCAAAAGAAAATTAATGAAAATGAATTTGAAAAAAGGATTGCTTATGAGGTTAGTGTAAGCAAACTTGATTATTTGGATGATATATAAAAATATGGAGGCTTATTGATTCATAAATTCAAAATCTTATGCAAGCACTGTATTAATTGTAATCTGGACTTTTGTCTGTGACTTAATACAGTGCTTATTATTAACATTTTATATGATTATATATGTTTAAGATGCTTTCAAAAATTTGCTTAAGTGTCATTATCCTTAATATTTTCAAAATAGAATCAAACCATATAATTTTAATACTAGTATTGACGGCTTTTACAAGAATTATTAAACTAATTTGAAGATTTGTAATTTTTTTAGGTACTGTTTTTTGAATTTATCTATTTATATGAAATCTTATAAGACCTTTTATTGGATTTATTATTCATATCAGTGCAGCTAATGAAGTACTCATTTTTAAGAATTTAGCAGAAATCTGTAAAAATATAAAAATGTATTGACAGTATATAACAACAGTGTTAATATGTGAATACGAATAAGGTAAAAATTAAATAATGCTTATGGTAGAGGCGCACTATTTATTAGTATCTGCAGGATATTTCAGGCGTAGATGAATGCAGTGAAAGGAAATAGTGCCGAAGTGGTAATAAAGCCTGATTTATTACTGCTGGGTGCATGGTTAAGAGCCATGCAACTGTCATCAAGTTTTTGATGGAGCGCTGCCGGAAGAATATTACAATACAGGAACATGATTGATTATGGTCATGTTTTTTCCGTCTATTCTTTGGTGTCGACTCTTGATGTCGGCTTTTTTTCTTATAAGAAGAAATTTTATAATATAGCATATACTTATAAGAGAAAGTATAAGGCCAAGCAGGTTTCATCTTTAGGAATCCTCATTTGTAAGGTCTATGGCAGTGCAACATAAAAAGGCTATACTTCAGGCTATTGCAATCTTTGCCTGATTAATCATGACGGAATTTGCTGAATGCTTGTGAAGAAATGTTATGGGTTGATTAAAGCCTGAAAGTGAAAGTATAAAAATAGCAGGAGGAAAGAAAATGGCAGTTTTTAAAGGAGCTGGGGTAGCAATAATTACACCTTTTACTGAAAATAATGAGGTGAATTATGATGAGCTTGGCAAGCTAATTGAATATCAAATCTCTGAGGAAACTGACGCCATCATAATATGCGGTACAACTGGTGAAGCTTCAACTTTGACACATGAAGAACACCTGGAATGTATTCGTTACACAGTAGATAAGGTGGCAAAAAGGGTGCCTGTAGTGGCTGGAACAGGCTCCAATTGTACAGAAACAGCTATATATTTATCACAAGAAGCGGCAAAATACGGAGCCGATGCTCTGCTTATTGTTTCACCTTATTATAATAAGGCAACACAAAAGGGGCTTGAAGCACATTTTACAGCAGTGGCAAAATCAGTGGATATACCGATAATCTTATATAATATACCTGGCAGAACAGGCTGCAATATCTTGCCACAGACTGTTGCTAACCTCTTTAAAAATGTGGATAACATAGTCGGAATTAAAGAAGCCAGTGGAAATATCTCATATGTTACAGAACTTATGCAGCTTACAAATGGTGAAATTGATTTATATTCCGGCAATGATGATATGATAGTTCCTATTATGTCCCTTGGTGGCAAAGGAGTAATATCTGTATTATCAAATATTGCTCCAAGACAGACACATGATATGGTTTATAAATACCTTGAAGGGGACGTAAAAGGAAGCCTGGAGCTTCAATTAAAATACTTCCCATTAATTAAGGCACTCTTTAGCGAGGTTAATCCCATACCAGTAAAAAAAGCCATGCAGCTGATGGGCTTCAATCCGGGAGTTTTGAGGATGCCGCTTACAGAATTGGAGCCTGCAAATACAGAGCGCTTAATTAAAGAAATGAAGGCTGTGGGAATTAAAGTTGTGGAAGTATAATACAAACTTGTGATGCGCATAGTTGCGTAGAAATGAGGTATAAATATGACAAGGATTATACTTAGTGGATGCAATGGCAAGATGGGTCAGGTTATAACAGACATGCTAAAAAATGATGAGAAGGCTGTTATTGTTGCCGGAGTGGATATAAAGCAAAATATAATTAATACCTATCCGGTTTATCAGAATTTCTCAAAGTGCAATATTGAGGCGGATGTAATAATTGATTTTTCATCACCAGCCTGTCTGGAAGACTTGCTTAGATATGCCATAAAAAACAGAATTGGTTGTGTGCTATGTACAACTGGTTATACACATGAACATCTGCAGATGATTAAGGAAGCATCTTATAAAATACCAGTATTAAGATCAGCTAATATGTCTATGGGAATTAACTTAATATCAAAGCTTTTGCAGGCTGCTGCTCCAATACTTGCAGATGCCGGCTTTGATATAGAGATTGTGGAAAAGCATCATAACAGAAAGCTTGATGCACCATCAGGTACAGCATTGGTATTGGCAGATGTTATTAACGAAAGCCTGGATAACAAGTATGTTTATAAGTTTGATCGTTCTACTGAAAGAACTGCCAGAGACAAAAATGAAATCGGTATTTTTGCTGTAAGAGGTGGTACCATAGTAGGAGAGCATGAAATTATATTTGCAGGTACAGATGAGGTTATAGAAATAAAGCATACAGCCTATTCCAAAGCCATTTTTGCCAAAGGGGCAATTCAGGCAGCCAAGTATCTGCCTGGTAAGCCTGCTGGCTTGTATACAATGAGTGATATTATGAATTAAGGGAAATAGGTTAATATTGTAGATTTTACGAATATATGGTATTATGTCAAGTGGGTTGTTATGGCAGCCCGCTTGTTTTTTAGCCTTTAATAATTACAAGAGTCCCTATGGATTTTTTTAAGAACCTTTAAGGGGACTCTGTTTCTGGTTTACGAAATAATGTAAGCAATAATACGGACAAGATATCTTGTATGATACAACAACATTCAGTGTTTGCTGGTTCAGGCAATATGACAGATGAATGGTGCTTACTACGAAAAATTATTGATAAATGTTCACAAAATTTTCGTATTCTTATAGTATCATTACTATGAATTGCATCTGTATATGAATTTATATTAAGCAAATAACTTCATATATTACATAATAGATAGGAGGAAGTAAATTTTGGTTGAGGTAAAAAATCTATCAAAACGTTATGGGGATCATCTTGCTGTTGATAATCTATCGTTTACTGTAAATAAAGGACAGATTCTTGGCTTTTTAGGTCCTAATGGTGCAGGTAAGAGTACCACTATGAATATTATTACAGGATATATTTCAGCAACCGAAGGTACAGTTACGATTAATGGAGTAGATATCTTTGATGAGCCTGAAGAAGCGAAGAAGATGATTGGATATCTTCCGGAGTTTCCACCGCTCTATCCTGATATGACTGTAAAAGAGTACCTTAATTTTGTCGCTGACTTAAAGAAGGTCGATAAGAAAGCAAAAAAGAAAATGATTAGTGACATTATGGAGAATACCAAGATAACTCATATGTCGGACAGGCTGATAAAGCATTTGTCAAAGGGGTATAAGCAAAGAGTTGGTCTTGCACAGGCAATTATGGGTTATCCTGATTTGATAATCCTTGATGAACCCACAGTTGGCCTTGATACGAAGCAAATTATTGAGATGAGAGAGCTTATCAAGGATTTAAGCAAAAATCATACTGTAATTCTAAGCTCCCATATCATGCAGGAGGTTAGTGCAGTATGTGATACTGTAATGATCATAGACAAAGGAAAACTTATATTAAGTGACAAGCCTGAAAATCTAAGTGCCCGTATGGGAGTTACCGGAGGGGTGCGTCTGTCTGTAAAGGGTGACAAGAAGGAAGTTTTTGCAGCCCTTAATAATGTAAAAGGTATAACCAAAATAGTAAGACATGCTTATGTAAATCCGGGAGTAGTGGAGCTCACTGTTTATTGCAATGAAAATGATGATATACGGGAAGATGTATTCTATGCTCTTTCAAAGGCAAATACACCTATTCTGGAAATGAAGGTGCTTAGAATGAGCCTTGAGGACATATTCCTGAAGGTTACATCAAGTTCCAAAGCAGATATGACTGCAGAAGAAAATGATATTGAAGAGAGCGTAGAAAAGGAGGAAGTATAATGCTTGCTATTTACAAAAAAGAGTTAAAATCGTATTTTAATTCGATGATAGGATATGTGTTCATAGCATTTTTCCTTGTAATTATAGGACTTTGGTTTTTTATACAGAATCTGCTTTACGGTTTGGCAAGTTTTGAATACACACTGTCAGCAATCAGCTTCATATTTATCCTGCTTACTCCTTTGATTACCATGCGTCTGATGGCAGAGGAAAACAAGCAGAAAACAGATCAGCTGTTATATACAGCACCAGTTACTGCTACTGACATAGTTTTAGGCAAGTTCCTTGCAGTACTTACGATATTTGGTCTGGTTATGGCCATTACATGCTTTTATCCATTGATTATGTCCATTTATGGTGAAATACAGTTTTCAGCGGCTTATGCTTCAATCTTGGCATTTTGGCTGCTGGGAGCAGCATATATGGCTATGGGCCTTTTTATCTCATCACTGACTGACAGCCAGGTAGTTGCGGCTGTAATATCCTTTGTGACGTTCTTGTTTACAGTGTTGATGGACGGAATTGCAGGAATATTCTCCTCTGATAATAAGACAGCCGTTATTGTATTTTCAGTAATTCTGGTTATTATATGTATTTTATTGTATAGAATGATGCACAACCTGACTGTTGCCATTGGAGTTGGAATAATTTCTGAAGCAGTACTTTTAATAGCTTATTTTTTAAATCCAACTATATTCGATGGTTCTGTTCGTAAAGTATTTGGCTGGCTAAGTGTTAATTCAAGATTTGAGAATTTCTCTCTAGGAGTGTTTGACTTATCAGCATTTGTTTACTATATCAGTTTTGCAGTCTTATTTAACTTCCTGACAGTTCAGGTTATTAAAAAGAAGAGATGGAGCTAGGAACGAGGGAAAGGAGAGGATAAAGATGTCAAACAAGAAAAACATAATGGATAAAATAAAAGCTTCCTTTTCCGGAAGAAAATTCAAAAGTGGCGCTTATGCTTCAATTATATCTGTTATAGTTATTGTAATCATCCTGGTTATAAACCTTATTGTCTCCAAGATGGAGATAGAAATTGATTTAACTGCCAATTCCAAATTTTCAATAACTGCTGAGACAAAGGATGTTCTTAAAGAGCTTAAGGACGATATAACAATTTACTATATTGTTCAGCAGGGCGATGAGCTAGAAGAAATTGAAAAGATAGCAAAGCAATATGAAAGGTATTCCAACAAGGTTACTTTGGTATATAAGGACCCTGTTTTGTATCCGCAGTTTGGCAGTGATCTTGTAGATGAAGAAATTACACAAAACAGTTTCATAGTAGTGAACAACAGCAATAACAGGGCAAAATATGTTGATTATGATGACATGATAGTTCAGGAATTCGATTATTCCTACTTTACTTACAGAACAACAGGAATTGATACAGAAGGTGAGTTAACCTCTGCCATTCTTTATGTAACAAGCGAAGAGCTTCCTAATGTATATGTTGTACAGGGGCACCAGGAGACTGAAATACCGGAAACCTTTAGTGAATCCCTAAAGAAGATGAATGTAAATGTACAGACTATATCAACATTGCAGGTTGAAAGCATACCAGAAGATTGTGATCTTTTATATATCAACGCTCCCAAAATTGATTTAAATGATAATGAATACAATATGATTAAAGATTACCTGGCAGCAGGGGGAAATGTAGTAATTACAGTTGACTATAGAGCATATGATCTGAAAAATGTTCAATCAATTCTGGAATACTACGGTATAAATATGGTGGAAGGTGTAATACTTGAAGGCAATATTAATCAGATGATGCCCAATTACCCTAACCTTTTATTCCCTAATATAGAAAGCCATGAAATTACATCAAAAGCTGCAGGCAGTGCGGTGCTGGCATTAATGCCTAATGCATCAGGACTTAAAACAGTTGAGACCAAAAGAAGCACATTAACAATTACTCCTTTGCTTTCCACATCTGATAAGGCATTTTCAAAGGTTAGATTGCCTATCCAAAGCATTGCAAAAGAGAACGGAGATATTGATGGACCATTTTATCTGGGATTATTATCTACAGACAACTTTAAAGGTGTTACATCCAACCTTGTAGTATTTTCATCAGAACTTACCTTTGGAGAGGAAACATCCCAGTATGCCAATGGTTATCTGCTGACAGGCACAGCTGGATATTTGCTTGGGGATACGAAAAGCTCTGTATCAATTCCAGAAAAAAGCTATGGATATAGCTACATCTATCCTCCAACAAAGCAGGCTATAATATGGGGAATAGCTACTGTATTAGGTATACCTCTTGTAATCTTCTTTGCAGGTGCTGTGGTATGCTTAAGAAGGAGGAAGAAGTAATGGCAAAAAGGAAGAAAAAAAATGCTTTTACACTAATTCTTCTTCTAGTAGTATTGGCGGCCTTATGTGGTGTTTATTTTTGGTATTCAGGCAAGAAAAAAGAGAATGAGCAGCAGGAGGATACAGCTGCAATCGACTTGCTTGAAATAGATACGGATTCAATCAGCTCCATGCATTATGTAAGGGAAGATGCTGATATTATACTTATTAAGCAGGGAGATGAGTGGGTTTCCAAAAATGAACCGGATCGACCGATAAATCAAGACAATGTAAAAGCAATGCTAAATGCCATTAAAAGCATAAAGGCAGAGAAAATTGTTGCAGAAAATCCAGATAATCTAGATGATTATGGGCTTATGAAGCCAGAAGCATTAATCGAGGTGACACTTAATGACGGCAGCGTAGTATCGCTGAAAATAGGTATAGAAATTATACATTCCATGGGATATTATGGAATGATAAATGATGATAAAAATGTATACCAGTTGCCAAGAGCGACAGGATTGCCTTTCCGCTACAACAACACAGATATGACAAAAGTTGAAGAAACGCCTGATGTAGATTCCAGCAAGATCACTTATATAAACATAAGCAATAAGAATGGCAATGATATAGAATTAAAATATCAGGGTGATAAGTTTTATAACATCAGCGGCAATACATTAAGCAATTGGAAAATACTTAAGCCATATGGAGAAGCTTACGTCGCAGATGCAGCGGCTATTCAGGGAATACAGACAAATTATTCATATTTCAGCTTCCTGTCATGTGTAGATTACAAATGTGAAGAACTTGGGAAATACGGTCTGGATGATCCTCTTGCTACCATTCACGTAGAATATACCGTAACCCGTACAGAGAAGCTTGAAAAACCAGAGCTGGATGAAGAAACTCAAAAACTCGTTTCAGAAAAGAGCTATGAAGAACCGGCAGAATATACCCTGTATATTGGCAAGCAGAACGATGACGGAAATTATTATGTACGTCTGGAAGGATCTAAGGCTGTCCATACCATGAATCAGTCTACAGTTGACAATATGCTTAATGTAAATGCTTTCAGTTTATTGGACAAATATGTATTGCTGCCTAATATACAAGATGTAGACTATATTGAGGCAGAGGCAAACGGAAAAGTCTATAAGATGGAAATAAAACGAAGAAGCGAGACAGATGATAATGGCAAGGAAAAGACAGTTGCAAGCTATTACTTTAACGGTGAAGAAGTAGAAGAAAAGCCATTTAAGACCCTGTATCAGGTCATGATTACATCACAGTATGACGCTGAAATAAAAGACAAAGTGGATTTAAATGGTGCCAAACCTGTTCTCTCCTTAAGTTTCCATCTCTTTGGCGATGGTGAAGGCACATATTCTGCCAAGTTCTATCCCTATAATGACAGCTTTAATGTTATAGAAAGACCAGATGGATTTATGGCTTTTGCTGACAAAAGAAGGATAGATGCAATAATTGAGTCAATTACCACATTTACAGGCAAGACAGCTGAACAATAGTATAAGGAATTAATATACTTGTAGTAATTCCATGAATTGCAAAGATAAGCCGGAAGTCAAATGATACGCAGGATAAACCATGTGTTTTAGCACTTCCGGCTTTATTTACGCTTGTGACCTTACGAAAGGTGCGTAGAATGTTTTTTGGTTTGTGTACAGGGAACTTGCTCCGGATATATTCATGAGAAAAAGATTCTTTATGAAAATCTTTCATAAGATCAAAATAGCATATAATTTTCAAAGTTTAGATATGCATATAAGAGTGGCAAAGTCTGTACCGTGGTGAAATAAAGGATGGATATACATACCGGATGAACGAAGCCTTATTGGCGAATCAGTTTATTATCAAAGCTGATACATTAGTTAAAATAATACTTCAGATTTTCAATAAGTACAGGTATAATTCCTGAACTAAAATTCCTTATTTAATTTATTAAATAATGCATAACTTGTACGAATATTACAGGCAGATCTATAATATATTAGCATAGGATGCATATAAAAAAGCAATCTTAAGCTATGTGGGAATGAGGTAAATGATGGATATAAAGAAAAAACTGATTTTAATTGGAATATGCCTTGCTGTCATAATAATTATATTTACCGTCAATGTTTTTTTGAAAGTTAAATCAGATAATGACAACTCTTTGATTAATGAGGGGACAGAACCTGTAATAAGCAGAGCCCAGGCATTTCGACTCCTGTCTTATCTTGAGTATGACAAGGTAAGAAGAGAGGGGCTTAATGTGGGAATATCTTATCAGGATGAAAGTATGTCCGGCTGGTATGATACATATGTTAATGCAGTCTGGAACATGGGCTTAATAGATAATGTAATCACTGAAGATCCAAAAGAATCCCTTAGTTATGGCAGTTGTAAGGAACTGGTGGATAAACTGATAATAAAAAATCCGGCTTTTCAGTCAGCATATGACAATTTAAGCTTTGATTTTAAAAAAGCTAAGGATAATATGCTTATCAAGGATTTCCTGCAGCTTTTTGAGGAACTGTGTGCCTGCTTGCCTGAAGAGAATAAGTTGCTCAAGGAAAGAAGCCTTCTTGTGCTGGGACGTGAACTTACAGATGATGGCCGTGACAGAATGGTGACTGATTCGGGGAAATACTATTATCGTTATGCGCAAAATTATATGAATTTTTTTAACACAGCTGGTGATGAAAGCATGTCAACTGAGATTGATAAGAATATTGAGCTTTCCATCACTCCTGAAAAATTTTTTGAAGATTTTATGGACAAGGGAATTGTTGCTTTGACTTGCGGAGAAGAATTGCTATACATTAAGGGAACAACAGATGAAGCCATAGTTTTGTACAATGTCTGGATAAAAAGCGGAGAGGGTACCCAGGTGGATACCTTTGTAAATGGTTTGCACAGAACCTTTCAGGCCAGACTTAAACTGTCTAATAAAATAGAAAAGGTAATAGGTGATATTACAATAAAGGATCAAAAAATAAGCCAGATTAGTGTCAAGCCTGATATAATTCGTGGAAAAGTTTTGCGTACCACAAATAGTTTCATCGAAGTTGAAGGCTATGGAGAAATTCCTGTTGATGAAAATATGAAGATATATAAGCTGTATGGAACTCTTTCACTTGAGCCAACAAGCAGCATTCTGGTGGGATATAACAATACAAATTTCATAGTATCAAAGGGAAAGATAAGTGCAGCTTTAATTACTGAGAGCATAAAGGCTGAAAATATCCGGGTTTTAATACAGACAACAGATTATGCAAGCATTTATCATGAAAAAATAGAATTTACAGCAAGCAGTGATTTTGCTGTAAGAAGTGATGAAGGTGATATGATATACAAGGCTGGAGATATTGTCACAATAGCGGCAGATGACAAGCTATTGGAAGGGGAAAGAGTTACTATAAAGCCCTTGGAAGATGATGGGAAAATTCAAAT
>ENA-OWPA01001825-OWPA01001825.1-bioreactor-metagenome-genome-assembly--contig:-NODE-1825-length-12246-cov-2.922919_pt1 | contig 12246 bp, 11 predicted proteins | sample MGYA00238139_ERZ651803 | MGnify/ENA primary metagenome ERZ651803 (study PRJEB26909, sample SAMN07631231) | bioreactor metagenome | isolation source: Switchgrass digestor | place: USA: Dartmouth...
GAGCGACACAGGTGAAAATTTTGATTACACATCAACTATTGATATTTCAATCCACGCTCCCACGCGGGGAGCGACAGGCATTTTATGAGAAGGAGGGAAAACGATGGAAATTTAAATCCACGCTCCCACGCGGGGAGCGACATACTGCTAAGTGCTTCTTTCATAAGGGCATACCTATTTCAATCCACGCTCCCACGCGGGGAGCGACGGACATTCCCTTGCGTAGTGATATAAAAGGCTCTGATTTCAATCCACGCTCCCACGCGGGGAGCGACGTCGAAAATGCTTTAAATGCACTGGAAGGGGGTGAATTTCAATCCACGCTCCCACGCGGGGAGCGACACAACGTCTATGCGCTAATTTAATGTTATTCCATATTTCAATCCACGCTCCCACGCGGGGAGCGACTAAAATCATCATTGAGAGTCTTGACGGCTCTAAAAATTTCAATCCACGCTCCCACGCGGGGAGCGACAGCAAAAATGCATAAAATTTAAGTATAAATTTTATATATTTCTAATAATTTTTCTTATTATTAAACTAGTATATTATGATTAACATTCTTAGATATAATGTTTTATTAAAAAATTCAGGTGCGAACCTACCAGGAAAATTATGTGTGCTTGGGCTTCGCACTAAATTATTAAAGTTCCTTCAGCATCATAGGATTTTTTTGCTCCTATATGTACAATTTTTGTTTTGTAGTTATTTCCCAAAAAGTAAAAACGTAAACTATCTTTATCAGTATCTATGATTTTTTCTAATTTATGCTGAACAATTTTAAAATTTGCGGGATCAATTACACATTCAAATACAGAATTTTGAACTCTCTGACCATAATTTACACATTGTTTAGCAACTTGCCGTAAACGACGCTTCCCTTCGGCGGTATCGGTCGATACATCATAAGTTATTAAAACAAACATGATGAACCTCACTTCCAAAAAAACGGCGGATAGCAATCAATATCTCCTCTTATACAGCGAGCAAGTAAAAGTGCCTGGGTATAAGGGACTAATCCCCATGGTATTTTCTCATTCAAAAAAGGATGGGTAATTATTTCTTTCTTTCGGTTCTGCCAAGCATTTAGAAATATTTTTCTGCCCTCATCAGTTAAAATAACTGCGCCGTTTTCTTTTGTAATCATATGTTTTGGTAATATTATTTTATTGTTTATTAAAGTAAGTACAAATCTATCAACAAAGATGACACGCAATTCTTCCATTAAATCCAGAGCAAGCGATTCTCTTCCTGGACGGTCACGATGTAGGAAACCTACATATGGGTCTAATCCAACACATTCAAGTGCTGACGCGCAGTCATGCGCAAGCAATGTGTATCCAAATGACAAGAGTGCGTTCAAATTATCTAAAGGCGGGTGTCTTGATCGCTCATGAAAATAAAAGTATTGTTTGTTTTGTAATATAAGATCATCAAAAATGCCAAAATAACACATTGCAGTTTCACCCTCAAGACCTCTAAGGGCACTGAGGTCTTTACATTGAGAAATGGGAATAAGACTGTCGGCTAACTTTTGTGAAACTTTTTTTATTTGCATTACATCAAGTCTCATGGCATGGTCGCGGGTAGCTCTTTCTAAGACCCATCTTGCATTAAACACCTTTCCCACTATGAAATTTCTTGCATAAGAGCAGGATAATAATTCGTTATCAGATATTCTATATTGCTCTTTTCGTAAAAGTAAGTTTCCGCGAGTTTCACCGCATACCCTTGCTAAAAAGTGTCCGTTTGGCGTTAAAAAACATATTGATATATTTCTTTTGGCACAAGCACCCATTAAGGCAGGGCTTGCACCTTTATAACCGAAATAAAGAATACACTCAAGGGTGTGAAGCGGGAAGCGTCCCAATAGATTATCGTTTTGCATAATTATTATATTCTCACCATCTAATGCTAAATAGCTATCTTCCGTCAAAACGAATAATGTGTTTAACAAATGCTTCATGGTTTATCTCCTTTTATATAATCGTTTATATATTTCTCTGCAGAAAATCTCTTGCATAATTTAGGCAAACATATTTCTGCTAGAGAGCAAGCACGGCAAAAATTGCCGGTTTTAACCTTCGGAGTGTAGCCTCGAGAATATAACATATGCATCTCTTTAATCATAGAACAGACTTCTTCTCTAAGCGCCGGCGTAAAATCAATAATTTCTCTTCGCCTAATTTCCCAATAAAACAAAGCACCTTTAGGTATACTGCATGCAAGCATCTCTTCAAGACACATTGCTTGACCGCATAATTGTAGTATATCGGCATTGTTTTCTTTAGGTTTTCCTCGCTTATATTCAACGGGAAAAGGTCTCCAAGTGCCTTCTCTGCCATAAAGAGTAATACCTTCTGGATCTTTATGGAATTCTACAACATCGCATTCGCCTGTAACTCCAAGTGTGGATGAAGAGACTTTTAAGCCTCGTATAAATAATAAATCTTTTCTTTTTTCAGAATATTGCGTATCATGGCTCCGCTCGTGTAAAATATTGCCCTCGACAGTTCGCAAATTTTCAAACCACTGCTGTTCAATATGTATAAGAGCCCATTGCCTTCTGCAAAAAGCAAAATGCTGAATTCCCGATAGTAATAAATAATCGTCTTCCTGATATTTGCTCATATCATTCTAAGGCAGGTAACACCGCCTGGAAGGTTTTGGGTATCTATTGTTATTGTATAATCATTATAGTATCTTGCGGGCATTGAATTGTCTTTACGGGTTACTGACACAAGGTCAAAAAGTTTATATGCCGGGGCATTTCCGTATTCGCTTTCATGTTTAAATACTATTAGCTCACGAACAGACATTTTGCCTCTTGCAGCCGAGCGGTCCATTTCAAACATATTAATAATTGCTTCCCAAAGAAGTTTAAGATCGTCTTCAGAAAAGCCGGTTGTTTTTCTTGCTAAATTGGCAGAGACAAATCCTTCTGCACGGTAAAGAGCATAGGGCACAATATGTTTACGACCCATTTCAGTGCCTTTATTCTCTGCATCTGCCTCTGTTGTAATAGCCACGCGGGTTATGGTGACTTCCTGCGGTACTATGGGGTCAATGCTCCGGGCAAAGCCAATCTGAACTGGACCCCTTATCTGGCCGCAGTTTAAAGCCGCTTTAACAAAAGTGGTCATTACCGCACCAAAGGTACGGATATCATAGAAATTTTTACACATAAAATCTCTTATTTTTTCGTCGATGTTTTCATCCTTCTTTTTAATTTCCTTAATATTTGATTCATTTATATTATGATAATCATAAGCTAGCCTATCCTTGGCATTTAACGGTACATCGTCTTTTATGTATATTTTGTAGCCGGGCTTGTCCTCACAAACCGCCTCCACATAGTTTCGAATTTTACGTTTCAAGCAGACATCGGTTATAATACCATGCCCTGTTTCGGGGTCAATTCTCGGCATATTGCCTGCATCAGGGTCTCCGTTCGGATTTCCGTTTTCCACATCAAATAAAATAACAAACTCGTAACGATTTTTGATAACTTCTGACATTTATTTTTCCTCCTCTTCTTTTTTTGTAAATCGATGCTGAACCTGATGATAATAACCAAGTATGAATAATCCCTGCTCTTTTAAGTTTAAGTGTGATGGGAAAGGCTCACTGTCAAGCTTATCCATAAGTTTTCCAAGCTCTTTATTTAAGGTTATTTGAAGCCCTTTGTTTTCTAATTTTGACAGATGATAGCTTGACAACCTCAAAAGATTGGGGAAAGCTACTGCTGGTGTTGTACAGGCAGAGGTAAAATATCTGTCTTTTATAGTTGTGTTAATCCCAGGGTTTGCAGCCTGCTGTATCTGTTCAAGCAGTGAGAAAAGGCGCCCTAAAACATAGGGTTTGCTGTTACAATTTTCATTGAGTGACACTGATATATCCTCCTTATATTTTTTTATTAAATAAGCTTTTATAATAGCTGCTCTGCCTCTTGTAATATTACCTTCAGCACGAATACGGATTATTACAGCGTCATATAGGGATTCGGGGTATTGTGCATTAGTTAATATTGCCCTTAGCACAGAACCTGATAAAAGAGGCGAAGGTGATTTGTTTTTAGATTTGGGGTTAACAGTTTCAAACAGCAAATCGTTAAGGGAGAGATATTCCTTTTGGTAGGGAGCTTTGATTATATTCATCCGCTCATGGTGGGTTATAATATTGTTTATTATGTTTCCAAAACTGTCTATAAGAAAAAACCTAACAGATACTCGGGCTGCGTTTGGGGACAAGCCCAAGATATAAAAAGGGGTGTTCAGTGAGATTTCTTCAACAGCTTCGCCTGCCGCCGCTTTCTTTAATATTTCCTTTAAGATAAAATCATTATCAATATTAGGATTTATTGAAGCCATAAACCAGTCCTGCAGCACCGGGTCGGCATTGTCTGCCCAAAATACAACAACCATGTCACCTATTATTTGACGGTGCTTTGTATCAGACAACAGGTAATTTAGGGCTGCGCCATAGGCAAATGCAGCGTATTTACTGACAGGCGCATTAAGGCCCTGCTCGCCGTCACGACCGTATGATGCATATGCAGGTTCATTAAAGGAGACAAGTGAAGCACCCGCAGGCTGAGAGCCCGGTATGCCCTTAATGGCAGGGTGCAGCCGCTCTATTGGAAATTCTTTGCCTGTGACAAGGCATTGCATTACCCTGCCGGTGTCTTTATTTTGGTAATATTTATCCCATGCATTTAAAACATTTATGTCTTCATGGGCGAAAGTTTTGCCCACTACCATAAACACAAGATTCTCGCCGGCTAATAAATCATCATAATAATCTCTTATCGTTTGGTTTTGTGTGGCATATTCAGGCTTCCAGGATTTAAAAAAATTTCTCAGAGCATAAGCTGCAGGCCCATCCACATTTTCAAGAATGGTTAGATGCAGGTTTTGTGCGGCCGAAAAACACTCGGCAGTACGCTTTGCTTTTTCTTCTTTTCCTATTCCTAATAAATATTGAGAGTTATCACACAGAAAGTTGGAAGCAACGTTTGATGCGCGTTTTATGTGCTCGGGCACCTTCATACGCTGGGGAAGAGAGGCGACCTTTTTGCCAAGTGATTTTTCTTCTTTCAGGGGAATTATATTTATAAGCTCACCATTTTCAGAGATGTTAATTGCATATGATACGTTTTCATAACTATAACCTGGTTTTGCAATATCTCCCCGCTGCTCAAGTTTTTCATAATAGTTAACAAGCGCTTGCAATATCATTGAAACACCTCGCTATCCGTCAGGTCCAGAACACCGTTTTTAAGCACCGCCCTAAAAAATGTTGGCTTAATATTCCGGGGATCAGAAAAATCCAAATCATATAGCATATATCCCAGATCCTTTTCGCCAACATATGGAGTTTGAATTTTATCCCCCTCAAATAATTTAAAGTTCGCAGGGAATTCACGGCATCCAAAACAGGGTTGATTAAAGCATTGGCCGTTTTTCATTCGCCTGATTGCAATGGCATAATGTTTGTCGCAGGTATCATTTTCGCCAGCTTTATCGGTCAATTCAAAGTGGGCCTCGATTATGTACCTGACATCCTTAAGCAAGAGGGAAGCACGTTGCTGAATGTCCTTTGAGGTGCTGATACATAATAAATCATTGCCACCATTCATCACAGCTTTAACATTTCGGGCTGAGATTTTAGATTTTACCTCATTTCGCCGAACATTAGTCCATTTTATTGGATTTAGAACGTAAATCCTGTCTATAACCCAGCGAATGGCCGGCTTCCAATAGATTGACTCTATAAGTCCCCGTGCGGCGGATGGGGTAATTATGTCGTATGATACACGCTCCACCTTCATTTCCGGCCTTGAAAATAATGCATAATCCCCCCATACCTCAAGTTTAATGCCAAAACTCATTTTCATCGCCACCTATTTAGTAAATTTATATATATATGTTATTATATTTAAAATATAGCATAATTTACTAAAATTCAAGTTTATAATATCAAATTATAATAAATATTGTCGATTAACATTTATTAAGATTATTCATAATAAAGGCAAACGGCAGGGGTTTACCCTGCCGTTTATGAATTTAAAAAATTTTGCACTAATTATATCATTATACCCAAACCTTCTTCCACCGAACATATAAGGCCCTTTTCTTCTGAATAATAATTTAAATCGGTAAGAAGTGAAATATCATCATCTATCATTTCTATGGCTCCAATATTGTAAAGTGCCCTCCAATGTTCCTCATATATATTTACCGAGAATAAAGCCGACTGCCTTAGTAATTTATTTGACCGGCTACCTTTTTTTAGTTGTTCAGCAATCTCTTGTGCTGCAGGCTCTTTGGGAATTAAAACAGTATGGGTGTCGCTTTGTATTAGACTGAATTCTTCAGAAATAGTTGCAAAAGGAAAAGAAAAGCCATTTTTTACACCATCTTCAAGCCGATTGACAATATTTTTGCTATCAAGATTTTCGCCTTTGACATTATAAAGGGTTTGAAAATAATCCCTTATAGCATCAGGATTTGACACATCATTATACCGATTGGCAATAATTCTCGCAACCTCTGTAGGCTGTCTTAATGACAAAGGTTGATGTGATTGATACTTTTCTTCTGATTTAAATATATATGTAATACTTTCCTCGGCTTTATATCTGTTTTCGCGGTTGCAGCGCCCGGCTGCCTGAATTTGCGAATCTAAACCCGCTTCTTCTCGATAAACAATGGGAAAATCCACATCTACACCCGCTTCTATTAAACTTGTTGAAATTACACGGCATGGCAGCCCCTTTGACAACCTGTCACGAATCTCATTTAAAATCCATTTTCTATGTTGGGGATACATAAGGGTTGATAAATGATAGCACCCCTCTTCATTTAAAGAGTCAAAAATATTTTGGGCGTGTTTGCGGGTGTTTACAATGCAAAGAACCTGCTTTTGCTCTGTAATGCGTTTAATAAGCTCTTCATCTGATAACTGACCGATATTCTGTATATTGCAGCGGTGAAAAAAATCAAATAGCTCTTGCGTATTTTCACAAATCTCTGTACTTTTAATTTCAGACGGAAACAGCTTTTCAAGCGCGGGCTGGGTTGCGCTGCAAAGAACCGCCGTGCAGTTATAATTATAAACTAATTCTGAAATTGCACGAACACAAGGATATAAATAAGGTATTGGTATCATCTGGGCTTCGTCAAATATAATAACACTGTTGCAGATGTTATGTAGTTTTCGACACCGAGAGGGTTTATTTGAAAACAGCGATTCAAAAAACTGAACGTTAGTTGTCACAATTATAGGGGCGTCCCAATTCTCTGACGCCAGCCGGTGAAAGGATTTTTCACTGTCTTCATCATCATAGTAAACATTGCAATGATGCTCTAAAACATTATTGTCTCCAAGTATTTTACGAAATACTTCTGCGTTTTGCTCAATAATGCTGGTATAAGGAATGACATAAATTACCCTGTTTAAACTATGTTGTATTGAGTGACTAAGCGCGAATGCCATTGAAGAAATAGTTTTTCCGCCGCCTGTTGGTACTGTAAGAGTAAATAATCCTTTAGGGTTTTTACCCATTTTTAGGCATTGGTTTAATATCTCATTTCTTTTTTTATTTAATGGGTTCTTAGGATTTTTAAATTTACTGATATATTGAAGCAATTTATTATACAAAGAATTAATAACATCATAATTGCCTCTGATAACAGTACCATTTTTCATAAAGTTTTCAGTATCTAAAAAATCACTGTCAACCAGGCAGGAGAATAGCATATGTATGAAAAACGAGGCTGTAAATCCTCCCATTCCTATTGCTGAAGGCGGGGTGATTTTTTGGGTGACTTGTTGGTCTAATTTAATATACTCTTGAAAAGCACTGTAATTTGGTACTTGTTTTTTGAGACGGCCGTAAAGCGTATGAGCATCAGCCCTATCTACAATACTGCCGCCATCGGGCAAACCGCCATGATGGCCGGCTATACAGTATGCGGGAATTAGCCCTGCTATTTTTTTAACCTCTTTTGCCCCAGCCGTGGAATGGTCAACTGATGGGCCATTGTTTAAAATTCGATTTTCAAACTCTTTGGAGTATTTTCCCAAATCATGGGCTATTCCTATAAGATGACCCAAGGCACCCGCATTGAAATAATCAGCGAACTTTTTGGAAAGGGCTGCGGTGTTTATTAAGTGTTCTTCTATTGTCTGCAATCTGCCATCTTCACTTTTATGGGCAAAAGACAACATTCTCACCCCCATATAATCCCTTTTTTAATTAATTATAACACATAAAAGCAACAGCTACCATAATTACATATAACAACAGATAGCTAAGGAAGGATGAAGTGGTACTTAATATAATCCTAAAAACTATAAAAATAAAAAAATCGCACCCTTTGTGCGATTTTTTTATATAAATATTAATTAATATTTACATTGCTTTTAAGAGATTAGCCATATAGGACTTCTTTCTGGCGGCGGTATTCTTGTGAATAATGCCCTTCGACACAGCCTTATCAACCTTTATAACTGCATCGTAAAATGCCTTTTGAGCTTTATCCTTATCACCCGAAGCAACGGATGTTTCGAATTTTTTAATATAGGTTCTGAGTGCATTTTTAATTGACTGATTTCTAAGAGTTTTAGCGGCTGCAACCTTAACCCTCTTCTTAGCGGATTTAATATTCGGCACTAATGTACACCTCCTTAGCATTTTATCACTGATGGATATTCTATCATTATTTCAAATTCTTTGCAATACTTTTTTTAAGCCAGGCGTGCTTTTTTAAGGCTTTTGTATACAATTACTGCCAAAGCAAAATCTACTAAGCTGTGGGCCACATATCCAAGCCCATAAACTAGCATTAATATGCCGGCGGTTCTGAAATTTGGCATCATTATATAAACGACAATGGATTCTAAGATTGAATGGATGACTGAAATAATAACCCCAAAGGTTATGGTTTTGGGCATGCTTTTAAGTATTTTCTCATCCCTTTGTATAAGCCATGCGCCACCAACTGCCCAGATAATATGTGATAGTGCCCTGAACCCCACAACCGGAGGCAATGTAATAAAGAAGCCAATGCTAGTTCCTGCGCCCACAATAAGGGCTGTCAGTGGGGAAATAAAAACTGCTATGAAAAGGGGCAGGTGTGAGGCTAATGTGTAGGATGCGAAAACATCAAACTGAAGCTTTGGCATAAACATTGGTATAACTATGCCCAGTGCTGTAAGCAGCGCAGATAAAACAATGTTTTTAATGTAATAGTTTGGTTTATACATAGTGACTCCCATTAAATTGGTATTTGTTAATTATGTTAACATAATAAGGGTAATAATACAAGTTTTTATGCTAAAAATAATATGGTTAAAAGTTATGATAATTAGGAGGGAAATATGAGTATTAATAGTGCAATTAAAACAGATTTAGCCATTGAGGCAAAGGAACTTGCAAGCGCACAGCAGGGTGAAGTGGCGGGTGTAGAAAGCGAAGAGACCCAGGTGCATGGTTTTACGGTAAACAGGCTCAAAATTGTAAATGAAGAAGGGGAGCGTAACATGAATAAGCCAAGGGGCAATTATGTTACCATTGAGCTTCCCAGGGATTATAGGTATGATTTTGAGCTTTTTAAAAACGCCGTTTCGGTAATAGGATTTGAAATTTCTCGGATTTTAAACCTAAAACCTGATGACAGTGTATTGGTGGTTGGTCTTGGAAACTCGGCCATAACAGCTGACGCGCTGGGGCCCCTTGCCATACGCTCCACATTAATAACAAGACATGTAAAGGAACAAAACATAGAAGGGGGAGATTTTGACCACTTCAGGCCTGTGGCCGGACTTGTCCCTGGTGTTATGGGTCAGACGGGGGTTGAAACAGTGGAAATTATTAAAGGACTTGTGTCAAGAATTAACCCCTCGGTTTTAATTGTAATAGATGCATTGTCTGCAAGACGCCTGTCAAGGCTTGCAACCACCGTTCAGATCAGCGATACGGGAATAAACCCCGGATCGGGGGTAGGCAACAGCCGTTCGGAAATTTCTGAAAAGAGCATAGGAATTCCTGTAATTTCGGTGGGTATACCGATGGTAGTAAATGCAGCAACTATGACTGCGGATGTTATAGAACTTATAAGTGAAGAGATAAAAAAGCAGGCCCAGGATAACAAAGGCATATTTACCTTTTTAGAGACACTTAATAGGGATGAGCTTTATACCCTGTCGATTGATTCATTAAAGCCTTATGATTTGAATCTATTTGTAACGCCTAAGGACATTGATGATATTGTGGCATCGGGGGCAAGGCTTTTGGGGTATTCAATTAATACCGCACTGCAGAAGGATATGACGATAGATGAGATGTTTCAGATTTTATCATAAAAACCTTAAAACGGCCTGCCGAATTTTTCGGCAAGCCGTTAACTTTAAATTTTATTTATAAAATTTTAGCGGATAGCTAAAACTAAGAAATTTATAATAAATAGAATGGTTGAGCCCCAAAGAATGGGATGCACCTGTTTTAATTCACCTTTGAAGATCTTAACTATACAATAAACTATGAAGCCTGCTGCGATACCATAGCTGATGCTGTATGCAAAGCTCATGAATGCAACTGTCATAAATGCGGGTACTGCTTCAACAAAATCGTCCCACTTAATATGGATAAATGATGCTGCCATCATAACACCGACAACGATAAGTGCGGGAGCTGTTGCCTCAGCAGGAACAATACCAATGGCACCCGAGAATGGCAGGCAGAGGAGGAATAAAATTGCTGTAACAACACTTGTTAAACCTGTGCGGCCGCCTGCTGCAATACCTGCTGCACTTTCAACATAAGTAGTTGTATTGGAGGTTCCAAATAATGCACCGATGGATGTAGCTGTAGCATCTGCAAAGAGGGCTTTATCCATCTTGGACTTAAATCCCTTGCTGTTTTCAAGAGCGGCTTCGTCATTGGCATCGAATATGCCGCTGACACGGCCTGTACCGATAAATGTGCCTATTGTGTCAAATGTGTCGGAAAGGCTGAAGGAGAATATTGTAATTAGTGAAAGTAATATTTTTTCGGTTGTATTAAACATGGATTTAAATCCCACGTCGCCGAAGAAGGCAAATGCAGTTTCTTTAACATCGCCGATAGCTTCAATACTAAACCAATTAACATTATCAAGTTTTACAACACCCATGGGTATACCAATTACGGTAGTTGCAACAATGCCAATAAAAAGGGCGCCTTTCACATCTAAGACAAGCAAAACAATAGTGATAATAAGACCGATTAGGGCAAGAAGAACACCGGGGGTGTTAAATTCAACCAAGGCCGGAACAGCACTGCTGTTAGCCACAATTGTTCCATCAGCCAGTTGGTTATATGTTCCAGGGTCTGAAGTGAACTGTAAAAATCCTGCATTTTTAATGCCTATGTAAGCAATAAATAGACCGATACCGCCGCCAATGGCATTTTGAAGCGACTGGGGTATTGATTTAATAATGCTCTTTCTTACCTTTGTAACGGTTATTAAGATATTAATAATACCGCAGATAAAGACAAGAGCTAATGCTTCCTGCCACTTGAATCCAAGGCCGAAGCATACTGTAAAGGTAAAGAAGGCATTGAGCCCCATACCAGGAGCCTGAGCATAGGGTACATTAGCCACAAGGCCCATTACAAGAGTACCAACTACTGCAGCCAAAATGGTAGCCACAAATACGCCGCCCCAAGGCATACCAGTTTGCGACAGTATATTGGGATTTACGAAAATAATGTAGGCCATGGTAAAGAATGTTGTTACACCGGCAACAATTTCGGTTCCAACCGTGGTGCCGTTTTCCTTAAGTTTGAAAAACTTTTCCAAGATCTTAAACCTCCTTTTTAAATTACTACTATTTTAACATAGTAAAGCGATATATTGCAATATATTTCTTTCAAATGCAACATTATGTAACATAAATATGTAAAAAATGACCTAAAAGCAATTATAATATTGCCTTAATATTAATATTTTGTTTACAAATGGACTATTGACAGTGCTTTTTGGTAATGCTAATATAATAATGAATTTAGCACTCAAGAGTGTAGAGTGCTAAAAAAGAAAACTGGCCCAGAAATGAAGGTGAGGTAATGGAGCTTAGTGACAGAAAGAAAAGAATATTATATGCGATTATTACTGACTATGTAAATACTGCGGAGCCTGTTGGATCCAAAACCATAACCGAAAAGTACGGGCTCGGGTTTTCTTCAGCAACTATAAG
>ENA-OWPA01001828-OWPA01001828.1-bioreactor-metagenome-genome-assembly--contig:-NODE-1828-length-12214-cov-9.353547_pt1 | contig 12214 bp, 12 predicted proteins | sample MGYA00238139_ERZ651803 | MGnify/ENA primary metagenome ERZ651803 (study PRJEB26909, sample SAMN07631231) | bioreactor metagenome | isolation source: Switchgrass digestor | place: USA: Dartmouth...
TGGAAGTATAAGGAAAGTATATAATAGCTATTGGATAAACAGCTTCATAAGAAGGTATGCAGGGGATAATACCATAAAAGGAAGGGTTACAGTTAACGGAAAGGGTATTCCCTATGTTCAGATATACATTCACACCAAATCCCAATATGGGACCTATAGCCCTGATAATGAATTATATATTGCCATAACGGATTTCAACGGAGGCTTTGAAACTATAGGCTTAAAGGAAGGGGAATATGAAATAGGCATAGGAGTAAGCCAGCCTTTAGCTTATGATTTGGTTTACAGGGAGAGAAATGAAAGAATGCTTCAGGTTAAGGGAGATACAACCTATAATTTTGAGTTTACAGAGCCTATGGAGATAATAAGCCCAAAGGGAGAGTTTGCTTTAAAGGATAGTACTTTTCACCTTAAATGGGAGAGGATAGAAGGAGCAGAGTACTATGAAGTACATGCCGTAAGCTTTGATAATCCTTATGATATGTCCGGCAGCAGCATAATCTATGCCATTCCAGATGAAAAAGGGGAATATGAAATTCCGGATACTGAAGCAAATATAGATATAGATGTGGTCAATTTTTACTCTTCTGCAGTGTTCTATTCAGGAGAAGATGAAGAGAGGATAATTAATCCAGGTGGCATACTGGGCACCTTTTATCCCGGAATAAGGGTGCCAATAATAGTAAAGGCCTATGATGCAGAGGGGAATATATTAAACAGCACATTGCCCCTTGTGTCCGACTATGAGGATATGACCATTGTTAAAGTTGAAAACAGGGAGCTTTCCGAAGGTGAAAGGCTTATAGCAAATATGGAATACGAGGAAGCTATAAGCTACTATGAAGATATTCTGGAAAGGGATGATAAGAACACAGAAGCCCTTACCTATCTGTCAAGGCTTTATGCTGAAGGCTGGAGGAAGGGGACTGAAAGTTTAGATAAGGCAAGGGAATATGCTGAAAGGCTTTACAGCATAACCGGCGATGATAAGGTATTAATAAGGATTAACAATGTATCGGAAAAAAGAAGATAAGAAAATAAGACAGCGGAACCGTCCCTCTGTCTTATTTTCTTATTTTATATTGTTAAGGTATATTACCTTTCCAAGATTCCTGCTCGTTTTGCTTTTGCTGGAGAGTATATTGAATACCAGCTTCCCAAGAGGTGTGATGGAGAAGCTGAAGGTAGGATAATAGCTGTATTCCATAAGTCCTATTAGCTTAAAGTACTTCAGATATACCATTACATATTTATACGCTTCTATTGACACTATATTGAACTCACTGTATTTGTAAAATATTCCTTCCTTAAGCTGGCTCAGCATTTCTATCAGGTTATTCCTTGCTGATTTTGCAACTTTGGAATTCAAACCCCTTTTATTTAAGCAGAAGAAGCTGTCGCTCAGTATATATTGAACAAACAGGCTGTATTTTTCCTCATCAGTAAGCCTTAGATACTGATGGGCTTTTTTAGTGGTTACAAGGGATTCCCCCTGTATCTGTGATAAGCTTTGGTCCAACGAGAAATGGTAAAAGAACTCCAGCATGGGGAAGTCTTCCTGATTTGGAGTTTTTCTTACTGCATTTTCGCTGATTTCCATTATCTTGTTTAATTCCAGAAGGTCCTTTCTTTTAATATACTTTCTTTTCTTTGTCAATTCGATGGAATTGCTCATCATATAAAGTATAAACCTCTCAAAGTCCATTATGAAATCAAATGCGGACTCGTTTATTGCATGGGATATGCTGTTGGATATTGCCCTGTTTATCTCAAAGGCGGGTGCAGTATTTTCTCTGTTTTTTATATACAGAAACCTGTTCTTGCTTATTTTCAGTATCTTTTCATAGGCGTCCTTGTATTCCGGATTCATGTTTTTCAGAAACCTCAGGTATTTTTTAAATGTGGATATATATGAGCTCAATTCCTGCTGTGTTGATATGAACCCGTCCTCAATAGCCTTGCTGAATATGATTTCCAAATCCAGCTGGTTTATATCATGAAGGCTTATTCCATGTTCAATGAAATAGTTTTCAAATATATTTATAAGGTTTGTTATGTGTTTTTTTATCTCTGACCTTGGCATATGGTTTTGAAGGTAGTATTCAAAATCATCCAGCTCATCGTACAAAACTGCAGTAATGTCCTCTTCATCCAGCCCCATATCTATGGCATCGTATATGCATTCTGTATATATTCTGTATACATTTATGCTGTTCAGCTTCAGGTACCTTTCAATTGTCAGATCTGGGTATTTAAACCTTGTGCGGTTAAAGTCAACAAACACATCCTCCACAAACTTATCCTTGATGGATGCAGGCAAAAAGCTTATGTTGCCTATGAATCCCTTATAACTTATTATATTTCCTATCCTGCCGAATATAAAATCCCCCTTATCCAGAAGGGATGATGTGGTAGGGTCCCAGAGAACGTGTTCCTTTGTGGTTAATAAATCCTTTATATATATTTTATTGTTTTTTATATCCATTACTTCATACAGGGATATAAAGGATTTGTTTCTCTCCATGAGTATTTTCTTTTCCATAGTTGAAAGCTCATCAGGCTTATCCTCCAGCATCTGCTCTATAAAGGTTTTTCCTGAGCTGTTTCTATAATCTATGCTTACCCATACGTTGAAGGCAAGTCTTGCTTTTTTTTCATCAAAATCTGGATAATAGAATTCTATTGTTTCAAGAGTCCTGTCATCCTTAATGTTTTCATTTATATAATCGATAAGCTTCTTAGTTGCATTTTCCTGTATTGTCTGTATATCCTCATAACCCAACTTGCTCATAATGTCCTCCAAAACAAAAAAGTAATTAATCATATATATTATATACTAATATGCCTATATGTGCATAATTGATTAATAAACTTTTTAACAAATAATATCAGCATTTTGCATGTAATGTGCAATATTTGCCTTAATTTGATATATTCAGGATTTATTGACCATATATTCCTTTTATTGGAACAGAGTAAAGGTCAAAAAAATCAAAAAAACCTATTGACAAAATATTAAATACATTTTATCATTTTAAACATTAATATCTAAAATGTCAAGGAAGCAGAGAGTAGTTATGCAAAGTACATCCTACAGAGAACTGGGGTAGGTGAGAGCCAGTAGATGGAAAGCATAATGAAGAGAGCTGCTAAGATGGACGGGACAAAGTCTTTAAAGATGAGTATCCTGTCACGCATTCAAGGCGTTATCTGATTCGAGATGTATTTTACTGGTAAAATACAATTAGAGTGGCACCGCGGGCACAACTCGTCTCTACATATGGAGACGGGTTTTTTTATTACAAAAAAATTTGAAAACAATTCAGCTGAATTCAATACAAAAAATATACAAGGAGAGGTGTATGAGATGAAGAAGAAATTGACTATCTTGAGGAGCCAACATCCGGCAGCGTATATATTGACGGGAAGGATATAGCAAAATCGGGGAATGAACTGGATAAAATAAGGCAGAAAATAGGAATGGTATTTCAGCATTTCAACTTATTCCCTCACAAGACAGTAATGGAAAACATAACATTGGCTCTGGTATTAACAGGAAAGATGACAAAGAAGGAAGCGGAAGATAAGGCCATGGAGCCGGAAATAATGCTGTTTGATGAAGCCACATCTGCATTAGATCCTGAAATGGTAGGGGAGGCACTAAAGGTTATGAAGGACCTGTCCAGAACAGGCATGACCATGATAGTGGTAACCCATGAAATGGCCTTTGCCAAGGAGGTAGCAGACAGGGTGATTTTCATGGCTGATGGAGAAATTGTAGAGGAGAACAATGCAGTAGATTTATTTGAAAACCCTCAGAATCCGAGAACAATAGAGTTTTTGTCAAAGGTATTATAGTTGATACAGGGACAGGTTTTTCCTGTCCCTTAAGTTTTTGAAATCAAGATTGTTGACATGGGAAAATTGAGATAGAATATATAGGGAAAGAGCTTTTGAAGGAGGCACAGAATACATGAGTAAGCAGCTTAAATACGATTTTTTGCTCTTATTGGTAGCCTTAGGATGGGGATTTTCCTTTTATTTAATAGATATAACTCTAGAACACATGGGGCCATTTATGTTAAACTCTTATCGCTTTATTATTGCATTTTTGGTAATTGGAATGTTTTCCTTTAATAAATTGAAAAATCCTTCCAGGCATACTTTAAAATATAGCTTGATAATTGGTACTGTATTCTTTATTGCATATGGACTATCCAATATAGGGATAATGTTTACATCCCTGTCTAATGCCAGCTTTCTGCCTGGGCTGTCTGTTGTATTTACTCCAGTTCTGTCAGCACTTATATATAAGAATAAACCTGAGAGGAAATTCATACTGGTAGTTTTAATGAGCATTATTGGAACCGGACTGCTTACCTTAAGAGAGGGGTTTGATATTAACTCGGATTATTTCTTTGGGGACTTTGCAAGCATATTAACTGCATTTTTCAGTGCCCTGGCAATTGTTCTGACAGGTGGTGCTGTTTTAAAGGAGGAAGTGGACTCATACCAGCTGGGGGGTGTATCAGTTGGGAGTAGTGGGAGTATTAAGCCTGATATTTGCATTAGCCTTTGAAATGCCTGCCATGCCTTCCCTTCCGCATATCTGGATTACAGTGCTATTTCTTGCCCTTTTCTGCACCGGGTTTGCCCTTGTAATTCAGCCTGTTGCCCTGAAGTATACCACAGATGGCCATGTGGCAATTATTCTGGCAATGGAGCCCTTGTTTGCCGGGTTTGTTGCATATTTTATTGCAGGTGAAGTATTGAGTAAAAGATCTTACCTGGGGGCAGCACTGATGATTATCAGCATATTTATAATGGAGATTGACTTTAAGGGCCTGAAGGAAAGGATACATAAGAACAGGCTGGGTGAAACCCATTGTACGGGAGAAAAAGAATAACAATTGTTTATATTTGAAAAATATGATATTATTATAAAAGAATTTGTAGAATAGGTGTTTATATGTTTGGTTATGTACAGCCCTTGAAGCCAGAGCTTAAAATAAAGGAATATGCATGTTACAGGAGCTATTACTGCGGGGTTTGCAAGGCTCTGGGAAGGTATAATGCCATATCCAGAATGACTATTACCTATGATGCAGCTTTTCTTGCCATTGTCAATTCTTCAGTTATGGAGGATGTGCCACAGGTGCGGCTGGAAAGGTGCATTGTAAATCCATTTAAGCCCAAGCCTGTAATAAGGGACCATAGTGCTACAGACTATGCTGCAGCAGTAAATGCCCTTTTGGCATATTTCAAGCTTATAGACAGCTGGAAGGATGACAGAAATCTTCTGTCATTATTCGGTTCCGGTTTGATTAAACCTGTCATAAGTAAAATCCGAAATGCCTATCCGGATATATATAAAAGCATAGAGGACCATATTAGGAATCTGGATTGTATTGAAAAAGAAGGTGTGCCCTCCATAGACAGGGCGTCTGAACCCTTTGCAAGGCTTATGTCAGAAATTTTGCCATATCCTGAACTGGATAAGACAAACCGCAGGGTTCTTTCATGGATGGGATACAATCTGGGGAAATGGATTTACGTAATAGATGCCTATTGTGATATAGATGACGATTTGAAGTCCAAAAGCTATAACGTAATGGTAGCTAAGCAAAAAGGAAGCCTTTCAGCTGAGGAGATAAGAGAAAAAAACCGTGATGAGGTAGAGTTTGTATTGAAATCCTGTTTATCCGAAATAGGAAAGTCCTATGAACTTCTGGATATAAAGAGAAATTCAGGGTTGCTGGAGAATATCATTTTTCTTGGATTATTTGACAGAACCCTAAAAGTACTAAACGATGGAGGAGAAAAGAATGGATCCATACAAGGTGCTGGGAGTAAGCCCAAATGCCACAGAAGAGGAAATCAAGGCTGCTTACAGGAAACTGGTGAAGAAATATCATCCTGACAAGTTTGCAGGTACTGATTTAGAAGACGTAGCCAAGGAGAAACTTCAGGAGATAAATGAAGCATACTCAATGCTTATGGGGAATAATTCTTCCCAAAGAAGGTCATATTCCAATGAAAATGCGTCATATCAATATAATAGCGGACTAAGCGATTTGCAAAAGGTAAGACAGATGATTTTTGCTGGAAACTACTATGAAGCAGAAAGATTGCTTATGAATATAAGTATAAGAAATGCTGAGTGGTATTTCCTATACGGAATTATACTATGGCAGAAAGGATGGTATTCAGAAGCCCGTTCAAATGTACAGAGGGCTGTAAACATGGACCCCACCAATGCAGAATACCTGAGCACCCTTAATCGCTTTAACAGTGCATTTAACATGTACCAGACCCGTCCTGTGGGAAGGACTAGCAGCGATGATTTCTGCGATTTATGTGCAACCCTTTACTGTGCCGATTGCCTCTGCGAATGTTTAGGCGGAGATTTAATAAGATGCTGTTAGTATTTCATTGGAGGATTTAATATGATTTTCAGGAATCATTCAATACCTATCCAAAAGAAGATATCCCTGGGAGGCATATTGGCAGCATTGATAATAATATGCCTCATGGCTGCTGCATGGCTTCCAACCAATAAGCTGTTTTTCCTTGCAGCAAGTTCACTTTTTTCATCGGTTATGGTAACAAAGGTGGATTTGGCAAGCGCCCTTTTATTATACGGAACAACTTCCATTCTAGCCTTTTTTGTAATACCATCAAAGGCTATTTTTGTTGCCTACATATTGTTTTTTGGAATATACGGGATTGTTAAATTCCTGTGCGAGAGGATACATTTGTCTGTTTTAAGATGGGCTTTAAAGCTTCTATTTTTCAATATAGCCCTGGGAATTTCATATTTACTGATTAATACAGTATTTATAGGGGAATTTGCAGCAAAGCTGCCTATCCAATTGCTGTGGGGATTAATGCAGGTAGTATTTATTATATATGATTTTATGTATACCCTTTTCATAAGCTATTATTATGAAAAGCTGGATAAGAGGATTTGGCCTTCCCGTTAAATTAATTTACTCTCATATTATTTTCCTTTCTTTTTTCCCGTCTTTGTTTTATTATTTTTTTGGGTATAATAAAGTGAAATTACAATTTAATACTAGGGGTGGCATAATGAAGCTAATAATACCAGTAATGGTGGGAGCAGTAATTGGATATGTAACCAACTGGCTTGCCATAAAGATGCTCTTTAGACCTCATGAGGAGAAGAGAATCTTTGGTTTTCATATTCCATTTACTCCCGGGCTTATTCCAAAGGAAAGAAGTAGAATTGCCAAAAGCATAGGCGAAACAGTGGGAGGATATCTGTTATCACCTGAAGTAATTATGAATTCATTAAAGGATAACAGGATTGAATCCTATATAAAGGAATGGGTTGGATCCAGCATAAACAAGCTAAAGGAAGAGGAAAGGACAATAAGGGATTTTATAGTAATGTTTGCGAAGGAAAACTATAACAGTATATTAAAAGGGGTAAAGTATAAAACGGCAGGATATATTTTAAAAGAATTAAGAAAGGAAGAATTTAAGCAGAAAATAAGGGAATTAATAGAAAGAAGCATTTCAGGCGAATCAATGGAAAGCATATATACCCTTTTAAGCAGTAGAATAGAGCTTTTTTTATCTGAACTTAAATATTCGGACAAAGCCCAGGAATTTCTTATAAGCGCCATAGGGAATAAGCTAAATGAACTGGCACAGGACGAGAGAATATTAAGGGAGATAATTCCTGATAACTTTATTGATTCCTTTAATTCTTTTGTTGAGAATAACAGCGAATATATTGCCCGTATTTTAAGGGATATGCTGGATGACCCGATGGTGGAAAATAGGATTAAGGAGTCCATTTGCAGTCTGGCTTCCCAGAATATAAACAGGCTTATTGCACTGTTTATAAGCCCTGAACTGATTGCTGATAAGCTTTACGGGATTATTAAGGACTATATAAACAAGCCTCAGGCAAATGAAGGGATAGTAGAAATATTGAAAAAGGCAGTTGATAAAATACTGGACAGCAGGGGAGATATCATATTCACAGAAATTTCATCCATAGTTGGAGAAGAGCAGATATCAGGCATTTCCAAAAGCATACTGGCGTATGTTTCTTCTGAGGAAAACCTTAGGAAGGTTTTGGATATAATCTTTGAAAAAATGGAATCTGAAAAACCGGAAATCATAAAAACCATTTTGAATTCATTATACGCAAAAATAGAGGAAATGCTGGATAAAGAGGAATTACAAAGCAGCATATATATTATTACAGATGAATTCATTGAGAATATGATAAATACCCCTGTTTCATCAATGGTCCATAGTGTGGATGAAATAATGGCTGAAAGGATTTCAGGGTTTATAATGGATATATTCAAATATTTCATCAAAGCCAGACTGCCTTATGTAGTGGAGCTGTTTAATATCTCTAAAATAGTGGAAGATGAGATAAACAGCTATGATGTTGAGTTTGCGGAAAAGCTCATAGTTGAAATAGCTGACAGGGAGCTTAAGGCAATAACATGGCTGGGAGCATTACTGGGGGGAATAATGGGATTGCTGTCTCCACTGCTCCAGATGCTCTATACGTAGCTTGTATATTTTCAGTTTTTCAATGGACAAGCAAGAAGGAGTGCGAATATGGATTATAAAAGCTTACTCAAGAAATGCACCTTATGTCCCAGAAATTGCAGTGTAGATAGAACCCAGGGCAAGGCTGGATACTGTAAAGCAACGGATGAGCTTATAGTTGCCAGGGCTGCCCTTCACATGTGGGAAGAGCCCTGTATTTCAGGTGAAAATGGTTCCGGAACTGTGTTTTTCTCCGGGTGTTCAGTGGGATGTGTCTACTGCCAGAACTATACTATTGCAAAAGGGCTGTCAGGAAAGAGGATTACCATAGAAAGGCTTTCAGACATATTTCTGGAGCTTAAGAATAAGAATGCAAACAACATAAACTTGGTTACCCCTACCCACTATGCGCCTCAAATACTGGAAGCTCTAACTATGGCAAAAGGAAGAGGGCTTAATATTCCCGTTGTATACAATACAAGCGGGTATGAGAAGGTGGAAACATTAAGGCTGCTGGATGGGTTTGTAGATATTTATCTTCCGGATCTGAAATATATGGATGAAAATATGGCCAAAAGGTATTCCAATGCAGCTGATTATTTCAAATATGCCTCAAAGGCAATAGAGGAAATGGTTAGGCAGGCTGGAAATCCGGAATTTGATGAAAATGGAATCATGAAAAAGGGAGTCATTGTGCGCCACCTGATTTTGCCCGGATTTGTTGAGGATTCAAAGAGAATAATTGAATACCTGCACAGGGCATATGGCAATAGCATATATATCAGCATTATGAATCAGTACACTCCACTTCCTCATGTTAAGAAGTATCCAGAAATAAACAGAAAATTACAGGATGAGGAATATGAAGAAGTGGTGAATTTTGCAATAAGCCTTGGCGTGGAAAACGGATTCATCCAGGAGGGGGAAACGGCGCTGGAAAGCTTCATACCGCCATTTAACAATGAAGGCGTATAGTGCATTATTATTTCATATCATGAAAACTTACAAAATATGTATAGTAATAAGCATTTTGTTTAATACGAATAAAATGATATAATAATAAAAAAGTAAATATTTGTAATTTTTAAGAAACTTGTAAGAATTTTTTAATCAGATTTTCAGATTTATCCCTTATACTAAAAGCAGGTTAGAGAACGATTCCTGTATATACGATATTTAGGAAGAAGGAGAGATTAATGGATGTTCAGACCCTTAATAACTACTTTTATCAATACGGAGGAATTGTAATATTTGTAGTAGTGTTTCTGGAATACATGAACATACCTGGTCTGCCCTCCGGAATAATAATGCCTTTGGCTGGCATATGGGCTTCAAAGGGTGGAATTGGGTTTGGAACAGCGCTCTTTCTATCTATAGTTGCAGGTATCTGCGGCAGTTGGGTATTGTATTTCATAGGGAGATTTGGAGGAGAATTTGTAATAAGGAAATACATTGAAAGGTTTCCAAAACAGAAGGCTTTTATAGATAAGGCCATGGAAAGGGTACAGACTAAAGGATATTTGGCAGTTTTTCTCGGCAAGCTTATTCCTGCAATACGCACCATAATCTCCATACCTGCTGGAGCATTGCGTATGAACTTCATTGGATATACCATATGCTCTGCTTTGGGGATTCTGATATGGAACTTGGCATTTGTAGGAGCAGGATATATTTTTGGGGAATCTGTTCTGCAATTTTTCAGATAGGAAAGAGGGGTTGGATTAGATGCGAATTGCTATGTTGACAAACAATTATAAGCCTTTTGTTGGAGGTGTCCCCATATCCATTGAAAGACTGGCAAATGCATTAAGGGAACTTGGACATGAAGTATATGTATTTGCCCCGAGATACGGAAATGAGGAGGAAGAGCCCTTTGTAATACGCTACCGTTCAAGGAAGAAGAAGCTGAAGGGGGAAATAACCGTACCAAACATATTTGATTCTGTTATAAAGGATAAGTTTTCGGATCTCTCTTTTGATATACTGCATGTACACCATCCAATGCTGGTGGGATATGTGGCTCAGTACCTGAAGATAAAGCACAATATTCCGGTGGTATTTACCTACCATACCAGGTATGAGCACTATCTGCACTACCTGAAGCCTTATGACGTAGTTGAAAGGCATAGCAACAGGGTTAAAAACCACATAATCAGGTCCCTTGAGAAGAAAGTGGTCTGCAGGGGTATGGAGAATTTTGTAACCTTCCACAACAGGGTTTTCACCAATCATTGTGACCTGGTATTTGCACCCTCTTCCAGCATAAGGGATTTTCTTAAGGAGCAGGGTACTATAACAGAAGTAAAAATCATCCCTACAGGACTGGTAAAAGAGGATTTTGAGTGCGACCATAATAAGGTAAAATCCATAAGGGATCAGTATCTAGGTGAAAGGGACTATTTGTTCTGCACTGTATCCAGATTGGAGAAGGAAAAGAACATACCATTCCTGCTGAAGGGATTGGAGAGATTTAAAGCAAGGAAGGGAGACTGCTTCAGGTTTTTGATAATAGGAGACGGGAGCCTGCGCAGTGAGCTTATGGAAGAGGCAGAGAGGCTGGGGCTTAAGGACAATGTAGTATTCTGCGGAAGGATTGACCATGATAAAATACGCAACTATTATGGTGCCTGCGACCTGTTTTTATTTGCTTCCCAGTCAGAAACCCAGGGAATTGTGCTTTTGGAAGCAATGGCTCAGGGACTGCCCGTTGTTTCAGTAAATGCAAGCGGAGTCTGTGACGTGGTAAAGGAAGGTATAAATGGCTATATTACAGAGATGGACGTAGACCTGTGGGAGCAGAGGGTTGAGCAGATTATGGATAACCAGCACACATGGAAGCAGATGAAAAACAATGCAGTGGTGGAAGCCAGGAATTACCTGTCCAGCAATATTGCCAAACGTGTTGAAGGATACTATAAGGATCTTTTACGTTATAAAAGCGAGGAAGGGGTATATGAGAAGGACATCGTTTAATTTGCTGTCTAAAATATTTCTTACATATTTAAAGCTTATTGCCTTAACAGGTAGGATGGAAATAATAAATGAGGAGAAGCTGAGGAAAAATACAATGGTTGGGTACTGGCACGGAGACAGCTACTGCATGCAGCTGGTACTGAAGCGTATTTCCAGGAGAGTAAAGAATATTGATGTTATAGTCACTGCAGATAAAAGGGGAGATGTTATAGAAGATATCATTTCCTATTATGGAGCCAGTGCCATAAGGCTGCCCGATGGATTAAGCATACGCCACTTTATGCGGGATTTAAAGGAGAAGTGCAAAAATTCGGAAGGAATACTTGCCGCTTCTTTAGACGGGCCCTTGGGACCCTTGCATGAGCCGAAGAAGCTTTTGTTCCATCTGGCAGCAGAAGCAGATAAGGAAGTGGCCTATGTTCACTTTAAGTATAGAAATGTAATAAGATTGCGGCACCGCTGGGACAACTACGTTATTCCGCTGCCTTTTTGCAGAATAGTTGCTGAAGTGGAGTATTTGGGATTTGTAAGCAAAGAGGATTTAAGGGATTTTTCCAACTACAAGAAGAAGCTGAAGGTGGGAGCATGATACCTGTTGGCTGTAAAATATATTTGACAGATTTCATTTACAAAGAAATCTAGCCGAAAGCCCATGACTTTAGTCATTGGGATGAAGGCTTATTAGATATTTAACACCTATCTA
>ENA-OWPA01001829-OWPA01001829.1-bioreactor-metagenome-genome-assembly--contig:-NODE-1829-length-12208-cov-34.688484_pt1 | contig 12208 bp, 9 predicted proteins | sample MGYA00238139_ERZ651803 | MGnify/ENA primary metagenome ERZ651803 (study PRJEB26909, sample SAMN07631231) | bioreactor metagenome | isolation source: Switchgrass digestor | place: USA: Dartmouth...
TCCAGCACCAGTGCCTCATTTAACCCTAATATAACTGCCAGCTTTTTGTCCAGTACTAATGGATTGGAATTTAGTAATGTCATAAATTCTCCCTGTATTTGGTAAAATAAAAATACAATAAATGGTCATCAAAAATACAAAAAGTAATTGCCAGTACAACCCATAAAATATACCCTATTAAGTGAGCAAACTTAGTAGGGGAGGAAAGGATGTGCTGACAATTACTCAAGTAAATTATATACGAGAATTATACTATTTGGAAGGGAAAAATTTTGCAGATATCTGTAAAATGACTGGCAAGAATTATCGCACTGTTAAAAAATATGTTGAAAAAGAGGATTTTAATGAAAATCCTCATAAAGCTAAACGCCCTAATAAATCAGATGTATTAAGACCTATCATTAATAAATGGCTTTCCGAAGATAAGTCAAGACACCGTAAACAAAGGCATACTGCCAAGAGAATATATGATAGGTTAAAAGAAGAATATCCTAATCTATTAAAAGTTTCAGAAAGGACAATAAGAAGAATTGTTAAAGAAGAAAAAGAGAAAGTTTACGGAACTGATAATGCCTATCTTAAACTTGAACATCCAGGTGGAGAAGCTCAAGTAGATTTTGGTAGCTTCGAAGCTTATGAAAATGAAACGTTAAAAAAATTCCATATGCTAATATTATCGTTCCCAAAATCTAATGCTGGCTTTGCTGTTGTCACGAGAAGTGAAACTAGAGAAGCCCTTTTGGAAGGTTTGGTAACTATCTTTAATTTCATAGGCTATGTTCCTAACACTATTTGGTTTGACCAGATGTCTTCTGTAGCTTTACGAACCAGGGATGAAAGAGGTGTTGTTAAACCTGCTGATTTCATAATGAAATTTGCTACTCATTATGGATTTAATATAAAGCTATGTAATCCAAACAGTGGCAATGAAAAAGGGAATGTAGAGAACAAAGTTGGTACGATTAGAAGAAATATATTTGTTCCTGAACCCATAATTTCAAATTTGGAAGAATTTAATCTCATACTACTTGAAAAATGCCTTGAAACTCATAAAGAGCTTCATTACATACACAAAGTACCGATAGAGAAGATGTTTGAAAAAGAGAAAACATTGATGATTCCAGTCACCAAAATTCCTTTTGATACAGCAAGTTATGAGAGCAGAAGAGTAAATAAGTATGGACTTATCGAGTTTTCAGGATGTAGATATTCAGTTAGTCCCAAATATGTGGGACAAGTTGTAATCTTAAAAATCATGGCCAACAAGATAGAGATACTATCAAAAGATTTATCAGTAAAAATAACAGAACATCCAAGACTATTTGAAAAGGGTAAGGAATCCATAAATTATATAGATTTTATTGATATTATCAAGGTAAGACCAAATGCATTGAAGTATTCAGGAATATACTCATTACTTCCAACATCATGGCAAGACTATCTAAAAACATTAGATAAAGAATCTTACAAGCAGGCCTTTGATGTATTAAGAATGATACTATTAGAAGACGATATGGATTATGCAGATAGAGTATTAAAAGAGACTTTAAGGCATAATTCAACATCACCAGAAGCTATTGCAATAACTTACAAGCGATTGAAAGAAAACTATGCTTTATTTGAAAGCTCTATATTTTTCCCCACCGACTTACCATCATATGAAGTAGATATTCTTCAATATGACCTACTAATTGGGGGTGAGGGAAAATGAGGGAAGAAATCAGTAAATATCAAAAGAAACTAAAACTATCCAGTAGTCTAATGGAAATCTATCCAAAAATTAAAGCTGATACTCATGAAGAATTTCTACTTATACTACTAAAAGAACTAAATAATGACAGGGAAGAAAAAAGGAGAATCAGAAATTTAAACAATGCAGGATTTCAAGTACTAAAAACATTAGCAGATTATGATTACTCACAGATTAGGTTTCCAAGTAGCTTAAATATTCAAGATCTTGAGTCTTTGACTTTTGTAGACAAAAAAGAAAACCTGATACTCTACGGGTCAGTTGGAACTGGGAAGACTCATCTTTCAGTAGCCCTTGGAGTTAAGCTGATAAGTCAAGGAAAGAGAGCTGTATTTTATCGAGTTCATGATTTAATTAACCAATTAGAATCTGAAGATGAAAAGAAGGTATCAGTAATTTACAAGAAAATCAAACAAGCAGATCTATTAATTCTTGATGAATGGGGATATCTTCCTCTTCATCAAGAAGGAGCAAGGCTTCTATTTGACATTATTTCAAGCTGTTATGAGACAAAAAGTATTATCATCACTACAAACATAGAATTTGGGAGGTGGAAAGGATTTTTATTTGATGAAAAGTTGACTGCTGCGATAGTAGATAGACTGGTTCATCATTCTCACATGCTGATTTTTACAGGCAAAAGTTATCGTATGACCAATTCATTAATTAAGTAGAAAAAGGTGTACTGGTAATTGCACTTTTGATGGCCAAAAATTGTACTTTAATATTGCCAAACACACTTCTGCTTCTATTTTCCCTTTTACTTCATTTTTTAGCTGATCAATAGCTACCATATAATTGATTATGAATATACATAATATGCTTATAATACAAATTGAAATTGTAAATAATATTAACTTGCTTTTGAGATTCACACTTACCCCTCCATATTGAATATTTAAAATCATCCATTGTAGACAAATTAAAAAAATACAAAAATAAAGCTGTAAGTTTACTCCAGCTAAATAACATCTAATATAATTATAGCATTTATTGTTGGTATGAAATTACAAATTTATAGCATAAATTTTACTTAACCTACATATATAAAATAACTATACAAAAGATAATAGAGTAAACTTACCTTTATCTATATATATCGACAAAAATTAAGAATATTTTATTAGTTTTAAATTAGTTTTATACTTATATATAAAAAGCCTCGAAGATAACTTCAAGGCTTTTAATTGCCATAAATTATTTCACCATCTTTTAACTTAATAACTTCATCTGCTTTTTCAGCTACTTCTAAGTCATGGGTTACTACAATGACACAATAGTTATTTTCATGGGATAGTTTTCTAAGAATATTAACTATATTTTTACTATTATCAGAATCTAAATTTCCAGTAGGTTCATCAGCTAACAATACCTTTGGATTAGCTGCTAAAGCTCTTGCTATAGCAACCCTCTGCTGTTCTCCTCCACTTAAAGTGGAAGGAAAGCGGTTATGTTGACTTTCCTTTATCCCCAGAGATTTTAAATAATGAATAGCTTTTTCTTTAGCTTCTTTCATATCCATTTTATTTAGTTTCATAGGATACAATACATTTTCTAAAACAGTTAGAAAAGGTAATAAGTTAAATGATTGGTATATAAAAGATATACATTTTCTTCTGTAGTAATCTTTATTCATATGCTCAATATTTTGCCCTTGATAGTAAATAGCCCCACTTGTAGGTTTGTCCAATCCTGCAATTAATGATAAAAGGGTTGTTTTCCCGCTTCCTGATGGTCCAACAATTGAATATACTTTTCCCTCTTCAAAATTAAGGGATATACCCTTTATAGCATCTACTTGTTGATATCTATTCTTATAACTATAATATACTTGTTTTAATTCCAATATAGCCATATTTTCACTCCTTTGAAGATAACTGATAAAGAACTTTATTATTATTTAACATAATAGCAATAATAAAATCAGCTATCAGATTTACAAAGAAATATAGTCCTAAACCAATAAATAATCTATTATCCTGAAGATTTAAGATATCATAATGTAAAAATTTAAAAATTAAAATAGCTATAAAAATACCAGCAAAACACAATATAGTTTTTTCTACAACTACACTTTTAACAATAGAAACTCTACTAATGCCTAATGCCCTTAATATAGCAAATTCCTTTTTTCTCACATTTAATATTAATAAAGATGATAGGAAAGCTACTATACAAATAGCGATGATAAAAACTGGTATCATTTTTTCTAAAAAGGACAAGGACTTCTTTAATGGATTTACAGTATTATTCAATTCATTATCACGAATTAAAAATGATAATCCTGCCACTTTTTTATTTGATAAACTGTCAATAGGCTTTCCAAAGTCTGTTTCCTTTAAATAATTTTTAAACTCATCAAGCCTATGAGTATTTTTAAACACAAATTTAGCTTTAGAATAAAAGTAATAATTAGCATTAGGTGAATATTCTAGAGATTTATAATTAAAATACTGGTATATATTATCTTCTAATGCCTGTAATGGAACAATAATATCCTTTTCAGAAAATCCATAAAAAAGATCAGTTTTCTTTAATGAATAGCTGCCTCCTATTATAAAGCTTAAACCATCTAAATTATTAATATCCTCAAAATCAAAAGACCCGCTTACAATTATTTCATCTCCATAATTAAGCTTATATCTTTCCATTAGTTCTTCATTTACAATGCAAATTCTTTCATCAGTGGAAAATATGCTGTCATCATATTCAGGTCCATATTTTATAGAAATTAGTCCACTACTAACTGGCATAAATTCTCTTATATTATTGGTCCCAAAGGTATAACTAGTAGTATCTTTACTTTCTCCTATGCTTATCAGTGGTTTTATATAGTAGAGAAGTTCTTGAACTTCTAAATACGCTTCACTAATAAAGCCTGTGTTCATTATATCCTTTATTATATCTACAGGAATAAATAGCCTGTCCTTTCTATTATCTCTATGTATTATTTCCCCTCTTACTTCTATAGTGTCGTAAGCTTCTGATATATTTGATTTATATTGAGAAATATTAACAAAATAAAGGAATGTAAATCCTGTAATCAATACTGATATCATAACTACAAGTAAACTCTTTATAGGATTCCTAATTATATGCTTTAAACAATAGGGCATCATCTTTTAAATCTCCTTTCTCCAAGAAGGGAAAGAATAGGACGATTTGTGATATGTTTAATTTGTATTAATCCAATTGCTATAAAAACAGTTAATAAACTTAATGAACCTAATGCTAATACTGATAAAGAAACCTTATTATCAAAAATATATTGGGAGTCGCTTATAATCCCTTTTATATCTTGAACATTTTCTAAAGAGCTTAAGATTTCATTATAATTCCTTTCAATAATATCGTCTATTGTTACCATACATATTAAGAAACCACATAAAATCCCAGCAACTGCTATAACAAGAATAATAATTAAGAAGAAATTAACTAGTGTTTTAACTGGAGTTCCCATGGCACGCATAACTACAAAATCATGGCCTTGTCTTGTAACATATACATATATTATAAATATCATAATAATTAGAGCAGCTACTGAAGCTATAATTAAATTTGGTATTGCAGATTCCTTCATAATATTGAAAATATTTTCTATATGATAGAACCCCTTATCTTCTATAACAATTTCATAATCATCTAATCCCATGCTTTCAACTTCACTTAAGAAAGCAGAAATATCTTTTGAAGATTTTAGTCTAAAAGAAAGATCATAAGGTGAAACAGAGTAAACTTCTTTTCTTAATTCTTCTGGATAGCTGTTCTTTGGGAAAAAAATAGTATCTGAATTGTAATTATAAATATCCAACAAGTTATTATTAGAATTAAAATAAATTCCTACTATCTGGAAATTCTTTTCTGGTAAAATAACATTTTCTGAAGTATTTGTAAAAACTGCAATAGGTCGACCATCTGCGTAAAATATTCCATTATTAAAAGCTATTTTTATTTCATCTCCTGGCTTAAACCCATATTCTTTTGCAAGGCTTTGGCTTATTATGCATACATTTAAACCTTTATCGTATTCTTCCTTTGTAAACTTCCTTCCACTAGATATAAACATATCTCCTTTGTAGAAAGGAAAAATCAAATCTATATCTGATGTAAATATTCCATTGAAATTTGAAATATTATATTTGAAGTTGTCAATTTCCTCCTTTACCATCTCCATATCAGGTTGTTCTAAATAGTTCTCATCTTTATCAGTTATATCAACCATACAATCTGCAGAAATCCTGCTATTTTTATAAGTTTTGCCACCATCATTACTTGTTAAAATACAAAAATATCTATGACCTTTTTCAATGTCAAAGCCCATAAATTCTCTGAAGTAAAAATAATCATCTATTTCTATATCAATGATTTCTTTAGGCTTCATTCCTTCTTTAGAAGCTAGTACATTATTTACTTTCATTTTGCCATATAATGTATCATTTTTAATTTCTCTATCCAACAAAGTCCCTTCTATAAATACTTCATCAGAATTAAAGTGTTTTAATTCATTAATTATCTCAAAATCTGGTAAATATGCACCTAAAAAAGAACGTATATCTACCTTTTCTATATATTCTGATTCTAAAATTGGGTTAATTTCAGCTAAGGATATGTCTGCATAATCTGGGCCAAATAGTTCTCCCATAAAGCTTTTATTAAGTAATTCTGATGTATTTGAAAGGCGAATAGTTCCAATTGTAGTAAAATACTTAGAAGCTATATCTAATTCTGTAATGCTTTTATGGTAAATAGCAAGTTCAGTCAGGAAAAAGAAGGAAGAAGCTGAAAGTAGTGTAATTGCTAGTAGAGTGATTATAGGCATACGGATTAATTTTTTCAAGCTGTATTTACCCATGTAATCCCCCTTTGCTGTAGAAATTGTATTTTAAGTTATTTTACATAATACTCTATATTTTTTTCATCTAGAATCCTTTTAACATCTTCTTTTTTATCTGAATTCACACAAATACAAACTCCACAAAATACTTTGCCAAAAGCCTTGGGAGTTGGAACCACTTTATATTCTATATTATGTTCTTTAATCAACTTTTCACTTTTAAATACTAAGCTTGTACTACGAAAAATAAAATAATTATTCATTTTATCATCTCCATTATGCCATTAAATTACTACATTATTTCATAGGATACCTTTCTATTATATTTTTCAGTGCCATAAATATTATAAATCTGTTTAATAACTAAATTTCTATAATAAATTGCAAAATCCATAATATATCCAATTTCTTCATTGGTAATATTTCCATGTGGATAAATTAACTTCATAAACCCATTAAAGATTTTTCTAATAGCATCTTCATCTCTCGTTGATGCATCAATCAATTCCACTTTAGAGTAAAATAAATTATCAAAGTTAATATTTCTAAGCTTATTCATTATTTCACTAAAATAATCAGCTGCAAATCCCCAATTATTCGTTAAGCTTTTTTCTCTGTTTTCAATTGGATTAATTTCCCATCCTGGAATTAGACCATTTAATCTATCTAAAAAAGCATCCCTTAACATTTCCTCATTTAAAATATCTTTTAAAAATGAATGTTTATCAAATTCTCCCTTAGGTAAATTTCCTACCATTACTATTCCACAAGAGCTGCTTTTTTCAATACCACCTCTATCAAATTTTCCTGAAGATAGGTATTGGTAAAGCTTACTCATTACTTCCTCTTCAATTCCACCTTTTTTAACTTTATCAATTTCATCAAACAATAAAACATCATATTGGCACAACAATCCTTCCTGTTTTGTTGTTAAATTTACATATAATTGAGAAGCAGTAATTTTACTACCAGAAATCACTCTTGAATATGAAGATATTTGCTCATAAGCATATGTTTTTCCTGTCCCAGGATAACCAAATTCCATCATAAAAACATTTTTTTCTACCATTGGTATTAATCTAGAAATTAATATCATCTTTTTTCTCATATCATAAGATTTATAATTTAACCCTATAGTGCTAATTAGAATATTAATCCATTCTTCTGTAGAAAAATTATTTCTACCTTCTATATATTCATCAATTTTTATATTAGACAATTGAAATGGTCTAAAGTTAGTCATAGTAATATGCCTATCCTTTGGATTATAAGAAAGTTCAGCTAATCCCCAAATTCCATCAATTAATAATCTAGGATGTTCTTTTAATATGGAATTTAAAACAGAAGCATTATATTCCCCTAAACTAGGTATCTCTAAAGTATTATAAGTTTGTTTTTTATTTGTTAAATTTATTGTTACTTTATATTTATCGATTAATTTCTTTTTTAAATATATTTGTAAATCATATTTATGTTTTTCTTTTTCTTTACCTAATACCCTATGTTCTAAAACATATCGTTGCATTTCTTCTATATTTTTATCAGTTATCCCATCTTGGCAGAAAAAACCTAATAAATATTCTGACACATATCGAGGTAAACCACTTACTTGATTTTCAAGGGCTGCCTTTTTATCAACAGCAGCACTTCCATAAGTTTCCCTCAATTTAACTTCCCAAATTTCCACTTTTTATCACCACCATTAAAAGTCTAATCTCCTAGACCTTTTAATATCTTCAGAAATTCTAGTTTTTAAGTCTTCCTTTATTTCTATCATCTTTGTATCTGTTATTTTCATTTCTTGTCCAAACTTACTGTATTTAATACTAATGTCAACCTTAATAGTACCCATTTCTCTTGGAATTAAGTTTATCTTAAAATCTTTTGTAGCTCTTTTCCCTATGTAATCAATAACATAATCATTAATAAGGGGTTTAATAGATAAATGTAAGTTTTTTATATCAAAATCATTTGGATTAACAATTTTAACTTTTAATTCTGAATTTGTATTGTAAAATAAATTACCATCTAAAGAAATATATACTTTTCTTATATCTTTAGATTTTTTAGTAAACACAGCAAAAGGTATTATTGTTTCATCCATGCTAAAGCCACCATGTGTATTTGAACTTTTAGTAGAATTTTTTAAGTAATAATTATATTTACAAATCAAATAAAATAAATTATATTTGCCATTTTCTATTTTAGGTAAGAAAAATCTATCAAAATCTTCTATACGTAAAATGTAAAAATAGTTCAATCCTTTAAAATACCTATAAATTTCATTATAAATATTTTCGCTTATCATGGAATCTGAAAATACTCTAATGTATTTACCATGAAAATTAAAGTCTATTGAATACTTTTCTAAAAACTGAAATACATGTTTTTCAATACTTATCCCTTCTAAATTATTAATATCTATAGTCCCATGGTCTGTTGTAATAATAAGGTAAAATTCTTCATCACTTTTGTTTTCCATCTCTTTAACAATATTGTCTAACTGTTCTTTTAAAATATAGTATATGATATTTTCATTGATATCAGTTAATCCATGGAGTACTTTATCCGATTCTGAATAGATAAATGCATATAAGTCTCTGTCCTCATCTATTAATTCCCTAAATTTCTCTTTCCCACCAATAGCAAATCCTATATTCACATTTTTAAAAAATCTTTTCAAATGTTTATGCTCGTCATTATAACTAAATGAATACAATCCCTTACTTTTTTCATCTATTATTGTTTTGTATTTATTACCTGAAAACAAAGACAATCTTGAAATATTAGTTACAGTTGGTATTAAAGCTATTATAAATTCGTCTTCATTTACTTGTTCATATCCTAATCCCTCTAATATATTTTTAACTATCTCCCATATACTCCATTTCATAGCATCTATTACTAATAATATTATTTTTTTATTGGCATGATTACTTATCTTCGACAATACCGATGATATGCTATATCTTCCTTTATCTTGAATATGAATATTTTTATAATTGTTAAATAAATATTCTTCATATTTTAAATTAACATAAGTTAATATTTTATTGATTTCAAACTTTAATTTTTCAACAGACCTTTTGTCCACAAAAACTATTTCAAGCAATTGAAAAATATCATTTTCCCTACTTAAGTCATTTTTTATAGTTAAATATTGATTTGAATAAAAATTAAACCATTTATCAATAGAATCAATACTGTCAATTTCTGTTTTTAGTTGATATATTTTTTTCATTTTTTCAATTAATTTCTTTACCATAGATATTTTTTGGTAAGCTTGATCATTATACTTCAACAAATAATAAAATTTATTTTCTATTAAATAGATAAAAGGTTCCAATTCGCTTAAATTACCATTATTGATATTTGGCACCTTATTTATTATGAAATTGAGAAAAAAGTTAAATTCATATTCTAATACTCCTGTAGCCCTTTCAATAGAATTCATTAATTTTTCATCATCTGTTATCTCAAATATATAAATCTTATTTCCTTTACTAGTAAGCTCTAAATTCAATTCTTCTAAATAATTAGCATATTTCTTTATCAGAATATTTAAAGTCTCCTCTTCTATTTTGAAATTAAATTCTCTATAAACAGAAGGTTTCCCTATTATCTCCTTTTCAAATTCTTTATAGTCTTTGAAAAGAATATTATAAATTATTGATTTTACATATTCATCTGTACTTTTACTGTGGATTACGTTATTCAGAAAAATTAGAAAATCTTCTCCATTGTTTAGTCCTTTTGCCTCATCAAATAAATATTTAAGGGTTTTATTTTTTTCTCTCTTCATTCTATTTATTATATCAATATTCTTTAAAACAAAGTTTACAAAATCATCAACATCTTTTAAAAAGTTTATATTATTCATATTAAACCTAAACATTATTACATTTTGTTTGAAAGTAAAGGCCTTGTTGTAGTGTTTAATAAATGAATTAATTTCTTTAGTTCCTATTGATGATACTATATCGCTACTTGTTATACCTTCTAATTCAATTGATAGTTTTTTCCTTAAAATATCTACTAAATCAACTTCTTCAAAATCAACAAGGCCTTTTAATTCCTTTAAATCATTGAATCCATGTTGATATTTAGGATTTTTTATTAATATATTGACATTTTTATTAAATCCCTGCTCTTTCATTTTCAAAATCAAATTTCTAGTTTTTATAAAACTTTTATTATCAACTACTTCATATCCGTCCTGTAACTTTATAACGTTATAATAATCCTTTATAATATTTATCATCTTATTCACCCTTAATCCTATAGTGAAATAATCACTTAATAACTAGTACTTTATCTTTCATATCTTTATCTAATATCTCCTTAATAATTTCTAAAATTTCTTCTTTACTTAATCTGGATTTCCCTGAAAATTTAATTCCATTTATTATACTCTTATTAAGGTTGTCCAATGATATTTCTTTAATTGGCTTTTCTATATTCTCATTTATATAATTTATATACTCAACTATAACTTTAGATAATATGTCTACATTCTCTATTATAAATTGCTTATTTCCTAAAAGGTCATCATTTACATATCCCATAAATTCAATGTAAATTTTTAATATATCTTCATCTTTGTCCTTAATAAATTCTCTTAAAGTCTTTTTTCCTTTGACCTTCTTCTTTTCTAGTTTAATAAATTCTTGTCTATAAGAATCAACAACCTTTGATAAAGTCTTCTCATATTCAGATATTTCATTTAAAAACTGCTTATATTTATCATTAAAATCATCTAATTTATCCTTATCCCCCATACAATCACAGCTGTAAAATTCATTGTCAGCACATTGACTAAAATCATTATTACAGCTATGATATTTTTTTAATAACACGTTATTTACATCCTTCAATGTTAAGATATCCTTAAATTTAAATTTTTCTAAAGCCTCTATTAAATCAACTTCATCTTTTTCATTCATTAGTACTTTTCTATTAACAATATTTTCATACAATTCATCATGTTTCTGTTTGTAGATTGAATTAAATAATTTGATAAGTTTTTTAGTTAAATCATTTAACTTGTCTATCTTATCAAATTTTAATGGAGTTTGTATTAGTTCATTTCTTAATTTTGATATTTCCTCATATTTATCCATTATTTCTTTATTATCATTAAATCTATGTTTATTCTTATCTATATACTCACATAATGATAAAGTATTAGAGTATTTATTTACATTATTTACTATATTCTTAAATCCAATTATAATATCCTCTAATGCTTTTAATGCTCTTGTTTTATCTGAAATTCCAGTTACATTACAAGGTAGCTTATTAATTCTCTTAAAAAACTTTTCAGGTATATACTCTTTATATAATTTCTCTAATTCATTCATAAGATTATTAATTATATCTAATTTTAATTTTTCCTTTTCTAAAATCCCTAAATAATTCTTCAAATTTAATAATTGTTTAACATCTTTAGCCATAGAAACCATATATATAATCTTATTTTTGTTAAAATTCCCTGTTTCAGGTTTAAAATTTTTATATTCATTGCTATCAATATGCTTCCCAATAACATTCCAAAAATCTTTTACATATGATAATTCTTTAATATCTAAGTCGTTTTCTGGCTTTTTAATCAAAATATTAGATTT
>ENA-OWPA01001830-OWPA01001830.1-bioreactor-metagenome-genome-assembly--contig:-NODE-1830-length-12205-cov-26.424802_pt1 | contig 12205 bp, 9 predicted proteins | sample MGYA00238139_ERZ651803 | MGnify/ENA primary metagenome ERZ651803 (study PRJEB26909, sample SAMN07631231) | bioreactor metagenome | isolation source: Switchgrass digestor | place: USA: Dartmouth...
ATACAATTTATACACTGACATTAGTCCTACAGTTTCAACCTAAGATTGTAACAACAAAACTACCACCTCAACATGGGATGATTTGATGGTATTGATGTCTGCGGGCAATTTGGGAAACCTTCTGTTCGTGGGAAAATGTCAATGGGTTTTTTGCTGATCTTTGAAAAAACGCCGTTCGTGGGGACCTATCAATTGACAATAACGCCTACCCTTAATATGTATGTGATTGACGATAAAATATATTTGTAATTTCTTATCAATTCTATTATACGGAACTTCCCAATTACTATTATCAGTGATGTTATCCTATCCCCAATCTTTCCTAAGTTTACATAGCATCTAGTATTTATTTAGAGAAAGTTAATGTAATATTTATTTCAAAGTAGTATTAGCCTCCTACTTGACTAATCCAATCACGGATATTTGTACCGATTCTTTCGATATCTCTTAAGCCTAATTTACCACTATGCATAATAACATTCCGTGAACGTTCAAGTGTAGTAAATATCTGTCGAGCCCAATCAATGGAAATTATATGATCTTCAAAAAGATGATAGTTTTGTTGCATAATAGCTGCTAAATCACCAAATTCGGTATAATTAATCAGTGAATCTCCCCTTTGAGAATGCCACTTTATTTTTTCTTCTTCCACTTTTCTGCTTTCTGCCTTATTTCTAATCTTTTCTGAAACTGATTCTTCCCACCAATTCTCCCCTTTGCTTTCCATTAATACCTTTATTACGAAAGCTCTCACCATGTTTTCAAAAGCTGCTATAGCTGTATAAACAGTTGCCATTAATTTTGCTGTACTAATATATTCATCATCCAATAAGTCTAGCGAAAGGCTTTCAATGTACTTTTTATTAAGCATATCAGTAGATGCATGTTTACTTATAACACCTGTTCTGTCAAGCGCGACCTTTGTTAGTTCGCCTCGCATGACAAACGAATATAATTTATCATCCATATTTACACCTACTTATTAATTAAGATGTTTTTTGAGACTTTGAAAGATAGCATCATATACGGCCATATCTCTAGTTTCTGGTAAATGAATCTGAATATTATAATGCAAATCCATTTTTGGCTGCTGGTTACTATATGTTGTTGCGTTGTTGTTACTGTTATTATCTTTTTCGGGTGCAATAGGGACCTTTCCCTCAACATCATTTGCTCTTATGTCACTAGATATTTTACTATCGGACCAGTCAGCATAATTACAGAGAGTTCTAAAAGTCAATGCCATCTGTTCAATAACCCTTTCACTCTTTTGACCTTGAGTAAGTGTTTTGAGTTTGTTCTTAACTTCTTCATTGGCCATATTTTGGGCATCAACTCTTAGATTAAATAGATCTTCATATGCTTCCTGTATTCCTTTTGCTATTACTCGTTTTGATTGAGATTGATCTAGAAACTCGTAGTACCTTTGTGTAGGCTGCGAACCATCATCAAGTAAGCCTAAAGCTTTTAAAACTCCAATAATAAGCCTATCCGTACTACTCTTGAACCCTAAATCCTCAAGAAACTTTGTTGTAAATCTTTCTGGTGCTTTTGCATTAAGGATGGAGTTCATTATGCTCTCAAAGTTTTTGACTGAAGTAAGATATGAACTAGTTAACGCCATACAAAATCCTCCTACGGTTAAAATTTGAAATATGAATAATTTACCTGTTGAATCCTTTCCGTGATGCTGAATCCTTATTAGTTATACGAGCATCGACCACTACAATTTTGATTTTAACATTATGTGTATCACAAACCTCTTTGCATACAGAATAAATATCTTTTATCCTTTTTATATCTTTATCAGTATATACAATCACAAGAAAAACTCCATTTTTGCACGTCTCTGTTTTCAAATAAGTTGGTAACTGTACTTTTAGTCCATTCCAAAATTTAGTGTTTTTTGCCAGTTTTGCTTCTAACAATAAGCGGTTTGAGTAGCCACAACTAAATCTAAAATCAACAGGTCCTACTCCTTGGTTAACTTCACGAGTTAAATCAATATTATTGGCTCTGCAATGTTCATCAAGAATTCCTTTAAACAGAAGTTGGACATCTTCTTCGCTACGAGGAGAGGTTTTTGTATCATTCCAAAGGAGTTTATAACCAGAACGTATTTCAATAAAGTCTTTGAAATAATTTACAAATTCATCTATCTTTTTCAAAAATATATTTTCATCTGTTACTATTCCAAAATCAAATTTTCCATCAGAAACAATCTTCTTAGATAATTCATACCATACATATCGTAACGTTTTTTTCATTAACTTCCCAAAATTAGGGGCATCGCGCTTTTCTACTATCTCTATGTACTCTTTAACTAAATCATAATTTTCGATGGCAATCTGGGCTATTTTTTCTTTATCTAGATTTCTATCAACTTCATAATTGAAGTCATTTCTCAATCGCTCAGCCAATTGCATTGTTTCTGAAAAATCATCACTATTAATTTCAGGTAGAACATTCAAAAAAGATTTTGGAACAAGAATAACTGGCGAGTTTTTTTTGTATGGGTTTAAAGGCAGCAAGACTTGATCATCAATCCACCTTTTGAAGGTATAATCAAAATATGCGCCTCGAACCAATACTTTTTTCATTGGTACATTATAAATGTTACATATTCTTTGCGTATAAGTTATTAGGCGATTCTTTAATAAATTTGCAGTCATATCACTAAGACGGTCAGGACCTATTCCTTCGCATAAAATACCTAGCTCCTCAAAATGTGATAGATGCGTAACGCCTCGACTAATAATATAATTAATATTTGCAGTTAAAGTTTTTGCCCATTGTGGTCCTGTTCCAGAGCCTTGCCTTGTTTTAGAATATCCTAGACATAAAGCATTTACTTCAGGAAAAAGCAACATCGACTCTGCCTTTTTATAACTTAAATGGTTTTTATTACCTCCAGAAGTAGCAATTAACTCAAATGCTTGCTGAAAAAAATACATTATTTCTGAATAGCTATCTTTGAACAAATCATCATTTGACTTAAATACTGCGAAAGGGTCAATGAACAATAATGTATCTTGATGAAGAATTGGGTCAAACCAATCTTCATCACCGATGCAAGTAATTCCATATTCTTCTGAAAAAAGCATTATGAATCCCCCTTATTTATAAATGAGAACAAGGCACGATTCTCTTGCATATAGCCAATAATCTTTGCTTTAAAATGATAATTTCAACAGCAAACATCTCGTTACGTTTTACCATATTCTGAAATCATTATATAGATATTTCTACTTTATGTCCATATTTTCCCCAATAAACAAGGTTCTTTTTATACATTATGGTCGAGCCCTGTTGTTAAGTTTACATCCATACTGTCTCCTCAACCCCTATGAAAAAAGGCCGTTATCTATTCTGTCAACTCAACCCTACCAATTTTTGAGTTCAAATTTTACCCCAAAATACCTCGTCGATATGTTTCAATGTACGTATTTTGGACCTTTAGGTCGAGTAGACAACTTTGATGTAAATTCGGGAATCCGCTTAAATAAAGGCTTACAGCCTTGTTATCAATACCACGCATTCCACATGGCTCGAGTTGATGGAATTGATGTCTGCAGGTCATTTTTTATAGTATCTGTACGTGGGAACATGTCAATGGCTTTTTCGACCATTTTTGAAAAACCACCGTTCGCGGGAACATGTCAATAGCTTTTAGCATTAGCTGTTTTAGAAATTTACCACCAGTAGCCTTTATAATTTAGTTTCTTTTTCTCGGCATCTTTTTCATGCTCGCGTTTTCCGAAAAATTCGTCCTCTCTGGCAACTGTAGGGTCGTACCAGTCGGCTTTGGCCTTTGCCCATTCAATCCATTTAGCGGTCTCCTCATCAGGTTCTCCTTGAGCTTCAACAACAGCGATATATCGCCTGATTTTGCAAGCGGTATCGTAATCTTCTGCAAGGTTTGTCAGAGCGAGCGTTCTGTCGACCTCAACATTATAGCGTTTTCGGAGTTCTTCTCTACGGCGTTCTTCTTCCTGGCGCTTTCGCTCTGCCTCCTCTCGAGCCTCACGAGCTTTTCTTATTTCTTCTGCTGCTTCGTATATTTCAATCATGATATCGCCGAGACGATCTTCCAGAACATACGATTTGCAGTCACGAAAACTTTTCTGACCATTCACTGACAGAGTTAGCTTTCCATTGAAGACGTGGTCATACTTACGGATTTGAGGTTTTGATGCCCATGAGTAACGTTTACGCTCCTCTTCATATTTTAGTAGCTGCAAGTTTTCTTCTTTGGTAGGAATATGTTTGACCTCATCTTTTGACTCAGAAAAAGCAAGTGGCACAATTTCTCCATTAACAACAAAACTAAGAGTATCTGTCAAGGAACACCCCAGTGGCTCCATGGCTTTGATTAACGCATCAATAATTCGACATGCTCTGGGTAATGACTCATCTGAAATAGAATCCGCTAAAAATGGGACAGATTCTGCGTTTCTTCTATTCCAGACTCGGTTATCACTATTTTTATGCTTTTTCCATTCTGCAACAACCTTACGATGTGCAATAATCTTGGGGTGCATTCGTGCTCCCTCGTCCGGAAGCAAAATTTGGGAAGCTACAGCAAAAATGACGGAGCGGTCTTCCTCATTCAAAAAAGCAAGCGATTCTTTCTCTCTAGTAGCTTGATAAGCTGAACCCGTCTGTATACCTGTTTTTCTAGAAGGTTTGTCGCTTGGAGGTAGAGGAATTACGCTAACCGGCTTACCGGCACGAAGTTTTGCCCAATAACCTGCGGGTGGAGTCGGTATGTCTAATGCCTTGCAAACTTTATGTATAGCAACGTCGGAAACCTTATACCGCTTCGCAACTTCTGTTACAGGTTTTTCCCATACTTCTTTATAAAGTGTTTCCCGATCGTAAACATTATAAGTCTGTCCGTACTGCGTATATGTTTCAGGCTCATCTACCACCTGAGCAGGCAAGTCCACATGTTCTTCCGATACATTGCCTGTCTTAGTTTCTTTAGTATCAGCAACTGTGGCTTTTACTGTCATATTGTTAATAGAAACTTCAGAAATAGCTTGATTTTCAGAAGACAGGGTTTCATTTTTAACTTCTTTGGACTGTAGTTCGACTTTCTGCTTCTTTGTCTGTGAACGCGGAACGGTTTTATAAATAGAGATCACTTCATTAACAGGCTCTGGCAATTCGGGCTTCGTCACAGGCTTCCCAAAACTTAGTTGTGTCCAATATCCTGATGGAGGAACTGGTATGTCCGCCTGTTTTATCTGTTTCATAAGCTGGGAATAGGGAATATCATATTTTTTTGCCAATCCTGCAACAGAAATCTTCCAGATCTCATCATACAACTGTTGGCGTGTAATTCTAATCACAGGTTCTTCCGGCATAACTATTTCCTCCTTTCTTGCTGTGGATTCTGACAACAAAATGGATGTTGCTGTATCTTGAGATACTGGGGAATGGACTTCTTGCTTAACAGCCTCATGTGGTATTTCAACAACTTGGCTGTCGATAGGGTTCGAATCCGTCACGTTTTTGTTATTCTCCTCTTGGGCATCTCTCCCAATAAGGGCATCAAATTGCTTTATCCCTCCTATTCCTCTTTTTCGCTTAATAGAAAAAGCAGGTCACGTTTCATCTCTTCGAATTGAGTGATAATGGTATTTAAGTTTTTCTCGATATTTTGAACTTGAACTTCATTAATCCGGCCATGGTTATAAGCTATCAGACGTTCTGGGACAATGGTGTATGTCCAGCTATCCCTATAACGATCTTCATTATGTACAGCAAAACCGATTGGCAGCAGATTGTTTCTCATACCGAGTGTTAGCATATTAGGAGAGATTCCAAGATAGTCAGCTGCAACCTTGATCGTTATCTTTTGCATACCTCTAATATCTTCATCCGTATATTTAGCCACACGTTTCACCTCCTCCATCTTAAAGTTATCGTTTACTAAGGTAATTTCATCATGTAATTCACATACCGTATGACAGATAGGATAAAACGAGCAAGACACTCTAGAACAATATATTGTGTAGAGTGCCTTATTTACTAAGATTGAAAGCTCGGGTGAACTAATCTAGTCCCATATAATGTTCAATTTCATCAATAGTAGGATGTAGTGTTTTACCTTTTAGTTCCAGTTTTTTTACTGATAGTCCCCTAAACAATCCATCTCTTTTGTAGTTGAGTAAAATTTCGTAATCTGAACATGTTATGTCAATTTCACCATGCATAGTGCCATTTCTAAATGGATATAAGTCATCTAGTGCTTCATGCAACTTAAATGGTAAGCAATCAACATTAATTCCTTTCTTCCGGACACGATTTTTCATATCGTACCACGATAGATGTGAGCCATCAGGATTACCACAACCAGATAGTTTTATAATTATGTTTACTTCTCTTTCTATTATCGCTAGATACTGTTTCATTAAAATACTTGGGGCTATTGTAAATCGTTCGTCTTTTAAATAGTAATCTTCTTCTATTACATCTGCGGAAACCAAATCAAGAATTGACTCAGGTTCTAATCCAGAATATTGAGCTTTGTAAAGCATATACATGCTGTTAATTTTATTAGTACTATGCCATTGGATAAAAATATGATTGTCACCAGAACGGCCTTCATAAATATTTATCGCTTGAAGTTCATCCTCTAGATCTGCTATAAGGTCAATATGTTTGATATCAAATTCTATTCCTTTTAGAAGCACACAATATAACCCTATTAAAAATGCCTTCATAGCGGAATAGCAACATAGCTGATCGTCACTTTTAAATAAGTATTCGCCTAAGTTGCTTCGCATCATCTCATTTAACAATTTTCTTTCATAAATTGACAACTGAGGGCCATTAATTGCTTTGTTTTTAATCTCTGTGTTTTTATAAAACATCTCTAAGAAAAAGCTGTACTCTTTCAATGGTTCTTGCGCGACACTGATCATTGATTGTGTATATGTTATTACTTTTGCATCATCTATTTTGGGTCGATTGAGCAATCCTAATACTTGTTCAATCATACATAATACAAAGTCCTTTTCTCCATTTAGAGGACTATGCTTTCCAACAATTTCATCTTGGTAATAATAATACATATTACGAGTATATTCCGTTATTTCTCCATTAGTAATTATTATCATTTGGTCAGCAACCTTTCATACACGTATTTATTCAATCCTATCTACATAATCTAAGTTATCAAATCATTCACTTATTTATTGCACCAACCAAATTCATAATTCTTTTTATTGGTGCGATTAATTCCGCTGGTATTTCGTTTTGAGCCTTCTTTGCTAGATAGTCCCGAGCTTGTTTAATTTTATTGTCACTATTTTCACTAATTCCTAATACTCCCTCAATATTTGGGACCATCCAAAATAAATTCTCTTGGGGTACAAACGCTTTTAATGCTTCATTTTTAATTTTATGATCTTTATTTTGCATTTCTATTTTTTTTATTTTATCTGGGTCAGAAATCGATGATGTGTCCTTAATATCATCATCAGCCACAACAACATAAGGAATACCAAATGCCTCAGCGACTTTGGCAAAAGTTAGCAAATTACCTTTTCCGCCACATTCAATAATAGAAACGCCATAGCGATCAATATCAATCTGCGAATGCATACTCACATACGGAAATGTGAATTTTTCCGTAGCTCCTTCAACGAGAACAATTCCTTTTGCAAAAAATAATTCATTGCGCTGATTATCAAAGTAATTTTCAATTTGCAAAGCTTTCTTTTCGCTATCAATAATTTTATCTTTGTTACATATTACCGCAGTCGTACCGCAATCCTTATTCCTGCGGATAAGGCATACTTCCTCCGGTTTATATAGTCTTACAAAAGTTGGCGAATGTGTAGTAATAAAAACCTGATTTTCATTACTTAATTTTGTTAGTATATTGCTAAAATATCTTTGTTTTTGAGGATGAAGAAAAACTTCGGGTTCTTCAATCGCAAATATTGCTCCTTCTTTTTTTATTTCCTCATAAGTACGAAATATTGCAATTACAATGGCACTTTGAAGCCCAGCTCCTACCATATCTGCTGTTGTTGAAATTCCCATCTGATCAACATATAACTGTAGATTCTTAAAAACATTCATCGGATCATATGTATCGAAGCGAATAGATAAGTCCCCTTCAGTGTTGTTGATTCCCATTTGTTCCAATGAATTTTCTTTTATTCTTTTCTCAATTTCTATAAATTCGTCTGTTTTTAAATATTCATAAGCTTCCTTTATTTTTAACTCAAAAGCCGATTTTCGTGTCATTTTAACTTTACCAGTTGGTGTATCAACAGTAACCATAGTCTTATCAGATGTTAAGTTTGTATTAATATCATTAAGTAATCTACGCAAAATAGACCATCGATTACTCGGGTCTTGCTTATTGTAATCTCTAAGCACATCTACATATATAAATGGTATTTTCTCACGAAAATCTTTTGATACACTTAACTGATAAAATTGCCCAGCGTATTTTTTACCTTTCTCAAGGGGAGCAGCAGGATATTGACATGCTTTTCCATTATGGTCTATACACACAAAATTTGTTGTTAGGGTTCCCGCGGGCTTATTGCCAACCCTTCTTTTGTACGCTTTGCAGCTCAATTCAATGCCTGCAACCTTACAAATATAATTATTCTTCCATATATCTGTTACTTCATCAAAGTATACTTGGATTACTATCTCTTTGGAAGTGTCTTGATTATGAAAATCTTCTTCTGTAAATGTTCTATCAGTAGGCCATGTTTCTCCTAAAACAAGGTTAATAGCTTTTAGTATGTTGCTTTTCCCAGCATTGTTTTCTCCTATGAGAACACAATAACTTCCCGGTGAAAAATCAAGTTTTTTAATACTGCGAAAATTTTCAATAAAAACGCGTGATATCTTCATTAAAGTGTCCTCCTATGATTTTTTATTTTATCATAGAAAGCTAATTTTACAGACTTTTCTTCACACTCTCTCCATTTGCAAAATAGAAAATCACGGCCACAAATCGGCAATATCACACACTACTTACTTAGAATAATATGCCTATTGTTATAACATTAATAAATACAACCGTAAGAAACGATGGTTTTCACCTTAACCATCAATCTATTTGTGGTTTTCTATTCTTACTAAACGGTAATTATTGCATAACTAACTCAAATAAGTCTAATATACTTTGCTACTTTTCTATCTTTCTTATCACGAATAGGAACAAAACTAACAGATCTATTCTGGAGGTTTTCTGTATATTCATCTATTTTGGGTATAAAACTAGAAAAGTGTCCAAGAAAGGTATTTCCCGGCGATGATTTAGATTCAATTATAACAAATCGTCTTATCAAGTCTACTTTTACAATCTCACCTTTTACTGTATTGCTATTACCATGTAATTCATTAAGGAGTAAGTTAAAATCCTCTCTGTAATTGTGGTCTCGGATAAATTTTAACAGCTTTGGAGATAATATCTCTCTTGCCTTTTCAATCATACCGCATTCGAAGTATAGCTTTGCAGAATTATAAGATGCAACTATTGTATCTTTAATCTCTGAATATCGAATTGGTTTACTGACGATGGCTTTTTCAAATGAACACGCTGCTTTTTCTAAATACTTTCTTTTCTTATAGAAAAAGCCGAGTTGAATATAAACATTACGCAAAAGGTCAGCAGATTTATTATCACTTTTATCAAGTTCAACAGCGCTTTGCGCATGTAACAAGGCTTCGTTAAGTTTTTCTTCAGCAGAATCATAGTTTCTGTCAGCAATAAGATTCTCAGCCCACCGTACAAGGTTATCAGCTATACTCGTTCTGTTAATTATTTCGTGTTTTCTAGACGAGCCGGTGCATTCCTGTTCAAGTGCCTGTAGAAAAAGTTTATTAGCCTCTTCATATTCACCCAACCGGCTTTTCGCTTGCCCAAGCGAATTGATTATAACATAATCATTAGGCGATAGCTCGTATGCTTTCTGGTAATACTCATAAGCATCCTTAATTTTATCGTTTTTTCTCTTCATATTACCCCATGTAAGCCATATTTGTGGATCTTTTGAATTTAGTCTTGAAGCCTTCCCCATTAGTTGGTCTGCTTCTACATAATGACCCTCAAGCGATTCCATTACAGCCCAGTTACGATAAAGTGAAGCAAATCTTGGTGCAATTCCGATTGCTCGTTTATAGTCGTCAACAGCATCAAAATACCTACCAGCTTGATACTTTTGAAATGCTGTCTGCGCTATCATTGCTGCAACCTTTTCTTCTTCTGTTACCGCACCAAGATTAGACAAACTAAATCTATATTGGTGTTTGGCTCTTTCTGCTTCTTCAATTGTGTTTTGTACAGTTCTAAGCCTATCTTCTATATCTCTTTTAAAGACAACATCTTTATCAATCTCATTTCGTACAAAACCACGAGTTAATGACAATAGCGAAAACCTTCTTATAATCTCGTTCTGCTCATTTTTATAAGCATCTGGTATTACCAAAGAAACAAGGATTAATTCACTTATACCATCTTCAAATTCCACCTGAGATATATCAACCACATATTTAAGTATTCCTGCTGAGGGTGGTTCATCAAAATAACAAAGTGCACATAAAATTTTTTTGGCACTATCGGAGAGGCTATTATATATGTGATAAAAGCAAAAATAAGAAATATCACTAGTAGAGTCATTTATAGAATCAATAATTTGTTCAATATCTTTTCCAATAGCAACATTCCCTATTACCCATTTAATTGCTAGAGGATAATAAGAAACTTTCTTGACATAGTTTTTAATTACTTCTGAATCCAATGTAGCTAAACTAGTAATATTTTTATCCTTTGCAATTTGCCTAAATAAGTGTATGGCCTCTTTTTCTTTTAATTGTCTTAGTTCATATCGTCTTTCTACTTGCCCAAGGCCTTTCCGACTAGTTATTAAAAACTTTGATTTTGGGTGTGAATCTATAATAAAATTAATAATTCTTTCATCAGTAATTGTTTCTAAGTTATCAATTACAATTAAGATACAATTATATAAATCAAAGATTGTATTAATATCTTCCTCTTTTTTTTCAATAGATTCATCGCTAATACCCAAACCCATTACTTCAGAAATTGAATCAAGCAGTTGTTCATAATTTTTTAGGGTCGGTTCAATATCTTCAATTCCTAAGTAAGACAATCGGCTTTCTTTTGCACTGAGCCATATAATTCCATCAAATATGGGTGGTGTTCTATTAAGTAATTTATGTACAACTTTAAGTGCTAAAGCAGTTTTGCCAACTCCTCCAGCACCGGAAATTGTTATTACTCTATGTGAATTCCCCTCTAACTCCTGTATTATTTTCCTAATGTCATCTTCTCTCCCAACAAAACCTCCCTCAAATTCATAATCAGGAGTAGGTACATTATTAGGTATTTTTATATTTTTATCACATTCATCTTGAAAAAATGATATGGGGGTTTTAACGATTATATTAGATGGATCCTGTCTTACCTGGCCAATAAAATGAATAAATTCTTTTCCATCCGGCTCGATACACGAGCAAATTCGTAAAGTATACTCTATTAACTTATCTAAGTCTATACTTGTAAAGTATCCTTTCACATGTGCTATTTTACACCGTAAAAGGTACAATTCATCCATAATCTCAATGAACTCTTCTAATGTAATAGAATCATCAGGAAAGTACTCCTTAAACATTCCTTTATAACATATTATTTCTTTTAAATCTGGAAAATCAGTTTCGTTTAAAAAGTCATAGATATCGGTTGCTTTCACGAATGTTTTTTCATTTACTTTAGCTATTACACCTTGCGGAATCCCATCAGTAATAACTGAGTAATAAATTGGGAGTTTGTTTGATATGTAATAACGTAATGACTCTTCGAATCTGGAGATTATAGTATAACCTATATCTCTTCTATCAAATATGTTAGTCAAAACAATCACCTCTAATGTAGTGATTAATTATCAATTATATCATAATTATATATATAAAACCAATATTCTACAATAAATGATATACGCAAGATAAGGCGCTCAAATGCAGAAGTAAATTCAGCATTGCATAAGTAAGTTCTATTGATTTTTTAATGCGGGTTTGGAAAGGCATTTTTGTACAAAGGATTTGTGCTTTTTGGGGTCCATTTTACTCCCTCCCTTAATATACTCTCGTTTTCTTCACTTATCTTCGTTTTTCGCAGAATTTCACTTCGATTTGCTTAAGCTTT
>ENA-OWPA01001831-OWPA01001831.1-bioreactor-metagenome-genome-assembly--contig:-NODE-1831-length-12199-cov-554.155337_pt1 | contig 12199 bp, 13 predicted proteins | sample MGYA00238139_ERZ651803 | MGnify/ENA primary metagenome ERZ651803 (study PRJEB26909, sample SAMN07631231) | bioreactor metagenome | isolation source: Switchgrass digestor | place: USA: Dartmouth...
TGATGTTCTCCTTCTCGAAATAGATGGAAACGCCAAGCTCCGAAAGCCTGCGGACGATTTCCAGACAATCGGCGGTATTTCTCGCAAACCGGCTGATGGACTTGGTTATGATAAAGTCTATCTTATGCTTCTCGCAGTCCCGCAAAAGCCTCAAAAGTCCTTCGCGGTTTTCCTTTTTGGTGCCGGAAATGCCCTCGTCGCAGTAGAGCCCCGCAAACTCCCACTCCGGATTGTCCCTGATGATTTTTTCATAGTGCTGTTTTTGCGCCTCAAGGCTTAGAAGCTGGTCGTCATTGTCGGTGGAAACGCGGCAATAGGCGGCAATCCGAAGTTTCAGGGATGAAATCAATCTGTCCCCGCCCGCTTCTATCTTCATTACCTTTCGCATCATTTTCACCTCCTCCCGGGGTGGACATGATACCTCTGCGTGTAAATAATAGCAAGGCAATTACGCCATTAACTGTGCCAATTTTGGCGAGAAAGATCTGCGGTTTAATACGTCGATTTTGTGGAATTCATCCGGTGTGACCAAACCCTGGTCAAGCATCTTCTGCAGGATTTTCCGGGAACGCCAGTAATCCAGCTCCCCCTGCAGCTCCTCCGGCGGCATGGCAAGCTTCGCCTTTTTCACATAATCCTCGAATCCCTCCGGATGCATGGAAACCGTTCCTGCATGCGCCACAATAAACACCTCCCCGATTATTAAAGCGGGAACGGCCAAACCGCCGCTCCCGCTGTCATGATATTGCATCAATTGCCCGCACCTTATTTCGGCGGTATCTTCAAAACCTGCCCAGGATAAATCGCGGTCGAGGACAGGCCGTTTAAGGACATAATCTCCGGATACCTTGCCCCGCTGCCGAGCTGATTTTGGGCAATGCTCCAAAGGGAGTCGCCCTTGGCAACCGTATAAATGGAGTACGTTTCGCCGGTCTGATTGCCGTCAACCTTCACTAAAACATCCTTGTCCACCCATGTGTTTATGCCTGCAACTTCTGAACCGCCGGATTTCTTCACCTTCCTGCCCAGCAGGACGCATTCTTTGCCGCCTTTTATAACCGTCTTACCTCCGGATACGGTCTGTGTGACCCTGTGGTAATAGTCGGTCTTGACCCATGAAGGAATGGTCACGCTGCCGGGATAATAGTTACCGGCGCTGTCCTTAAACTCCACCAGATCCCCTATACCAATTTCAGCGCTGTCATTTGTATCTTTTTCCAACGCTCGTTTTACTGCCGCGCGGAAGGTGTCCATGCTCTCCCCATGCTTGGGTAACCAGTGCATGACGTCAGCATGATTGCTGGCAATACCAAGCCTGTATCCTTCGCTGTGGCAGATGATGTCATTCTCGTCAAGGCCGTATTCCCTGCAGAGCATGACGCAGAGTTCAACAGCGTTCTGCCACGCTTTGCGGAAAAAGCCTTCCTGCTTTTTTGCGTCGTATCCAACCATCGTGCCACCCGAATAAGAAAATCCCTCAGGCTCGCAGATTTCAAACCCTATGTGCGTGTCGTTGCCGGAGCCGCCGCAGTGCCAGCCGCGATGGTTCCAAGGCAGGTACTGCCAGACCTCCTTATCATCCACAAAGGCATGTACGCAGACCTGCCTATTTGTTTCACCAGCCTTATAGGATTTGTTCCAGCGGGAAAACCAGTCAGCCGCCATCACGCCCGGCGTTGCCGTTGAATGAACCATAATGCCCTTGGGCGTAATTTTTCTGCCCGCCGTATAGCAGTCGTTTCGCGTCATGTACTTCGTGTACAGCTTCATTTCTTTTCATCCTCCTCATCTGAGCGGTTATGCAGCTGCTCCAGTACGTTCTTTAACTTCTCAGGAATTGGCAGCCCAACATGCGCGGCATTTTCCAGTATTGAAATACCCTCATTGCTCAAATAAAAGAAGATAACCGCCGTCCGGATTGCACCGCCGTTGCCGAGCACCTGACTGTCAATGATGTGCCCCACGCCCGTTATCCAGATGAAAAGGTGTGGAGATTTAACCTCCCCTAGGGGTAGGTATTAACACATGGAGTTGTATCCAGTGGTTTAGTGGTTTTAAGCTTTGTAGCAAGATGTAGCAGGTAAAAACTAAACTCTCTATACGAGAGCGATTTTTTATATAACCTGTTTTTCTTGCTACAAGCTGCTACACTGTGTTTAAATAAGAAGAAATTCTTCTTCAGTCAGCTTATATCCGATAAGCATTGTGGTCATTCCACCACCAGAACGTGGTCGTTTCCGTTCTACACGGGCAATAGCTGTTAATGCTTGTTTAAAGTTTCTTGCATTCTCCGAATAACATCCATTGGCACTACACCACCGCTGATACCGGGCATACACTTCGGATGTCCGCACCTCACTGTTAGGACTTTCCTCCAAGGCATCCTCGAAAAATAATGCTATTTTATCGCTGTCACGTTTATAAGCCTCCGTTGCTGTCTTAACAGAATCAGGTAAAGTCAAGCCTTCCTTCTTTAACAACTGATAGCCTTCAATTAGCCAGTTGAGGATAGCACTCTGATTCTTCGGTTTGGCGAATTCACGTTTTAGGTTTTTATCCTGCTCGCTTTCATCGAAGTGTCGTTCAAAAGGAATAATCACCACTCTGCCACTGGAAAACAGCGTCATATCCGTAATAACGGGCAGATAATTGGTGTTGATATACAGCTTAAACTTTGGCGAAAAGTCAAAAGAATTCTCATGTAGAAACCTTGCGTTGATGGTATCACCACCCGTCATGCTTTTTACCTGTGCAGCATTTAGGACAAGTCCTCTGCTAGGTTCGGAGATATTCACAAAGCGTACTCCTGCAAGCCGGGCAATATCTTCACTTGGACTTGAACTGTTATTGTTTGTTTTCGGTATAATGAAAACCGAGCATTCCGGAACTTAAAAATCCCTGCATAAAATGGAAAAACTCCATTGCGGGCACCCCAAAAAAATAATACCCTTTTAGGTGTCGAATCTAAAGGGGGTACAGAAAGGATGCTAACAATGGAGCAAATATATCGTATCAGAAACATGAAGAAATTTGAAGGCAGGAGTTTAAGGAAAATATCCCAAATTACCGGACATGACTTTGAAACTGTTAAGAAGTATGTAGAGAAAGAAGATTTTAATCAGACACTTCGTCCTAAGCAGAGGCGAAAAGGCAGATTATCTCCATATAGGAGCATAGTCACAACATGGCTTATCAATGATAAGAAAGCGCCACATAAACAACAACACACTGCAAAAAGAGTATATGACAGGTTGAAAGAACTGTATGGTGATGAATTTGATGTCAGTGAGAGATCAGTTAGAAAATTCGTAGCGGAAATTCGAAAGGAACTGGAAATGGATACAAACGGGTTTCTTCCGTTGGAACATCCTCCGGGAGAAGCACAGGCAGACTTTGGAGAGGCTCGCTTCATTGAGAATGGTGTTGCATATGACGGATATTACTTAAACATGTCCTATCCTCACAGTAATGGCGGTCACATGCAATTATTCAAAAGTATGAACCAGGAATGCCTGCTGGAAGGTATGAAAGCAATCTTTGAACACATAGGTGGTGTTCCGACAGCCATTTGGTTTGACAACATGTCTACAATTGTCAAGAAGATCAAGGAGTATGGAGAACGGGACTTAACCAAAGGATTTTTAAGATTCATGATGCATTATGGTTTTCAGAGTAATTTCTGCAATCCTGACAGTGGTCATGAAAAGGGTTCTGTAGAAAACAAAGTTGGCTATCACCGTCGGAATATGCTTGTACCCATTCCGGAATTTAAGGATTTGAAGGAATACAACAAAGAACTCCTTTTAAGATGTGATCAGGATATGAATAGGATGCATTACAAGGGATATGGGCTGATTAAAGATTTATTTCAGGAGGACAAGCAGGAATTTTTTAAACTTCCGAAAGTTCCTTTTGAGGTATACATACATGAATTCGCTAAAACTGACAACTACGGAAAGGTTAAGTTCGACGGTAAAATTTATTCGACTTCTCCTAATATGGCCAGGAGACAGGTCATTGTTAAAGCTGGCGCATATGATGTAGAAATACTTGACGAGGATTGTAATCACATCATCAAACACAAACGGCTATACGGAGAAGAAAAAGAGTCAATGAACTGGATTCCCTATCTTGAACTTATGAGTAGAAGACCGACTGCATTAAAATATACAGGACTATACAATCAATTGCCACAGATTCTTAAAGAATATCTGGACAGAAGTGATTATGAGGGAAAAAAGCGGGCTTTAAAACTGTTTACCAAGATGACAGTAGCTGCAGGCATTGACACAGCAATAGAAGCATTTGAGGAAGGTTTAAAATTAGGCGTCAGTGATACTGACAGTATTTGGGCTACATATTGCCGCTTAACGACCGGAACTTTACCGGAACCAGAAATACCCTTGCCTGATAAAGTTCCGGAACTTAAGAAATATACACCCGACATCAAGATATATGATCAACTAATTACTTCCGGAGGGCTGCAGTTATGAATTCAGATGTATTGATTAAGCAGTATTGCAAGGAACTCCGGTTTGGAATGAATATCTACAATAGCTATTCAAAGATTATCGCAACTGACTATGCCGATTTTCTGGCACAGCTTTTAAAGATGGAGATAGACCATCGGGAGCTTGTCAGGAAAAACAGGAATCTGAAATCCGCTGGTTTTGATATCATCAAGACCTTTGAAAACTATGAATTTAATGATATTCAGATCCCGAGCGCTATCAGTATTGAAGAATTAAAGACCGGAGCTTTTATTGATAGGCTTGAAAATCTTATCCTTTATGGACCGGTAGGAACCGGAAAGAGCCATATGGCAACGGCAATCGGAGTTGCGGCTTGTTCCAGAGGAAAGAAGGTGAAATTCTATCGTACAGCAGCGCTGGTTAACCTTTTGAGCGAGGCAAAGGTAAAAGGGGAATTACAGCGGTTTATGAAGCAATTGAGGAATACAGATTTATTGATCTGTGATGAATGGGGATATGTTCCCTTTGAAAAAGACGGCTCACAGCTTCTGTTTCAGGTAATTTCAGAATGCTATGAGAAAAGGAGCGTGATAATTACAACAAATCTGGAATTCAGTAAATGGAACGGAATTTTCTATGATGAAAAGCTGACAAGCGCAATTATTGACAGGCTTGTACACCACAGCCATTTGCTTGTTTTTCAAGGCCAAAGCTACAGGCTAATGCACTCAACCATGAAATCCCATTAATGGGACAGGGGTGCTCGGAAAATTAAGTTCCGCACCGCTCGGATTTATACTTGCCAAAAACATATCAATGTACTCCTCATATATATCAACCATTTTCTTGAGGTCAGAGATAAGCACTTCATTAGAAGGTAACTGATCCTTTTTGTATTCTTTATAAAAAATTGTTCCACGTTCATATAAGTAGGGTAGTTCGTGTGAATCTTTTAAATCGATATTATCACCAACAGAAAAACCACGTGAATCAATTTTAGATATTATCTCTTCGGATACCTCTTTCATTGCTTTTACTGCCCCTGATTTACCGAGCACGTTCTTCAGCTCTGTACATCCCTGGTTTAAAGTGAGGTATACAGAATCACAGTTACTTGAGAATAAGTAAACAATATAGACTCCTCTTGTTGCGGTTGTTGTTATTGACTTGTTGAAAATCCCGACCCATGGCACAGCTGCCCAATTTCCTTGGCCAGGGCTTCCGTTTACGACATATTTTTCAGGTGCAATAAATCCTGTTTTATAGATTTCATCACGGAAGCTGTTTCTTATCAAATCAGCTAAGGGATTATTAGTGAATGGTTGCCTCTTTGCACTTAGATAACTATTCATTACATTGATAAACAGGCTGCGAAGATCAATGAGAGTGACTGTGTCAATTCTACTGAAATATAGCTTCAATTTTTTATCTACTATTGCTTTAATTTGCTCAATATCTATAGATGTAAGTTCTGTCACTAGCTCTGGGGCTAACCTGAAGTACTCTTTTCTGTTTCCTTGACTATCTGTTCGGATTTCTTATGAAAGAAATCCCTGACTACTTATTGCGTAAAAAGGGTTTTCATTAATCAATGCATATATTTCGCGGATGGAGCTATATTGTGCATTTTGTATGCGACTATCTACATTAGCATCAGGTAGTTTACCTTGTTTTATTCTTTCTATGTAAAAGTCTCTAAAAGATGTAGTAACTTCATATGCTGGTGCATATCCCTGGTCATCCATCATCTCGAACAGATATTTGTAGAACACTAGTTTATACGATCTTTGATATCCACTAAGATCATTTTCAGATCCAAGGTATTTATAAAACTTTTCCTTCATGGCCGTACTCCTTTACTAAATTATTTCTACTAGGCCACCAATCGTATTAAGCCTGACTAAAGTAAGCATAAGGAGATTCAGGTTTCCATATTGGAAAATAGTAAGTATCAATGTTTTCAAATAATTCTCATAAACTTTTATTTGAATATAATAGATCAAAACACCTTATTAGTAACTCTATTGAAATATTACCAAAATGTACGCCTAGTTTCAATGCCGTAAAGATGAATTTTACCGTATAAAACAGAATTATGTATTTGTTTGTTGTTTGCTGTAATTTTTGATTAAATAATAAAAGAGGATTTTGCAACTTATTGTAGAAAACATATTTATACGTTTAAGGGCTTAGAGAGTGAATTGCTGTGGAAAATACATTCTTGAAGTGGGCAGGCGGCAAAAATTGGTTTGTAAGGTATTACAACAATATGTTGCCGCAGAAATACAAAAGATATATAGATCCGTTTCTCGGAGGGGGGTCTGTATATTTTTATCTGGAACCTGAGAACGCTATAATAAGTGATATTAACCAGGAGTTAATTACAACATTTATTGCAATTCGCGATAATTGGCAGAAAGTATATGAAATACTTAAGCTCCATAGTAGAAAGCATTCTTATGAATACTACTACCGTGTCAGAAATATGAAACCAAGAACTCCTGCAACGATAGCAGCTAGAATGATTTATCTTAATAGAACTTGTTTTAATGGTATATATCGTGTTAATCGCAATGGAGAGTTTAACGTACCTATAGGTGATAATACGAACATATTACTGGAAACAGACAAATTTAAAGAACGATCCAAGATACTACAGGGCACTCAAATATTATGTCAGGATTTTGAAAAAACCATTGAACTTTCGCAAGAGGATGATTTTTTGTTCTGTGATCCGCCATATGCAGTTTTAGAGGAGAATAACCGTTTTGTAAATTATACAGGTCAGTTGTTTAACTGGAATGATCAAATACGATTAGCAAATTGTTTACATAAAGCTAAAGAACGTGGTGTAAAGATAATTATGACAAACGTGAATCATGCAGCAGTAAGATCGTTATATGAAAGCATTGATGGTTATAAGTTCAATGAAGTTGCAAGATTTAGTTCAATATCAGGCAAATCAGTTGGGCGAAAGCGTTATAAAGAATTAATAATAAGCGCTAATATTGACTAGGAGGGTATGTGTAGTATGTCAGGTCTTCTATCCTTAATTGATAATGCAAATTTGGGAAATAATCCAATAAATAAAGTTAAAGAATTCATGGAACGGCAAGAAAAATATAAAGCAGCAAATGATTTTACGAGATGGCGTTTTGTTGGATATGTTCTTGAAATAAGCTACAATGGTGCAAAAATAATAACAAATGATACATACAAAATGATGGTTGGAGGGATTCCAAGAGGTTCGTTTTTAATACTTATACCTGCGAACTATAAGGAGACTCAACCACATTTTACCTTACTTCGTGTTTCAGACATAGCGCCAACGCCTTTATCTGCCCAAGTGCAACAAACTTATTTTGAGCTACATAAGAGATCTATGCCGGAACTGGATATTTGGACCCAGGCTGAATTGCAATGGGGTGCACTGGAATGTGATTTGCTTGGTATGTTTTATGCCGATCCGTCAAATGTTGATAAATTATCGTTTTCAGGTGATGTCAATAACATAGTAAGTGCCCACAGATATGAAGTATATGCACCTGATGAAGAACTTCTCAATGTGATCATTAATGGAACAGTAAGACCTGAGAACAGAGTAAGGATAGGGAGACTACGCACAATGGAGTGTTTGTTTGGCGTTGATCGTCAAGCTTCGGCAAACATTCCTGTAGAAATCTCGATGAAAGACTTTATGGGCTATAGAACGGCAATGTTCGGAAAAACAAGGTTAGGTAAATCTAATGTAGTTAAACTTATTGCACAAGGAATGATTGATGCAACTGCAGAGACAAAAAATGTAGGACAGCTTATCTTTGATATAAATGGCGAATATGCAAATGATAATGATCAAGATGGAAACTCGTCAATTTATTCGGCAAATAAGGAAAGATGCGTGGTATATGCTCTGACTCAGAGAGCCGAAACGCCCTCTAAGCAATTAAAACTTAACTTTTATGAGCAACCAAGTAGTTGCAAAGATATAATTGGAAGCTTTTTAAGCAAAGAAAATCGCAATTCTATTTATATATCGAATTTCGCTAGTGTAGTTTTACCAACATTTGAAGAAATTGATGAAATGGAAATGGGTGACAAGATACGCGCGATCCGTAGAATACAAATGTACTGGGCAGTGCTTAAGGAAGCAAACTTTCCAGTTGATGAGGGTAGGCTGAGAAAAATAAGAAGTTTATATGCAGGTAATGTTAAGCCGTTGGAACCGTGTTTTGCTCAAAAAATAAGACAACAAGTATATAAAAGCAATCCACCGGAACAGCCAAAGACTCTGGACGAGATAGTTAGTGAACTACGAGAATTTGTAAATTACCAGAGAGAAAATGGTGTTATAAAAGATAGCAATGGGAAAAACTTGTTCGACAAAGATGACATGGCAATTCTAGATTTCCTATTCCCAACCTCAGGGAAAGGTCCGGTTATGCTGGCGAAATATAGAATATACCATTCTGCGTATGCAGATAATTTTGTAAAAGACATTTTGGGATATCTTGATGAAGGGAAAACGGTAATTTTGGATTTAGGAAATGCAAATGATGAAATTAGGAGATATTTTTCAGATTTACTATCAGTAGCAGTATTCAGAAAGCAAGAGAATGAATTTGTTAATAACAATCTTGGTGATAAATATATACAATTGTATTTCGAAGAAGCCCATAATCTGTTTCCGCCAGATTCTAAGGATCTTACTGATGTGTATTCCAGGTTTGCTAAAGAAGGTGCGAAATTCCACATTGGTATGGTTTATTCTACACAATCTCCATCAACAATAAATCGGGAATTGCTAGTCCAAACAGAGAACTTCTTTGTAGGGCATTTGTCATCCCAGGATGAAACAAGAGCGCTTACCAGAATGCAAGTTGCATTTACGGGGGTTGAAGAAGATATATTGCGTTCCAGAACGCCTGGTTATATGAGAATGCTTACGATGTCCCATAGATTTGTTATACCTGTTCAAGCGGATCTATATAGGCCAGCGAAAGGAGAAGAGTGAAAATGGCTTATGCAAGCAGTGGGAAATTGCCATTTGAAACAGCTTCTAAATTGGGACACTTAAAAGTAATTGATAGTGATTGGATACGGTCTTTGATTGATGATTTTGAAAGCAATGATGCTGCTGATGACAGTAATTATAACGAGAAAATCTGGAATACCATTGATGAAAATGCTGCCGAACCACTAAAGCATATTTGGGTAGTAGATGGTTCATATGTTCCGGTTGCAGAGGGCAATAAGGAATTGGCTTTTGTTAAGACAGCATTAATGACAGTTGAGCAGTCCAAAATAGCAAAAATAGATAAAGAATATCCGCATCCTCTTCTCCTTCAAAGCATTATGAAAAATAGTGCGCTGTTCCATGCTACAGTTTTTCCCCTGAAAAATATAAAAAGCAGCAAGGGGAATATATACGACACAGTAAGACACATTGTATATGATTCGATGAAAATCGAAGAAGAGGGTGTATATTTTGAAACTCTAAAATGGCTGGTTTTTGAAAAATGGAGTAATAAGAAGGTGAATTCTCCTGAGTTCTTTTGTCCCCACTGTGGGAAAGAGGTTATTGAAGGCATTGGATATGATAAAGATACTGATACTTGTCCCATCTGTCATAAAGAAGTCCTTTTAACTGATATGATCGGTTTTCATTTAGATATGAATGAAGACAATGCTCCCGTTGCCATAGCATCTTCTTATATGATGATTATGGAATTACTTATGCTTTTTACGGTGATAAGGCTTCATTGGGAACACAAGGATGAATCGCTGGTAACAGAGACATTATACTTAAAAGATGGCCCTATGACATTAGGAAGTCAATATTCCAAGCTGGTTCCGCGTATACGTGATTTCTTAGAACACGCTAAAAGAAGCAAACGTCCTGTTCATATTATGGGATGTGAAAAATCCGGAATGTTTTTTGATTACCTTCAAAATGTAGCTAGATTTGTACCAGTAGAGGAAGGGAAAATAAAATATGCTGTACTAGACCATGAGTTTATAAGAAGAGAAATACAAAGGGCTCCTGAACATGTAAATCCATATGGATTGAGAACCAATTGGGGAGAAAAAGTATTTGTTGTTATCGATAGGGATACACGTATGGTTATAAATATGCCAACTGGATATTATAATACAGATCCATATTTCCCAACACGAGATGATATAATGGGGTTAGAAAGAATGATTGTGACGCTCCCATCTTTAGTTAGTAAAAAATATGAAGGAGCGCTATATCCTATTGAATTGGTTAATGGTATCGCATCCATGTCTAGCTATCCATCTGCTAAGATATTGCAGGATTATGTAAGAGACATGTTAGGATAATAATTTAACAGAAATGTGAGGGCAAAAAAGATGACTATTTTTGATAAAGTCAGAAAAAGTTTTGCTAACTGTGAAATTGGAGAAGTATTTACTACTCAGGAGATAATATCAAAAGTACATACTGATTTTGGGGTGAATCCTGATAGTATTATTCCCAGTGATTATTGTTACAATATAACGAATAATGGGATATACAATTATGAGAATTATCTACATATCTTTGAGCAGATCCAAAGAGGGAAGTATAAATATCTGGGCGAAAACTATACCTATACAGGCAAAGTGTATAATAAGGGCACACCCGTTGGGGAATGGATAAATGGAAAATATTATGCATTTACCAGGGATAGCCTGAGACAAGACCAATACGATAAATTTTTCAATACAGCGCAGGATAATAAGTACATTTTAAACATAAAAGAAAATTACTATAAAAACGTCGATCAAAGAATTGAGTTTTTGCGGATTTCACATGTACATGGCAAAACTGTTGAAGAGGCAATAAGAAATTCTGTAAAAAGAGCGTACAGAGATTTTTGCAGAACTCTTAGAGGTTTCGGTTCTGTAAAAAATAACACAGTAGTAAAAGACAAGGCAGAAAACCTGCTTTGCAGTGAATTGCGCATTTTTTTAACTGTTGGAACTTCACATTTTAATGAATGGCACAAAAACCTAATGCAAAAATTGATTGAATCTTTCCAGGATCAACGATTAACGTTGGGCCAGGCTCAAAAATGGATCAATATGAGTTTTAAGTATTTATATTGTTTTACAGCCTATAATTTGCATGGCATATCAAAACGGCAGTTTGAACAGTGCCATACCCCTATTGATAATTATGTCTTAAACAATGCCTTTAAGTGGTATGGCATTAGGCCATTACCCATAGCATGGAGTAAATTGAATGACTATGATTTGTATATTAACTATCAGATGGATTTAAAGTTAGTTGCTGATAATAAAGGCATAACGCAACTGGAACTTGATTTTGAACTATGGCAACGTAATGGTGAAGTCATTCTAAAGTAATGATACCTAGTGCGATACTGGATATGCTGGTCTATAGAGTTAAAATGTCATTTTCCCGGATACATTCAATATAATGTAAAAAAAGCGTTCAGTAACTGATGCATCAGTATTGCAAGAGTGGAGCTTCTCCGGCAGGAAAATGCCGGTGAAAAAGCGGATAAATCAATTGTGGCCAATAGTAGGGATCGTCCATGGATGATGTTGTGGGGATTGCCTTCGCTGCACTGTTTGCTGTCAGTATATTTATTCTTGCCGGGATGTTTTGGCAGGCTCTGTCACCGCCGGAATCATTTTGACCCACTAGCGCCGGAAAAGAATTGACCCACCTTTGTGCCTTGTGTTGAATAGATCCCGGT
>ENA-OWPA01001833-OWPA01001833.1-bioreactor-metagenome-genome-assembly--contig:-NODE-1833-length-12190-cov-4.875588_pt1 | contig 12190 bp, 12 predicted proteins | sample MGYA00238139_ERZ651803 | MGnify/ENA primary metagenome ERZ651803 (study PRJEB26909, sample SAMN07631231) | bioreactor metagenome | isolation source: Switchgrass digestor | place: USA: Dartmouth...
ATGCCCCGCATGAACGGCATCGAGGCCACGGCCGAACTGAAGAAGCGCCACCCGAACCTCCCCATTCTGATCCTTTCGATGTACGACAGTGAAGAGTATGTGCTTCCCATCCTGAAAGCCGGCGCTTCGGGTTACGTTCTGAAGCGGGCAGCCGCCCAGGAACTGGTTTCTGCGCTGAAGGCGGTGGTGGCCGGGCAGGTGATTCTGCACCCCGATGTGGCCCGTACTGTGATGGAGTCCATTCACGAAGGCGGCAGCCCGGGTCCGGCGGCACACCCCGCACAGAAGGAGCCGGGCATGCACCCGCAGCTGGAACAGTTAACGGACCGGGAGCGTGAAGTGCTGACGCTAATTGCCCAGGGCCTTACCAACCAGCAGATCGCCGAAAAGCTCTTTATCTCCATCAAGACGGTGCAGGCACACCGGGCCAACCTGATGGAGAAGCTGGACCTGCACGATGCCGTGGAACTGACGAAGTTCGCCATAAAGACGGGTCTGGTGCCCCTGGAAGACCTATAGGCTCCTCACGCCAAAGGGCGCAGGTCCAAGGGACCTGCGCCCTTCTCGGGCAGGGAACCGATTGCAGCCGTCCTTGCTGGTCGCCGAACTGGGCACTGCCCTAACGAACGTGACCCGCCGGGCGCACATCGTAGACCAGCCCCTCGTAGAGGATGGTGAGGTTGCCCAGGCTTACGGCCCGGATGCCCGGCAGGTACTCCAGGTCGTCAAAGTCGAAGGGCGGATCGACCTGGATCGATGTCGTTCGCCCCGAGAGCAGTTTGAGGCGCAGTTCCGTGTACACGCTTCCACCTTCCCCTCGATTGAGAGTTCTGGCGGAGGATCAGAGCCGCTCCTCAGAACGTCCGGCTTCCGTCCGTTAGTATGCCCATTATGGAGACCCATCGGGCAGTGTCTACGGTAACAATGGGTGAACTAGAGCGTGGCGAGACCGCAAATTAGGGCATACTGATGTGCTGAGGGGGGCACGAAGTGGCGCGGTTGGCGAGGCGCAATTGTGCCCAATGGAATAGTCCGAACACAGCCGTGGTAGGGTATACAGCCGATTGCCCTAGACTTTCGCACATGTTAGAGTTAACCGTGAAGGGAAAGGAGGGCGCCCGGGCTATGAAAGTCCTGATTGTCGATGATCATTTGATGCTTCGCAAGGGCGTACTTAGCATCCTTACCAGCAGTGACGTGGAAGTCGTGGGCGAGGCCAACAATGGCCAGGAAGCGCTGGAACTGGTGCCTAAACTGAAGCCGGACCTGGTGCTTATGGATATCAACATGCCGGTCCTGGATGGAGTAGAGGCTACCAAAAAGCTGAAGGCGGCCTATCCTGACCTGAAGGTCGTCATCCTGACGGTTTCCGAAGTTGATAAGGACCTCTTCGAGGCGATCAAGGCGGGCGCCGATGGGTACCTCTTGAAGAGCCTTGGCCCGGATGAGCTGGTCGCTTCCCTCCGCTCCGCGGCAGCTGGCGAAGCACCGATCTCCTCGGTGATGGCCGCCAAGATGCTGAAGGAGTTCCGGCAGCCCCGCACTGGCGGCACCGGCAAGGAGGAGGGGCAGCAGCTCTCGCCGCGCGAAGTTGAGGTGCTCCGGCTTGCCAGTACTGGCCTCACGTACAAGGAGATCGCGGCCAAGTTGTATGTGGCGGAGAGCACCGTCAAGAACCACATGCGGCATATCCTGGAAAAGCTGCACCTGCGGAACCGGTCTGAGGCTGTAGGGTATGCCATCCGTGAGGGTATTGCAGGAGATCCGTAAATATGCTCTTTTTCAAAACCACCCCCGCCACGCAGCTCGGGTGGTTTTCTTATGCCCAGGTGAGTTCCGGTGGTTGTCTTTTTCGTGACCCAAAAAGATACTGTGGATTAGGCTTATGGTGGATAGTAATGGTACACAGAATTCTCGTACCATCAAAGTGAACGGGAAATCCGCTATGGGGAGGCGATGATGGTGAAAAAGGTCCTGTTGGCCACTGATGGCAGCGAAGGCGCCCTGAAGGCGGCCCGGATGCTGGGGGAACTGGGGAACCGACTGCCGGACCTGCAGGTTACAGTGCTCCACGTGGCGCATCTGCCCCGCTCGTTCTACGCCACGGATGAGTATGGCAACAAGGTCACTCCTGAAGTGCCCATGGACGTCATGATTCGCCGCGCTGCCGACCCGGTCATGAAGCGTACGCTGCAGGCTCTGGGGTTGCCTGAAGAGCGGGTTGCCACCGAAGTCCAGGTGGGTGAACCCGCAGAGGAGATCGTCGACCTCGCGCGGTTGGCTGGATACGACCTCATCGTTGTCGGCAGCCGGGGCCTCAGTCCTGTCAAGGAGATCCTGCTGGGCAGCGTCTCCAGCCGGGTCCTTCACATGGCTCCGTGCCCGGTCCTGGTGGTTCGGTAAAGTTTAGAATGCTGCAGGCATAGACAAACGGCCCCGGCATCTGCCGGGGCCGTTGATTCGTGAGCTTAGAGGCCAAGATGTGCGGTATTGCCGTCTACCGTGACCTTGAGGCCCATCTCCTCCAGCACGCTGACGGGGACGAGCATCCGGTCGTTTACAGTGTAGCCTTCCTGCCCTTCCGTCACGGAGACCTTGGTGCCCCAGGGCATGGTGGCGGAGGCGGTAAGGGTCTCCTGATCCCACTCCACCAGGGCGCCGTAGAGTTCACCGATCCAGCGGAACGGCAGGTACATCTGTCCGTCCTTCATCTCGGGCGCCACGTCGATCTGCTGGGACCGGCCGGCGATGATCAGCTCAGGCCGACCCACTTCCAGGCTGACGCCGTTGACGAACAGGATCCGGCCTTCGGTCCTGGGGGCGATGGTGCCGTCCCGTTCGATGGCCTCCATCACAACGGTGGTGACCAGCGGGGCAGAGGCCGGGTCGACCAGCTGCTTGTCGTCCTGGAACATCGTGTAGCCGTCGCCGCCGTCCACGATCAGGTAGCTATTGGCGGCGAACTTGTAGGTGGCGTTGGGATCCAGCGGCTTGTCGCCCACCATGATGTCGCTGACGCGCTCACCTACGGGCTTGGTGGGATCCAGTTTGAAGGAGATGCCGGAGACCTGCGGGAAGCGGCCGTGCCCTTCCTCAATGGTGCTGACGCCCAGTTCCAGGGCCTCCTTGATCTTGGCGCCGGTGGTCTCCACCATCATGATGTAGTTGGTAAAGGGCAGGATGTCGACGATATCCCTCTTGGTAAGCGGGCCGGGTTCGAAGATCTTGTCCGCCCGGATGTTGCCGCCGTTGGTGATCGTGATATCCGCACCCAGGTATGCGCGGGTTACATCGCCGATGTAGTTGGCCAGCCCCGTCTCACGCAGGCGGTTGTTGGACTTCACGGAATCCAGCGGCACCGCGGTGTAGCCGATCACTTCACCAAACTTCTCGTCCAGCTGGGCCGTGTAGGAATCCATCAGCGCCTTGATCTCCGGATCCTCGGGGGTGTCCGCGGTGATCTCGTGGCGAGTAAACTTGTGGTCGATTACGTCGCCGTTCTGCACCAGCAGGGTGAGTTCACCGACGTAGTCGTACTCATCGCCGACGCGGGAGACGATGGTGTTGTTGATCACCTTGGGCTGCTCCAGGGCCTCGGCGCAGTGGTCGCCCACGATTACGTCGATGCCGTCCACCTCAGCGGCCAGGCGGTCCGCATCGGGGCCGCAGATGTGGGAGAGGAGGACGGTGACCTCAGCGCCGTCGGCCTCCATCTTGGGCAGAACGGCGTTCATGGCTTCGGCGTAGTCCAGAATCTGGACGTTGGGGCCAGGGGAGGAGATCTCCGCCGTGTCGATGGGGGCCAGGCTGGTGAAGCCAACCTTGACGCCGTTGACATCCAGGATGACGTACTCCTTGATGCCCACCTCGGCACCGAAAACATCACCCGTGCGGACGTCCTTCAGGTTTGCGTTCACGAACGGGAAGTTGGCCTTCGGGACCTGGTTCAGCAGGTTGTCGGGGCCGTCATCAAAGTCGTGGTTGCCGATGCCATCCACCGCCAGGCCCATGCGGTTGAACGCGTCGATGCTTTGGCTGCCCTTGAACTCGCTGGAGAGGAGGGACGTACCCAGGTCATCGCCGACACCCACAAAGACGGCATTCGGCTGGCGAGACCGGATTTCGTTGATGATGGTGGCCTTTTGGGCGATGTTCTTGCCATCCATCTCGAAGTTGCCATGCATGTGCGTGTCATGGATGATGGTTACTTCGGTGACCGGCGCTTCATCTGCTGCGTGGGCCGGATACGGCAGCAGGGCCGCCGTCATGGCAGCTGCGACCAGGACTGGGATGAGACGGAACCGCCGCATACCTTCTCGCCTCCTGCTAGCGTAGTCGATTCCAGTAAAGATTATAGCAGGAACTGGACGTGCTGGTACGCGGCGGCGCAATGGGCAACAAACAATAAACAATTGGGATAGTCACGCGATAGCACGGTGGCCCACGCCGATAGCCACTTCGTTGAGATGCAAAAGGCCAACACTTAGGAAAATCGCAACGCTGATGTCGCTGCCCTGCCGGGCTACACCGATCTTGCCGCCCACCGAGAGGCCCAGGGCTTTGGAGAGCACCTGCGAGATGGCCTCGTGGGCGGCGCCTGCCACCACGCCCTGGTGGGCTTCGGTATCAGGCACCAGTCCTTCCCGGACGGCCACCACAACCGCCCGTTCGACCCCTTTCTTCAGCAGGTTCAAAAAGTCTCCGCCGTAGTCCGCAGCGGCGGCTCGAATGCCCTGGCTGGCCAGTTCTTGTTTGATCGCATGCTCTTCTTCCCGGGTGGCAGTCAGCGCAATCCGGATTGCGGCGCGCGATACCTGAATGCTGCTCGGGTCGCCCACGATGGATCACCTCGCTCTCAGGATGCCACCGACCGCCCCCATACTTCTGCCTAGTCGGCCACCAGCACTGCCCGGTCGTAGACGAAGTCCTCGTTCCGGACCCTGCTGAAGGCCTTCCTGAGGCCGTCGATGGTCAGGGCCTGCTTCTCATTCCCCGAGACTTCAAACAGGATGTTGCCCTCGTGCATCATGATCAGCCGGTCGCCCAAGCGGATGGCCTGCTCCAGGTTGTGGGTCACCATAAGCGTAGTCAGCTTATGCTCTGCCACCCAGGAGGCAGTCAGGTCGCCGATCAGCTGTGCAGTGCGGGGGTCCAGGGCGGCGGTATGCTCATCCAGGAGCAGGACCGCCGGCCGGGTGATGGTGGCCATCAGCAGGCTGAGGGCCTGGCGCTGACCGCCGCTCAGCAGCCCCACGACGTCGTTCAGGCGGTCTTCCAGACCCAAACCCAGCCGGGCGAGCTCTTCCCGGAATAGGGCCCGCTTCTTGGCTGTTACGGCCCAGCCCAGCCCCCGGCGCTGCCCCCGGGCCAGGGCCAGGGAAAGGTTCTCTGCCACCGTCAGGTCCGGGGCGGTGCCGGCCAGCGGGTTCTGGAAGACGCGGCTGATGCGCCGGGCACGGGTGACTTCAGATTGTCTGGTGATGTCCTGTCCATCCAGCAGGATGCGGCCGGAATCCGGCGGAAAGACGCCGGCGATGGCGTTCAGCAGGGTCGACTTGCCAGCGCCGTTGCTGCCCACCACAGTGACGAATTCGCCCGGCGCCAGCGACAGGTTGATACCCTTTAGGGCCTTGGTTTCGTTAGGGGTGCCTGGAAAGAAGGTCTTCGTAAGACCGATAATCTCCAGCGATGCCGTCACAGCGCCCACCTCCTCTAGGCCCGCACAAGGTTCTTAATCCGGGTGGTTGACAGCGCCAGGATGACCAGGATGGCGGTGACCATCTTCATGTCAGAGGCGTTCAGCCAGCTGCGCAGAGCCATGGCGTAAATCGCCCGGTAGAGGATGGAGCCCAGCACAACGGCCAGGGTAGCCCGGAAGACAGAGCGGGAGCCGAAGACGATTTCGCCGAGGATCACCGAGGCCAGGCCGATTACCACCGTGCCGATGCCCATCTGTGCGTCGGCAAAGCCGCTGTACTGGGCCAGCATGGAGCCGCCCAGCCCCACCATGCCATTGCTCAGCACCAGGCCCAGCACCTTCATGCTGTCGCTGCTGACGCCGAAGGTCCGCACCATCTGCTCGTTGTTGCCGGTGGCCCGGAGGGCGAGGCCCAGATCCGTCTTGAGGAACAGGTCGATGAGGACTTTCAGGAAGATGGCCACAGCCGCAAACAGCAGCAGGGTTCCGTACTTGCTGCCGTTTGGAACAATGGTATCGACGTTGATCAGGGCGATGTTAGCCCTGCCCATCACCCGAAGATTGACGGAGTAGAGGAAGGTCATGGTCAGGATGCCGGCCAGGAGCGGCTGGATCTTCAGGCGGGTGTGGAGCAGACCGGTCATCAGGCCGCCCAGCATGCCCGCAGCTGTGCCGGCCAGTGTGGCCAGTAAAGGGCTTACGCCGCCGACCAGCAGGCGAGCGGTCGCAGCGGCACCCAGCGTCAGTGTGCCGTCGACCGTAAGGTCCGGTACGTTGATGATTCGGAAGGACAGGTAGACGCCCAGTGCGACCAGCGCCCAGGCAAAGCCGTTTTCCAGTACGTCAATGGTAATGGTAAGCAGCATGTTCCAGTTGATGTTTGTGAGCAAGTCCACAGCGACTCCCCCTCCGCAGATGGCACAAAGGCAGGCACCCCGGCAGGGGGGTGCCTGCAGAATACGGCAACATCCGGGGCGACCCACGTATCGCCCGGCTGCTGTTCCTATCTCCTACAGTACTACCATCCTACCGATTTGCCTTATGTTACTGCACCCGCTTCATTTAGTCAACCATAATGTTCGACCAATGCCCGCAAAGCGCTTTCATACCGCTATTAGATGGAGCGCCGCAAATACAACACGGTCCATATTCGCCTTCAATTGTCTATCTCCCTTCATCTCTATTTCAGACCGATGGAATCAGGTTGCTGCCCGGACAGGCGGGTTGGCGCCCAAAATGATCAGCAGCACTGGCCGCGGCTGCATACTCCGGTTGAGATCTCACTCTGCGGAAAAAGCGCCCTTGATACTCCGACCGGGAAGTTGGATAGGATATGGATAGCAGCCGGTCTTCCGCTGCAGGCTGCCGGCCAAAAGGGGCCTGAGACCCATTCTCAGCTGTTTCAAAATGGTTGCCACTCTTGACGTATCTGCTTGCAGATGGGTATGCTATTCACAGTTAAGGCATTGTAGTTTGCTGTAAGGGTCTTACTTGCCAGCTGGTTCCCTTCGGTTCCGCTGCTGGCAACCATCTCTGCAGTGCTACAAAAGGGGGAGAATCCTGTGGCCGTTAAGATTACCGATACCTGCATCTCCTGCGGTGCATGCGAGCCCGAGTGCCCGAACGAGGCCATCAGCGCTGGCGATACCACTTACGTTGTCGATCCGCATCGCTGCACCGAGTGCTACGGCTTCTACACCGAGTCTCAGTGCATGTCCGTTTGCCCGGTTGAGGCCATCGTTCCCGACGAGGATCATGAGGAGTCTGAGGAGCAGCTGCTGGAGAAGTTCAAGAAGCTGCATCCCGGCGCCGAGCCCAAGAACACCGATTCCTGGGTGAAGCCTGCGTAAGGGAACGGCTGCTTGTCGAGCAAATAAAACGGGGCGGCTGTGTGCCGTCCCGTTTTGCGTTGTGCTCCGCCATGCCTGCTGCAGCCCGTGCAGTGAATGCGCTGTGATGCGCTGAGCGACTTTGGTTCTCTCGCCTTTGGGTCGGTGGAAATACCACTATTTCCTCTTTCGTTTTTGGTAATGATCGGGGTATCATGTGGCTGTGAGTTAGATTCGGGTTCAAATGACAGGAGGCGAGGTCCTTGGCTGACTTGGACCGGATCCGGGCGGCACGGGACTTGCTGGCAGCGGAGACGCCGCTCGACTTTGACTGCGGCACGCTGTGCGGCCACCGGTGCTGCCGGGACTTTGATCCCGGGCAGAACCTGGGGGTCTACCTGGTTCCTGGCGAACTCGCCCTGTTTGATGGCACCGAATCGTGGGCATCGTGGGAGTTCCACAGCACAGCCGAATATGAGTTTGCCCCATCGTGGGAGCGCTACGGGGCAATTCCCTTCTTAAAATGTACTGGTCTGTGTGCGGCTGAGCGGGACAAGCGCCCGCTGGAATGCCGGACCTATCCGCTGGTGCCGTACCTGCATGAGGACGGGCGTTTGGAGGTCCGGTATGCACCCTGGGCGGAGGGGGTCTGCCCGCTGGCAGACCGGTACCGGCTGGAGGAACTGCGCCCCAGTTTCGTCGCGGCAGTACGGGAAGCCTGGACGCTGCTAATGACCGAACCAGACATCGCTGACCATCTCAGGTGGCAGTCGCGCCAGCTGCGGGCCTGGGCCGAACTTCCCCGGGCGGATTAGGGAAGCGGGTGCGGCGAACCCACCTCACCACCCTCGTCCTGTGGGACGGGAGAATCAAGAGAGGAGCCGATCACTTGTTTTTCCACCAAACCCGTGACCATGAGTTCTTCAATCTGCTGCGCGCTGCGGCGGAGAATGCCGTGGAAGCGGCGAACCTGCTGAATCAACTATTAAATGAGCCGTACCGGTTCCGGGAGTTGGGTCCCACCATCAAGGATGTGGAGTCCCACGGAGACCGGCTCACCCATGATCTGTTTGCGCTGATCAACCGCACCTTTGTGACGCCCCTTGAACGGGAGGACCTGGCTGCGCTGGGTGTGGCCATCGACTCTGTGGTGGACGCCATGGAGGCCGCTGCTTCTCGCATCGGCATCTACAAGGTGCAGGAGACAGACCGGTTCCTGAAGGGCTTTGGGCATATTCTCCGCTCCCAGGCTGGGGAACTGGTCGCAGCCATTGATGTGGTGGCAGGCGGCAAACTGACCAACATCCACGATCGGGTGGTGCAGATCAATCTCCTGGAGAACCAGGCGGATGAGCTGCTCCGGACTGCGCTGTCGCAGATCTTCGAGGACGCCCCGAACGATCCTCTCCGCTTCATCACGTACAAGGAGATTTACGAGACGCTGGAGGAAGCGACGGACGCCGCAGAAGATGTAGCAGACACCCTGGAAGGGGTTGCAATGAAGAATGCTTGAGCCCCAGTGGCTGATTATCCTCGTCATAGTCTGCGGCCTGATCTTTGACTTCACCAACGGCTGGAACGATGCGGCCAATGCCATCGCCACAGTGGTGGCGACGCGGGTGCTGAGGCCCCTGCAGGCCGTAGCTATGGCGGCTGCCCTGAACGTGCTGGGCGCCTTTATCAGCACCGAAGTGGCCAAGACGATTGGGGAAGGCCTGCTGGACCCGTCGCAGGTCAATCTGGCTTTGGTGCTGTCCGCACTGATCGCTGGTATTCTGTGGAACATTGCCATGACGTTCTTGGGACTGCCTATCTCTGCCTCCCATGCGCTTATCGGCGGCATGGTGGGGGCTGCCGTGGCCAAAGGCGGCTGGGGGATTGTGCAGATCGGCGGCATCGGCACTGTGCTCCTTGGCATGTTCCTTTCGCCGCTCTTGGGCGGACTCTTGGGCTGGGTGCTGATGCGCTGGATTGAAGGCATCGTGGGCAACTGGGCACCCACCCGCGTCACCAAATGGTTCCACTGGCTGCAGCTGCTCTCCGCCGGTTTCGTCTCCTTCTCCCACGGCTCCAACGATGCGCAGAAGGTGATGGGCATCATCACCCTGGCGCTGTTGGCCGGCGGCCGCATCTCTGAGTTTCACGTGCCCATCTGGGTTGTTCTGCTGGCAGCCAGCGCCATCGGACTTGGCACGCTGCTGGGCGGCTGGGGCGTGATCAAGACTGTCGGTATGAAAATGGCGAAGCTCCAGCCGGTTCACGGCTTTGCCGCTGAAACCTCTTCGGCCATCCTGATCCTGTTGGCGACGCACACGGGTATTCCGGTCAGTTCTACCCACACCATCACGGGTTCCATCATCGGCGTCGGCATGGCCCGGCGGGCCCGGTCGGTGCGCTGGAGTGTTGCCAACAAGATTGTCTATGCCTGGGTCTTTACGCTTCCCGGCACTGCCCTCGTGGCCTGGCTGGCCTACAAGGGGCTGGCGCTGCTGCTGTAGAGCTGCGGCGAGACATAGGAAAACCCACCCGGCTTTCGGGTGGGTTCTTTGGCTTTTGGGTGGGTTCTGGTCGCCCTGCAGTGCGGCATCTTCATGAAGCGCAGCAGATGCCCCGGAGTTCCCGCTCCAGATGGGGCAGGGCCTGGCGCAGGAGGGAGGTGTGGGCCGCCGTGCCGGTGCCTGCCCGCACGGCCAGCGCCGCCTGGATCGATGCCCGCCACGCGGGGTTCAGGTGGGCCATACCCCACGACGCTCCGGCGGACTTGGAGACCGGGCGGCCCTGCTCCAGGGCGCACACATAGCGGACCAGGTTGAGCACTTCCGCCGCCATCTCTTTGGGCGTTTCGCAGATGTCCGGCCGCTGGGCCAGTAGGCCCCGTACGGCTGCCCGGACCTGGTCTGGCGAGACTTCGGGAAGGACTTCGCGGGGGTCAGGGCCGTAGATGGCGATGCCGTGCTCCCGCATGTCCCAGATGTTGTCTGCAGTCAGCATGACTTCGCCGACGCGCGGCAAGAAGACACCGCCCTCACATCCGGGCACCGGCATGGTGGCGCCCTCCGAGGTGAGGCATGCGCGCGGCGCATAATCCCCTTCCAGCCTGGCTGCGTAGGGGTACTGTTTCAGAAGATCGCGGTGGACCATCTGGATGGCGAGGAGATCCTCCATGGAGAGAGGTCCCTCGGTTATCACCAGAAAGTCCAGGTCGCTGGAGGAAGCACAAAAGTCCCCGGTGGCGGCAGAGCCTCCCAGATAGACCCCGACCAGCCGGTCACCGAGAACAGACAGCAGTTCTTTGGCGAGTGCGTGCATTGTGCTTCGCACAGGCTCAGGCAATTGCGGGGACATACGCGATCCTCCTTGGGAGCTGCGAGTCCAACCAACGCTGGAACCTCTTATGCTGGATTCTCCGGGGCCTCTGAATATCCTCTCGCCAAGTACCCGGCTGAAGAGAGTTGTTTCCTTCGATCTAGTTTGCCCCAACTGTTAGTTTTGAGACCTATTCCTAGTGGGAATTCAGCTAATGTTGGACGCGCACTGTCGGGCCTGCGCCCCTTGCCAGTGCTGGTACATTCCGTTATGCTGGTGGTGCACGCTGAATCCCCATGCGGGGAGCGGGGGAACCACTGGTCCAGCACCATGGGGTGAATGCGCCCGGGTGGGCGCACGGGCTACTTTGACAGTCCGAACCCGTCAGCTAACCTCGTAAGCGTAGTCAAAGGAGCGCGTTTCCGGCTCCCGGCCGGGTGCGGGCTCTATCCCGAGGAGGAGGCTTGGTTTGAAGCAGACACAGCAGCGCACGATGTCTCGCCGCCTTCCGGATCAACCAGTTCCGTCAGATCCCCGGCTGGTTCGGCCCAAGCCCCTGCGTTCCACCGCTGCGATCCTGAGCCGGGGCGTCACCTTGGCAGAGGTGCAGGAGGCTGTTCGGCGGCTTAAGCCCTACATCCAGGAGAGCAAATAAGCACCATCATTTAGAGAGAACCGGCGCACTCGGCGCCGGTTCTTTCTGCAGTTTCGGGAGTCCGCAGGCGATGGGCCATTTCGTCCAGTTTACGATTTGGCCTGGTCCCCTGCCCTCAGCCGGCGTACCCCTTCTTCCAGCTGAAGGGTGTGGTGCAGCCCGTGGCCGCCTACCTGGCGGAGCAGGACCCGCACCTGGGCCTCGTGCCCGCTGGGCCATTTCACCGTGCGGTCCAGAGCGTCCGGCAGGTGCTCCACCACGTCCAGCACCCACATCCGGGCGGCCTCCAGCAGGTTCAGGGCCGGCTCCACCGGCCGTTCAACGCACCGCAGCGCCTCAATCCAGTCATCCGGGTCCCATACGTTGGTGGTGATGGTCCGGCCCGGCAGCGCCAGGGCCAGGCTGAGCACCTGGAAGGTGCCCATGTCCGCATCAACGATGTGATGGACGATCTGCCGGTAGGTCCACTTGTTTGGGGCGCGGGGCCTGTCCAGGTTGGCCGGGCCCAGAGCGTCCACGGCGGCCCGGAGGCGTGCCGGGCCTTCCCGGTAGATGCGCAGGATCTCCTCATCGGAGAGGGGCGGGTACTCCCAGAAGGTCAGCACATAGCCGTCAGGGTCAGTGACCAGGATCTGGCGCCAGCCCGGGTAGGGCTCTTCCGGCCCCTGGAACGCTATGCCGGCCTTCTCCAGCCGCCCGGCC
>ENA-OWPA01001835-OWPA01001835.1-bioreactor-metagenome-genome-assembly--contig:-NODE-1835-length-12180-cov-3.194828_pt1 | contig 12180 bp, 11 predicted proteins | sample MGYA00238139_ERZ651803 | MGnify/ENA primary metagenome ERZ651803 (study PRJEB26909, sample SAMN07631231) | bioreactor metagenome | isolation source: Switchgrass digestor | place: USA: Dartmouth...
TCTATGGCTGAACTTCAGGGAAATTAGTTCAACGGTGAAACTATAAATTTTGTAACAACACAACAGGGACGGATATATTACCGTCCCTGTATGTATTTTAACCTAAGTTTCTATAAGTTTCTAATTGTTCTTATGTTTCTATTTTTCCTTTGCAGCAATCTTAGCCCAGGTATCTTTTAAAGTAGCGATTCTGTTAAAAACAGGCATTTCCTCTGTCGAGTCAGGATCAACACAGAAATACCCAAGCCGCAGGAACTGATAGCGGTTTCCTGGGACAGCATGTGCAAAGTTAGGTTCCAGTTTGCAGTGCTTAAGGATTTCCAATGAATTGGGGTTAAGATTATCCTTAAAATCACGCCCTTCTTGTTCTTCTGAAGGATTTGGAGTTAAGAACAACTGGTCATAAAGCCTTACTTCAGCATCTATGGCGTGTTTTTCGGAAACCCAGTGTATTGTACCTTTTACTTTTCTGCCATCAGGAGCGTTTCCGCCTCTTGTCTCCGGATCATATGTGCAGTGCAGCTCTACTATATTTCCATCATCATCTTTGACTACACTTTCACATTTAATGAAATATGCATTTTTCAAGCGTACCTCACGACCTGGTGACAATCTGAAATATTTCTTGGGCGGATCCTCCATAAAATCATCCTGCTCAATATAAATATACTTTGAGAAAGGTACTTTTCTGGTACCCATATCAGGATTTTCAGGATTGTTTTCAACTTCAAATTCTTCTACCAAATCCTCAGGGTAGTTGTCTATTACAACCCTCAGAGGACGCAATACAGCCATAAGTCTGGGAGCTTTAGCATTCAAATCTTCTCTTACACAATGTTCAAGCAATGCGAAATCCACAACGCTGTTGCTCTTAGCAACCCCAATCGTGTTGCAGAAGTTTCTTATAGCTTCAGGTGTATAACCACGTCTCCTCATACCTGAAATGGTAGGCATCCGTGGGTCATCCCAGCCACTTACATATCCATTCTTGACAAGGTCTAGAAGCTTGCGTTTGCTTGTAAGGGTATAAGTCATGTTTAATCTTGCAAATTCAATCTGCCTTGTCTTGCATTTAACATCCAGAGTTTCAAGGAACCAGTCATAAAGCGGACGGTGATCCTCAAATTCCAATGTACACAGCGAATGAGTTATCCCTTCTATGGAGTCGGATAACGGATGCGCAAAATCGTACATTGGATAGATGCACCATTTGTCGCCGGTTCTGTGATGGGTAGCTCTCAATATGCGGTATATAACAGGATCTCGCATGTTAAGGTTCGGAGATGCCATATCTATTTTTGCACGAAGCACCCTTGAACCGTCAGGGAATTCACCTGCCCGCATTCTGCGGAAAAGATCAAGGTTTTCTTCCACTGAACGATTCCTGTATGGGCTTTCCTTGCCGGGCTCAGTGAGAGTACCCCTGTATTCCCTGATTTCTTCTGCAGATAGGTCACAGACATATGCTTTACCCATCTTTATCAACTGTTCTGCATATTCATACAACTGCTCGAAATAGTCAGAAGCATAATAAAGTCTGTTGCCCCAATCGAAACCAAGCCATTTTATATCCTCTATTATTGAGTCCACATATTCTGTATCTTCCTTTGTAGGATTGGTATCGTCAAACCTCAGGTTGCACAAGCCATTGTTGGCAGCGGCTATTCCAAAATCTATGCATATAGCCTTGGCATGTCCGATATGAAGATAACCATTAGGCTCGGGCGGAAACCTGGTATGAACTCTATCAAATCTACCTGATTTTAAATCTTCATTTATAATATCCTGAATAAAATTATCCATTGCAGATACTCCCCTTATAAATTGTTTTATATGTTATTTTCAAGCTTTTTAATTCCAATTTTCATGCGGTTTAATGTTTCATTTTTTCCGAGAATGTCAGCGATTTCAATAGCGCCACCTGGAGAAACTGCCTTACCCGTAATCGCTGTACGTACAGGCCACATAACCTGCCCGTTTTTGAGACCCATTTGCTGAGCCAATGACATAAGCGTGTCGTGGATTGTCTCTTCATTCCACTCCTGTAGGTTTTCAAAGGCATCAACAGCTGCTTTTAAACTTTGAATAGAGATTTCATAAGTGGTCTTCATTTTTTTATGAATATATATTTCAATATCATATTCCGGCAGATTATCAAAGAAATCAATAGTTTCAGGTATTTTACTCAGCACATCAATTCTTGGCTGTAGCAGCTTACTTATCTTCTTTAAGTCGATGTCAGGGTTTGTTATATTTCCTTCATAATACGGTTTGGCAACTTCATGAAATTCGTCAAGACTCATTTTTCTTATATATTCACCGTTCATCCAGTTCAGTTTATTCATATCGAATATGGCAGGTGATTTGCTGATTCCGTTTACATCAAACGCTTCTACAAGCTCCTTGAGAGAAAATATTTCCTGATTTGTATTTGGAGCCCATCCCAAAAGCGCAACATAGTTTACAACAGCCTCAACAAGATATCCCATAGATATAAGATCCTCGAAAGACGGATCGCCTGCCCTTTTACTCAGTTTTTGACCTGACGACTTAAGTATCAGCGGGACGTGAATATATACAGGTATATCCCAGCCGAATGCTTTATACAACAGATTATATTTAGGAGTAGATGAAAGATATTCGTTTCCTCTTACAACATGAGTTATTTTCATCAGGTGATCATCTATAACATTGGCGAAATTATAAGTAGGTAGACCATCAGACTTTATAAGTATCTGATCGTCAAGAGTGCTGTTTTCAACTGTAATGGTGCCGTAAACTATATCCTCGAAGCTTGTAGTTCCTGAGTCCGGCATCTTTTGACGTATCACAAAAGGTTTGCCTTCCGCAAGATTTTTTTCTACTTCTTCTTTGCTGAGATAACGGCAGTGGCGGTCATAACTGGGAAATTTTCCTTCCTTTTCCTGCTCCTCATTAAGCTTTGCGAGTCTTTCCTTTGAACAAAAACAGTAATATGCCCCTCCGAGATCAATCAGCTTTTTTGCATATTCCATATAAATATGTTTTCGCTGACTTTGTATATATGGACCATAATCTCCACCTTTATCGGGGCCCTCATCATGTTCTATTCCTGCCATTTTCAAAGTTTTGTATATAACATCAATTGCACCTTCGACATACCTCTCCTGATCTGTGTCCTCTATTCTCAGAATGAACTTCCCATTATTATGTTTTGCAATCAGGTACTCATATAGTGCAGTCCTGAGGTTGCCAATATGCATGTAACCTGTAGGACTAGGTGCAAATCTTGTTCTTACTTCCGTAGTCATAATCCATTCTCCTTATCAACGAAGTTTCCTCAGACGTATAAACTTATAAGTATTATTAACACCGCAAACAATATCAATTCTTTTACTTTTGTATACATTAAAATAATTTATTTTGATTATATTATTTTGGTAAATATTCGTCAAGCGTGTGCTAATCAGCGCTTTAGCTTTCAAAAGGACATAGGTAATTCCAGGAAAGTTTTCAGTAATGATTTTATGTTCAGCTTAATGAGATAAAGGGTGTATAAGTATTGTGTTTGCAAAATTACGGGATAGAACAAAAAAATTAGGAATATATTATAAATGACAGCATAGTTTAATTAGGCGAGAGTGTAATTTAATATGTTATAATAACTAAAGCATGGAAATTAAAAAAATTAATATAAAAATTAAAATTATTAATAATTATATTGAAAAAATAAATAATGCAGTATAAAATATATAATATAAATAAGAACTATAAAAATAAGGAGGTTTTCAAATGGCTTTTTTTGAAAACATATCTAAAAAAGTTTCTGATACAGCTAAGGCCGCAGCCAGAAAATCAGGCGATTTAATGGAGGTCACCAAGCTTAATTTGAACATAGGAGCAGAGGAAGATAAGATTAAGAGGAAATATTTAGAGATTGGCAAGACAGTATATGAAGCATATAAAAAGGGAGAAGAACTGCCATATGAATTTAGAGAACTATGTGAGAAAGTGAAAGAGTATGAAAGAAACATTGAAGAAATGAAAGCAAAGGTACTTCAGTTAAAAGGTCTGAAAAACTGTCCGTCATGCGGAGCTGAACTGGATGAAGAATTCGCATTCTGTCCAAAATGCGGTACAAAGCAGGAAGTTCCTGAGAAGCCATCAGAATCTGAGGATTCAGAAGAGTCGGAAGAATCAGACGAATCGGAGCAATCAGGCGAAGATAAAGAATGTACATGTGAATAGGCTAAAAATTGACTAATAATAAGCGGCAACAAAAATATAACAAAGGGATACTCACTAAAGGGCTGTCCCTTTTTTATTTTGTTCTATATTGTCATGATATTTAATTATGATAAAATATTTTAAAGAAATATACTTTGTCCAAGAATAATCTGGCAGATATATATTATGAGATGTATACTATAGATAGAATATAAAGAGCTATTCACTATAAGATAGAAAAGGGGTATTTGCTTGAGCACAATCAATTCTGGGAAAAAAAGGTGCAATTACTGCGGGGAAGAGATAGGTGTAAATGCAAGAAGATGTCCTTATTGTTGCAGCTTAATTGAGGTGGAATCAAACAGAGTTGAATTTCAATATAATGCTCAGATTAATAACCACATAAATAATGTAGAAAGTATGCCGCAAAACATGGGGAGCATGCCACGAAGTGCGGAAGATATAGCTCAAAACGTGAGGAATATACCACGAAATGCGGAAGGCATACCGCAAAGCATGGGGAACATGCCACGAAGTGCGGAAGGTATGCCACAAAACATGAGGAATATATCGCCAAATGCAGAAGGTAAGCCACAAAACATGGGTAGCATGCCACGAAGTGCGGAAGGCACACCGCAAAACATGTGGAATATGCCACGAAATGAGGAAGACATTCCGCAAAACATAGGAAATATACCACGGAATGTAGAAAGCCTTTCACAAAATGTGAGAAGTATGCCGCAAGATGTAGGTATGCTGTCACAAGATGATGATGAAATACCGTACAACAATGAAAAGTCATCACAAAGTAAGCTGGATACTCCTGACAGTATACTAATTCACAAAATCCAACCCACTAAAGTTCAAGATAATATTAATACTGTGAACGAAAACAACACAGGTGGAGTAGGCGAAAATACGAGGGCATATAATTATGGGGCATGGAAATCAGAGACAGCTAAGAGTTTTCAAACTACTCCGGTACAAAACATTAATACTGACAGCAAAGGATTAAGCAATGGTCTTAAGGTCTTTCTGACGGTTATTGCTTCCATTATACCGGGAATCGGGCAGCTTATAGGTATTTTTTGTGCTATTATATTTATTAACATAGACGATAACAGGGATAAAAAATCCTTTGGTGTTGCACTGATGGTTGCATCTCTAATTATGTTTATTATAGATTTTTTCCTTTTCTTTATTATCATTGTGGCCCTATCGCCGGTTATGCAATAATATAGCTTATTTAAGAGGATGAAGCAAATGAATGAGTACAAAAGTGCTTTGCGCAAGGAAATTCTTGAAAAGCGCAATTCAGTTCCTAAAAGTGAAATAGAAACACTGAGTCAAATTATAATGCAAAAAGCAGCAGTTTTATTAAAGTCTGATGATATAAAACTGATAATGTGCTACATGGATTTCAGAAATGAAGTAATGACCGGGGATTTTATACGGAAGTGCCTTGCTTCCGGAAAAAAAATAGCACTTCCATTAGTTGAAAAGGGCATGGACGGCAAAAAAAATATTTCCGCATACGAAATAAAAGACGAACAGCGTGATGTATCACCAGGAACATATGGTATTCTTGAGCCAAACCCTGCCACTACAAAGTTGGTAAACCCGACAGATATAGATTTGGTTATTGTTCCAGGGGTTGCATTTGATGAAGGGAAATACAGAATGGGATATGGCGCAGGATATTATGACAGATTTTTGCTTAAAGTCAGGCCTGATTGTATTAAAGCAGCACCTGCTTTTGAATTGCAGATAGTAGACAAAGTCCCACGGGAAGAACATGACATCCCGGTGGACATTATTATAACTGAGAAACGTATAATATTATAAATACTATTTACATTAGTAAATACAATTATAGAAAAATATAATTATAGAAATTATAATTTTTGAAAGGAAAAAAATATGCACAAAAAGAATACAATAACGGGAGCCAACAAGTTATTCTTATTATTTACTGTTTTTTACCTTTTATTTCAAATAATTCTTGCAGTTGGGGCGGCGATTTTAAGTTTCATACATGGAGCAGACTACTACGAAAAGTTTTTTATTGAAAACATATATAATATTCTTTTGACTAATCAATATGTTATTATTCTTGTACCCGTAATAATATATATGCTTATAAACAGGCTAAGCTTTAAAGAAGTGTTCCGACTCAATAAACTGGATTTACTGCCTGCGCTTCTCATTATATTAATATCCGTTCCCGCATTATTTGCGGCTTCAATGTTAAATACAATTGTTGTTTACCTGTTGCAGTTCATTGGAAGTGTTCCCGCTCAGTCCATTCCGGCTCCGGGAAATCTGAAAGAACTTGCAACCGGGCTGTTTGTTGTTGCTGTTTCACCCGCAATATGTGAGGAACTGATGCACAGGGGAATTATGCTGTCAGCATATGAAAACAGAGGCTCCATGAAGGCGGTTGTTATAACGTCTATTATCTTTGGATTATTTCATTTCGATATAACTAATTTGCTCGGAGCAACTTTTTTGGGACTATTAATAGGATATTATGTCATAAGGACTAATTCTATTTATGCGGGAATGCTTGCACATTTTGTGAATAATGCACTAAACGAACTCATGCTTTATTTCTCAAAAAACGAACTATCCAGTCCTAAATTCATAACAATTCCTGAGGCAGAATTATTTGCATCAATTGTTTTGGGAATAGGAGGGCTTATACTCATTGCAATACTTATTACTGTTTTCTCCAGGGTAACCGAAGGAAAGGTTACATATAAACCACCTGTAAGCAATGTAAAAGGAGATGTGGTTTCAATTTTGTCTCACTGGCCCGTAATTTCTGTACTTATTATATATATATTAATCACGATGCTTTCAATAAAATCAATAATTTCAGCCGGTCCAACGCTAAAATAACACATCTATATTAGGTTCAAGAAGTATATAATATATATATAACCTGTTTGAGAGGTGGAAATACCTTGAACCTGAAAGTTAAGCAGGAATGTATTCAGTCCAAGAGTCCGGTAGTTTTTCCCCAGCTAAAGCAGGCGTTGGATATACTGAGGATGAATACAAATGAGTTGTTCGGTTATGTAGAAAAACAGCTTGAGATAAATCCTGTTCTGGATATTACCCATTACAAGAAGCCCTTCATAACAAGCGAAGGTTACGATGTGCTGGAGGAAGCGGAAGACGAGCATGTTTGTGAGATGCATCCGAAAAGTATAGAAGATAATCTTTCTGATACCATTGACCATTACCGACCTGAATATGTTACCAACAGAGTTTCACTAAAGGAATATCTGCTACTGCAGCTTAACAGTTCAGGGCTAGACAAAGTTCAAATGCAAATTGGTGAATATCTGATCAGCAATGTGGATGAAAATGGTTATTTAACGTGCAGTCTGTCAGAAGCAGCAGCATATTTCAATGTTCCCGTTGCTAAAATAAAAAATGTGCTTATGCATCTTCAGTCCTTCGATCCGCCGGGAATTTGTGCCAGAAACCTTAAAGAATGTCTCCTTATTCAACTTAAGCAAATGAATATAACAGACAGAAACGTTTACAGAGTGGTGAAAGGTTTTCTTGATGATCTGGCGCTTAAAAGGGTTTCAGAGGTTGCGAGAAACACAAATCTCAGTAAAAATGAGATCATAAATATACTACGGTTAATAAAAACGCTGGAGCCAAAGCCCGGCAGAGATTTTTACAACAACTGTGGTTCCAAATATCTTTTACCTGACATTTTTATCAGAAAAATCAGAAATACATTCGAGGCAATATTAAATGAAGAAGCAATTCCGGTTGTCAACATAGACAAATACTATAAGCACTTGAGTTCCCAGGAAATAAATCCTGAAGCCAGAAAATTCATACGAAGACGGATAAACAATGCTATTTGGCTGATAAAATGTATTGAGCAAAGAAAAACACTTTTAAAAAGACTTGGAGAATATATAGCTTCAGTTCAGAAAGACTTTTTTGAAAATGGCAAGGCCTTTAAAAGAACGGTTTCAATAAAACAAGCTGCATGTGAGCTGGGAATAGACCCAGAGCTGGTAAGTATAGCTGTGGAAGGTAAATATGTGAACTGCAGATGGGGAGATTTTGAAATGAAATATTTTTTGCTTTGTGAATAAGAAACTAGGCTGGTTTTTGCACTTTGGAACTAAAACATTTTTAATGTACTTTTTCAAGAATAATAGGGCGGCTGGAATTTTATATATTTCCAATGCCGCCCTTTCAGCATTTATGTCATCATTTCCAACAAAAGTGTATTTTAAATAAAGAAACAGTTTCAGTATATTCTATGTTTTAAGCTGCTAAAATGGCCAAACCGGCTTGGGTTTGGTGTATTCTTTAACACCAAGGTATCCAAGTATACCCCTTTGACCAAAGTGTTCCCATTCAATTTCTTTTATCTTTTCTTCTGAATAGCGGTCTATTTCTCCGACCTCTTTTCTGACATCATCAGCATAGTCCCTCAAAGCGTCTATTTCCTTACTGCTTAGAGCACGCTGACAGTCATCTGAGTTAAGGATCCTGTTTAGTTCAGAAGCGTACTCATACCCATCTTCAACGTCCTTGACGGCATTGTTCAGAAAAAACATCAACTTATCAGGTATTTCACGCGGCATAACTAATCACCTTCTCTATTCATTTTTACAGTGTATTGCAAAGCAATCACCATAAAACACATTATTCAATTATATATTATACATCTCAGCCGGATTGATAAACAATAGTAAGTTATAGGACATATTTTAGCAGAAAGAAATCACGCATATATTTTAGAGGGAAGGAGATACCTTGGTATTTATAAATATGGAGGTTAAAATGGCAAAGAAGGGGTATAAGGCGAAGGTACCTGCTAAAATTTTAAAATACAGTGGAGAATTATCCTCTTGTGAAGCAATTTACCGGCTTTCTGTTATCTGCTTTAATGCTGGAGAGAAAGTCAAAAAATATGTGGAGCAGGAGGATATGTAATCCATATGGAGATTCCAAAGTACAAAGTGGGCATTTACACAAGGGAAAGCAGGGACGACAACGATGAGAATTATGAGACTATTGAAACACAGAGAGATCTTCTCATTGATTTTGTGAAAAGAAAAAAGCTTGGAGAAGTGTTCAGAGTATATATTGACAACAATGTTTCTGGATCGATATTTGAACGTGAAGGTATTGCACAGTTAAAAGAAGATATAATAAATCACAGAATCGATCTTTTACTGGTGAAGGATCTTTCAAGACTTGGCAGAAACAACGCGAAAACCCTTCTTTTTCTAGATTTCATTGAGGAACACGGTGTAAGGCTTCTGACTTATGATGGTAAGTATGACAGCCTTAAAGATAATGACACGGTAGGTATTGAGACGTGGATAAATGAGAGGTACCTGAAAGACACTTCAAGGAAAATACGGGCAAGTCTTCGATTTAAAATTGAAAGAGGAGAGTATATAGGAAATGCACCCTATGGATACATAAAATCTGTAAAGGAAAAAAATCGATTGGAAATAGACGAAGAAACTGCCCACGTAGTAAGGGAAATATTTAATCTTTATAAACGCGGGTATGGTTATGCATATATAGCAAGGATACTGAATGAAAGGGGTTACCCACCGCCCTCTGAAAGGACAAATCTCAGAAATAAAGGCAGCAGGGGATGGAATCCTGTGGCAATTCAAAGAATCCTTTCAAACAGGGTATATATTGGTGACACGGTGCAGGGAATAAGTGAAAAGATAAGCTATAAAAGCAAAAAAACACGGCGGCTGCCACAGTCAAGCTGGGTGATAACAGAAGGTACCCATGAGGCGATAATTGACAAGGAGGATTTTGAAGAGGTTCAGAAAATAAGAAATAAAAGAAGGTTTAATCCGGTTTCACACAAAGGGAATCTGCACCTTTTCAGCGGTATTCTTTACTGTGGTGCATGTGGCAGCCCGATGTTTGCAAGAAAGCGAAAAGACCGCCCTGTTGGATATATATGCAGTAATTATGGCAGGAATGGAAGAACGGCATGCTCAAGTCATCATATAAGAGAATCAATACTAAAGGAAATAATAATCAGGGAAATAATGAATCTATACAGCTGTAGTGAAGCTGTGGAGCAGGCAAAGAACATGCTTGAAGAAAAACTCTTATATCTTAGTACAGGCTTATCTCGCTATGAAGCATTAAAGCAGCAGCTTTTAACAAGGGAAAAACAGCAGGAACTGCTTTATATGGACAGACTTGAAGGCAGGATATCCCAGGAGCTATTTGAAAGAATGAACAACGCATTGCAAGACAGAATAGAACAATTAAAAAGTGAAATTACAAGAATTGAACATAGTAAAATTAATGAAACAGATGCCGCAAAATTGATTGAATTATCTAAAAAAGCTGTATCCAGGGGTTTTCTGACAAGAGAAATGGTTAGACTCTTAGTGAATAGAATTGATATATTTGAAACAGGAGATATGTATGTTCATAATGAAGGAACGGATAAATGTGAATATATCACTGAATCCTTAAATACAGAGGGTGTTATCGTTGTTGATTTTAAACTGAAAAAGATATAGAATTAATATCGAACTGGAAATCTAAGTTAACCTGTTGTGCTGTCTTGATTATATGTTGCAAACAGATCAACTTATCGGAATGTTTAATATGTAAATAACTGCAGTACGCCTTTCGGGAATGGTTCCCGTAAGACCTAAACAGCTGAATTAGAAAATATATAAAAGTACTGGTATGTGGGAGGACAAAGCTGTGAAGAAAGTAATGTTAATATATAATCCGTTATCGGGGAACAGAAATGTTCCCAAGATGCTTGACAATATCATAGAAAGGTTTATGGATGAGAATATTGTTGTATTGCCCTACAGGATAAATGACGAAAATAATGAGAGCTTCCTTGAACTTTTAAAGAATGGGGATTTCTCATCTGTAATACTGTCTGGTGGAGATGGTACTATAAATTCAATAGTAAATACAATGCTTAAGAACGAAATAAACCTTCCACTAGGGATTATCCCGGCAGGAACCTGTAATGATTTTGCAAGAAGTCTTGGAATACCCTCTGATTTGAAGCAATGTCTGGATATTATTATCAGGGGAAAAACCGCGGAAGTGGATATCGGCCTGATAAATGGAGAGAAATATTTCCTCAATACATGTGCAGGCGGAGTTTTTGTTGATGTATCTTTTAACACAAACAATGAACTTAAAAAAACTATAGGTCCTCTTGCGTATTATCTGAAGGGCATAGCAGAAGTTCCCAGTGTAAGGCCTATAAAACTAAAGATAACAACTGATGATAGTGTAATTGAAGATGAATTTTTGCTGTTTGTAATATTGAATGGCAAACATGTAGGAGGATTTTCAAATATAAATGAGGATGGAGATTTGTCAGATGGATATATGGATATCGTATTAATAAAGTACTGTCTCCATATCGATATGGTTGGTTTATTCTTTAAGGCTATAAGCAAGGATTTCATGAGTGACAAGAATGTCATGTGCCTGAGAACTAAGAAATGTACAATTGAGGGTCCGGATGATTTTAATTTAAGTATTGACGGAGAGCGGTGGGAAAGTCTGCCCATTAATGTAGAGTTCTTCAATAAAGTATTGAAAGTTTATGTATAACTTTCCTTAAAATGATTTTGGAACAAAATTTGAAATGAAATTATATAAACTTGAATTTTCGGCACATTAAAGTAGTCAGGTTAATACTTGGCTACTTTTTATTTTATAGGTAAATTACTTTTAGGTCAATTACTTTAATTTTATAGGGTAAACACTGCCATATATTTTATTGAACAGTTGGAAAGGACACACCATTGAAAGCTAATATTAAATATTGAATATAATTTAGAGCGATAGCTTAGCATAACGGATTTGAAATTACTGATAGCACAAATCAGGAAAACATTGCACAGATTATATAATTCTTAGAGTAAAATTATCGTAGGCAAATATAAAAAAATATGGAAAGAA
>ENA-OWPA01001837-OWPA01001837.1-bioreactor-metagenome-genome-assembly--contig:-NODE-1837-length-12177-cov-5.123884_pt1 | contig 12177 bp, 9 predicted proteins | sample MGYA00238139_ERZ651803 | MGnify/ENA primary metagenome ERZ651803 (study PRJEB26909, sample SAMN07631231) | bioreactor metagenome | isolation source: Switchgrass digestor | place: USA: Dartmouth...
GGTTCATTTCCTACAAAACTCTTTGCACAGTATATAGCATGGCCTAATCCTTTAGGCTCTTTTTGTCTAACATAGTGGATATTTACCATATTTGAAATATTTCTAACTAGCTCCAATAATTCCTTCTTATTCTTTTTCTCAAGGGATAGTTCAAGTTCTATTGATCTATCAAAATGATCCTCTATAGCTCTTTTGTTTCTCCCTGTAATAATAAGTATTTCTTCTATGCCAGATTCAATTGCTTCTTCTATAATATACTGTATAGTAGGTTTATCCACTATAGGAAGCATTTCTTTAGGCTGTGCTTTTGTTGCAGGTAAAAATCTAGTTCCAAGACCTGCTGCTGGTATTATGGCTTTCCGTACTTTCATATGTAGTTCCTCCCCTTTTAACGCTAAATAATTATTTATCTAACTAATGAATCATCAGTTGCTGCAACTTCTTCTATATCTTCAAGTGCTTCATAATCTTCTTTTTGTCTAATTCCTTGTCCTACTCCAAAATAATGGAACCCTTGTTTTTCCATATATTCTTTTCTATATATATTTCTAAAATCAAAGAAATAAGGTTGTTTTAGTAATTTTTTAACTCTATCTAAGTCTAATTTTCTAAATTGATTCCATTCTGTAATTATTACTAATGCATCACTATCTTCCATTGTTTCATATTCATTATCACAATAGGTAATTCTATCCTTTATATTTTCTAATCTCCATTTTGCCTCCTTATATGCTTGAGGATCGTATACTTTAAATCTAGCACCTTTTTGAGCAAGTTCATTTAATATTGTTATAGATGGAGCTTCTCTCATATCATCTGTATTTGGTTTGAAGGCTAGTCCTAAAATGGCCAATTGTTTATCTTTTAAATCTCCTAACTCATCTTCTATTTTCTTTGCCATTAACATCTTTTGATTTTCATTAGCCTTTACTGTTTGTTCTACTAATGTCATAGGTGCCCCATATTGCTTTCCTATTTTAGCTAATGCCAATGTATCTTTTGGAAAACAACTGCCTCCATATCCTGGTCCTGGATTTAAAAATTTAGGACTTATTCTTCCATCTCTACCCATAGCTCTAGCTACATCTTGTGCATCAGCTCCTACCTTTTCACATAGATTAGCTACTTCATTAATAAAAGTAATTTTCATTGCTAAAAAGGCATTAGATGCATATTTAATCATTTCTGCTGTTTCTATGTTAGTTTCAACAAATGGAGTTTCATTTAAATATAGTACACTATATACTTGCTTCATTATTTCCATTGCTCTTTTAGATTCTGCTCCTATAACTACTCTATCTGGATGAGTGAAATCATGAATAGCAGAACCTTCTCTTAAAAATTCAGGATTTGATACTACATCAAAATCATAAGATACTCCTCTTTTTTCTAACTCTTCTTTTACCCAACCTTTAACTCTCTGTCCAGTTCCTATAGGTACAGTACTTTTATCTACTATTACTTTATAGCCATTCATGTATCTTCCAATATCACGAGCAACTGCTTCTACATATTGTAAATCTGCACTACCATCTTCTGCTGGTGGTGTTCCAACTGCTATGAATATTACATCAGCTTCTTCTACTGCCATTTTAATATCTGTAGTGAAACTTAATCTTTTATAGTAAACATTTCTCTCTACTATTGGTTCTAATCCTGGTTCATATATAGGTATAATTCCTTTATGTAAACTATCAATTTTCTCCTTATCATTATCTACACAGATAATGTTTAAACCAAAATCTGAAAGACAAGCACCTGTAACCAGCCCTACATATCCTGTACCTACAATAGCAATTTTATTCATTGGTATCTTCCCCCTTTATGTAAATATTTAAATGTTATAATAATCCTTATACCAAGCTACAAATTTTTCTAACCCTTCTTCAATGCTAGTACTTGGTTTAAAACCTATATCTTTTTCTAAATCTGATACATCTGCATATGTCCTCAATACATCACCTGGTTGCATATCCATGTATATTTTTTCAGCTTTCTTACCTATTTTTTCTTCCAATATATTTATGAACTTCATTAGCTGTACTGGCTGATTATTCCCTATATTATAAATTTTATATGGTGCAAAGCTTGTACTAATATCATCCTTTGTTTCATCCCAATCTGGATTTGGCTTTGGTATAACATCTAATAATTTATATATCCCTTCTACAATATCATCTATATATGTAAAATCTCTTTCCATATTTCCATAGTTAAATACTTTAATTGGCTTCCCTTCTATTATATTTTTAGTAAATGAGAAATAAGCCATATCTGGTCTACCCCATGGACCATATACTGTAAAAAACCTAAGACCAGTAGTTGGTATTTTATATAAATGGCTATATGTATGAGCCATTAACTCGTTTGATTTCTTTGTTGCTGCATATAAGCTAACAGGATGATCTACATTATGACTTGTAGAAAATGGAGCTACTTTATTGCCTCCATACACTGAACTTGATGAAGCATAAATTAAGTGTTTTACAGGATAACTTCTACAAGCTTCTAATATATTCATAAATCCAATTAAATTAGAGTCTACATAAGCATATGGATTCTTTAATGAATATCTTACTCCTGCTTGTGCTGCTAAATTTATAACATAATTAGGTCTATATGTTTCAAATGTTTTATCAACTTCTGTTTTATCTTTTAAATCAATCTTATGAAATATAAAATTGTTGTTTTTGCCTAATATCTCTAATCTGTCCTTTTTTAAATTTGGATCATAATAATCGTTTAAGTTATCAATGCCTATTACTTCATAATCATTATCTAGTAATAGTTTTGATAAGTGAAAACCTATGAAACCTGCTGCTCCTGTGATTAGGATTTTTTCATTCAATTAAAACACTCCTCCTGCCATAAATTTATATCCTTAACTTAATCTGCTTTGCAAACAACAGTTTTAATTTTATCTTTCATTCTCTTAGGCATAACTTTTTTTACTAATTCAATCATATCTCTTCTCATAGTTGGAAATAAAAATAATGTTGAAAAATAGAATATAGCACATATTATTATGGATACAAAACTCCATATAATACTTTCATTTATTTGTTGTAAAAAATACCCAAGTATTCCCATACTAATAGCTGAAATTAATGTTGGCATGACATTTATTAATGTCTTTAAAATAGGCATTCTAATGAAATATTTCATTATAATAAAATGAACTAAAACAAATTCCATTCTTATCCAAGCTCTTGTATATATAAGTGGCCAAAACCCATATTTTGAACTCACTATACAAGCTGGTATAAGTACAATTAAATGTAATATTTGTGCTAAAAAAGATAACTTTGGTTTTCCTTTTGCTCTATATACTTCGCTACAAAAATGTCCAAAAACTATCATTATAGCACTTGTTAAAGCCCATATACCTATAACTCCACTAGCATCACTCCATCTACTTCCTAACATTATTTTTGTTGCTAAATCACTATACAAATACACTCCTACACCAAGTGGAAAAACTATAATGGAAACAAGTCTTTGTGTAGTTAAATACATAATATTAAACTTTTCATCATTATTTTGCAAACGAGATAAAGCTGAAAAAAGTACTGGTACTATCGATGCAGTTATTAATCCCATTAAAGCATTAACCATGGTAGTAGAAGTCTTGTATATTCCTAAATAATATTGATCTAGAACACTACCAATAATAAAAACATCTACCCACGTAGTAAACCAAATAGAAATTGCCTCTATTAATGACCAAATACTAAAGGATAACATTTCTTTTAATATTTCTATTTTATAATACAAACTTGGTCTCCAATTTGATTTAACAGTTAATATAATCGCATTTGAAAGTTGTGTAACTATATTCCCAATTATAAGAGCCCAATAACTAAAACCCAAAAAAGCTAATGGTATTGTTACTACAAAAGGTATACAAACTGCTACAATACGAACTACAAAAAGTGTTCTAAAATCAAATTCACGCCTAAAAAGTGCCATTTGTATACTTGAAAACGATGTAAGCAATAATTGAACACACGCTACAGCTATTACATTACCTAATCCAGGGTTCCCCACTAATATCGCAATTTGTTCTCGGAACACTATTATAGTAAACCATAAAAATATGGATATTCCAAAATTAGTCCAAAAAGCTACATTTGCATTTTTAAACTTTTCATCTTCATCTCTAAATTCATGCTGAACTAAATACTTTTGAAATCCAGCATCTGTAAACATATCTGTAAAACTCATTATCATAGTTACTGTAGCTACTACTCCAAAAGCTTCAGGTGAAATGATTCTTGCTAGAACCATATTTGTGATAGGAGCAATTAATCTTGCTGCAATTTGTGAAATAGTTGACCATTTAGTGGCGTTTGTAATCTTTTTCTTAAGATTCTGCTCTTTCATTATTTATTTCTCCTTTTAAACCAGCTAATACCAACTCTCTATGTGCTTCACATTCAATATAATTTTGTAATGCTAATAATTTCTTTTTATTATACTTTATTTTAACTAGAAAATCTTTTAATAAATATCTATCAATCCTTGATATCCATTTATTAAATCCTGAAAAATACCTTAGATAATTATCTATATTCTTTTGTGCAAATTCTCTATATTGCTCTTCAATATATCCTTCTTCTAAAATATTCTTAGATCGTTTATAAAATGATTCTAAAATTTTTTGACTCTGGTCACCTTTCGCTAAACGTATAACATTATCTTTTTTTGTAATTGGGATATAATCTACATAAACATTATTATTATCAATTACAAACTTTATAATTAAACTTGTTTGCCAAAATTCACTATTTGATTTATCAAATATAAAATTACCTTGTCCATAAACAATAGTTGAATCTTTATATTCTTCATAACAACCTATACAATGGCTATGCTGAGTTATTACTAAATTAGCCCCTTTGTCTACCATTTTTCTACATACTTTTTGTAAATAAGGTGATGGATACCTATAATGTTCTTTCCCTCCATGGTATAAAACAATAATATAATCACACTTCTTTTTCAAATTATATATATGGTCTAAGCTCTCTAATGGGTCAAATGGATTTGCACCTGGCTTATCTTCTTCTGCAATAGTAAATTCATGCTCAGCACAAGCATAAATTCCAATTCTTATTCCTTCTTGATTCAATATGTAAGGTTTGCTAGCTTCAAATAAATTATCTCCTACTCCAATATAAGGTATATTATAACTATTTAATATTTCTCTAGTAGAATTAAGTCCTTGAATACCTTGATCCATTATATGATTATTTGCTAGTGTTATCAAAGATGGTTTTAAGGCTTTAATTCCTTTCGCAGTACTTGTCGGTGCAATAAGGTTAGGCCCACATTTATCTATAGGATTTTTTTTATCTACTAAAGGAACTTCTAAATTAAATATTCGAACATCTGCTGAATTCCAAATTGAAAAAAGTTCTTCACCAAGCAAAGTTTTAATATCAGCTTTGTTAAATAAATCTATATTTGATTTTGTTGGCACTAAATCTGCTGCTATTAATAATTGCATATTATTTCTTCCCCTTTAAATATTTTATTTCCTTATTAGGCAATTTTAGCCAACTTCCCAGTACATAATCATATTTTTCCGGTGTAAACTCTTCAAATCCTGACCCTGGATAAAAAGTTAACTCTCCAAAATACAATTGACCATATGTTTCATAAAAATCGACTCTAACAAAAGGTATATTTTTAGATAGTTTTTCTGCAAATCCAACCATTTTCTCAAAATTCTTTGGCTTAGGTATTTTAGTCCCACTATTTGAGTAGTGTCTTTCAAAAGGCATAAGATTCCAATCCATATCATAAAAATCTACATTTAATCCATTTGGTGAATTTCTATTTGAACAAACAAAAGAACATTTTACTTCACCATTAAAGCACATAAACTTATAATCTTTAAGTTCTATACCTGATTCATCTACCATATATTTTTCACAAATTATTCTTGGTTTCACATTTTTATATGGCCATTCTCTACCATACCAATACCAATTTCTTTGCATCCATTTTTTTAATTTGATTTTAGCATCTTCTATATCAAGTTTACTTTTATCTGAACATATAATATTAGCCCCTGATCCATGTGTACATTTTAGAACAAATTTATTAGGCAAAGAATTCCAATTTATTTCTTCAATACTATTATAAATACTAATTAATGGAATAAGGTATTCTTCTCCAATGATATCTGCTATATATTTTCTTACTTCATATTTATCTACTAACTTTGTGTATAAAGGATTTCTATCATATAGTTTTAGCCATTGCAATTTTTCATTAAAAGTTTGTGGATTTTTTAAATTTAATTTTTTTCCAGTATAATATTTATATCTCAATTTTAGATATATATTGTCTGGTATTATTTTAGAGCTACTATTTATTAAAATTTTAAATTTATCTAATAATAATTTATTCATTTTATCACTTCCTTTGATAAATATACTAATTATCATAATAATTTTTAATAAATTAATGATATTTTTAAATAACAAATTTACAATATAGGTTTATATACTAGCAAAGTTAAATAATTATCAAGTATGTATAAACGAATTGCAAATACTATTTATAATTATATCTAATGCTTGTTTTTATTAACATAATTTATGCAATTACTTAATAAAAACTTTAAAAATAAAATATATATTTTATTTACCAACTGCATTAAATCTTTAATTTATAATACAATTCTAACTTAATATATTAAATTAATTTAAAAATAAAATAATACAATTTACAATTTCAATTGTTCCAATAAAATTCATATGGTATTACTCCTATCCAATTAGGTCTATATATCATAATTATGTAAAAGTAAAACAATAATAATATAAGAATAACAAAAGTTAACAATTTACCAATTTTTAAGGTCTTAATATGATTTATTATTTCAGGAATATAAATAATGTATAATGTTGAAAAATATATTCCTATTCTACTCATTATAGTTGCTTTAAGCCCAGCTATGGCAATTAATAAAGTAATTGCTGTTGATGAAAACCATAAATTTATTTTAATAGATTGTTCATTAATATTTAATTTCTTTATACTATCAATTCCATTATTTGACTTGTTTGCAATTGGTAAAATATTTAATTTATAATATCTAGAAAATAATCCTATTATAAAAAACACTAATTGAAATAATAAGTAAAAGTACCTAGCAATATTATCTTCAAACTGAAAATATTTGCTTGATAAATAACCCTCATATCTACCAGTAATTTGTATAAACAATTCTATAATTTGATTAAAAAATAACGATACACTTATTGACATAAATATAAAAATTAAAAATTTTTTATATGTCCATTTTAAATAAGTAAAAGGATATATTATTAAAAAAACTATTGCTGATGTATGAAATAAAGTTGCTATCAAAACGAAAATTAAAAACTTTATAAAATTTCTATCTATAATATATTTAATTGATAATAATAGAAATGAAATTGCTAAATACGCTCTAGAAATATTCATTGTCTGAAAAAACATGTTCATGTTAAAAAATACAAATGCACTTACAGAATAAAATTTAGAATATTTTTTAATTGTAATACCAAATACATAATATATAAATAAATTCACTACAACTTGAAATCCTAAATAATTTAGCCCTAATTTACTAAGAAATCTTACGAGAAAAACATAGCCTATTTCCAAACGTGACACTGTTGATGAAAATAAACTCTCTTGAGATATTAAATTAAATGATCGAAAATAATTATATGTATCATTACCTACATTAACAGATCTAAAAGCTGCTAAAAAAAATAAAGGAAATAATAATATAAAAATCCAAAAATTTTCATTAATTTTTTTATTTTTGTTTTTGAGTCCTAATTCAATCAATATACATAAAACATAATAAATAGATAAAATAATATACAAAAACATGCTCGATCTCCTTCTTTATTAATGTTATGTCTGTTTAAGGTTTTTAATAAATATTTAACTCTTTAAATATGAATTAAATAATTTTTTTAATTTTGTTATATTAACCTTGTTTATGTATAACATTTTTTATTATCAATAAACATTCAATTACTTTCATTAAAATCTATATTAATTTATGATTAAAAATTTTATATATTACTTTTCATATACAAAACTAATATAATTATTTATATTTGTTATAATTTAATTTAAAAATAAGTTATTTAATTTATTTATGCTTTTTTAATAATTTTTCTATACTCCTCTATTGTTTTAATAGCAATATTATTCCATGCATAATTTTCTTCTACTAATTTTCGTGCGTTTTCTCCTTTTATTTTAATTAACTTTTTATCAGATATTGACTTTAAAATAATTTCTGCTACACTATTAGGATCTAAATCTGCTTTCCAACCAGCATTATATCTATTCATAACATCTGTCATATTGGTTCCTTCTGTCAATATACAAGGAATACCATATGCCATAGCTTCAATAACAGCCATAGGATGACCTTCAAATCTTGATGTAGTTATAAAAATATCTGTATTTAATAATACCTCTTTTTTTTCTTCTCCAAAAATTGAATTGTTTATAAAACAACTCTTAGATAAATTATATTCTTTTACTTTTTCTTCTAAATATTTTTTTCCATTTCTAAAATCAGAACCATATAAATTTATTATAACGTTATTATTTGCTAGTTCTTTTCTTATTTTTTTTATGGATTCTATTAGTATATCTAATCCTTTATGGTTAACATCATATCTTCCTATAAAAGTAATATTTAAATTTTCATTTATATTTTTTCGATATTCATTTGGAATATCTATTCCATTTGGTACGATAAAATATTCTTTTCTAAATGCCTTAGAAAATTTCATTTCATTCTCAGTTAAATAATGAATTTTACTTGCATTATAAATAAATTTATTAAAATATAATAAATTTCCTATCTTTTTCTTTAAATACCTTTGTTGTTGTGCTTCTAATGTAAGACTAGCTCTAGGAACTATTACATAGGGTATTTTTTTTTGAATAAGCTTTTTATATAACTTGATATATTCCATATGATATACACCATGAAATACAACAATATCTGGATTATTATAAGGTTTATCCAATTTTGAAATATCTACGAATTCAGGAAAAAAATCAAATTTAAATTTTTCAATTTCCTTTTTTTTTAAAACACTTAAACCCTTGATATTCAGTAATCCAGAATATATACCATTTAATTTACTCTGAGCAGAAACTAATCCTGGTACAGAAAATCTAAATCCATTAGCTTTCGTCATATTTATAGGTGCAAAATGTAGTATAATCATATTCATTTCCCCTCAATTTTATTTTTAATAAACAGGTACTTAAAAGTTAACCATAGACACTAACAGTTGTACTAAGTCAAATTAAAATATATATAGTGTTTTAATATAAGAATTTATCTTTGATTGATAGTTTATGTAGAAACTTATAAATTTGTTATAAATGGCTTATTTTTATTTAATATGAAATAAAACAATATTTATAACAAAATTGATACACTCTATTATAAATCTTCAATCTATGCTTCTCTTCCACATTTATTAGTTCTCACACATTTTATTTGAAACTAAATTTTAAATACACTTGTTTAATATACTATTCCTCCTACAGCTATTTTCATATTCAATGCCTCCTATTATCTAGTACTTTCTGCCTTTTCCCAAAATGGTTTTGATTTACCTGTTAACTGATTTATTGCACCATATAATTGTGCAACTATTGTCATAGAATAATAATAAGGATAATAAAATATTATATTCTTAAAACCAAATACTTTTTTACATATTGCTAATAAATAAAATATACACTGCAATACAAAAATTAAATTATAAAATATATTTTCTCTTATCAGGAATATATTTAATAAAAACACCAGTATATGTAATATAAATAAAGAATATCTTAAAGTTCTATGACAAAAGTAAAAATAACTAAACCATCCATATTTGAAAATATTATATTTAGAAGGATACTTAAATAAGGCACTTAAAATATTTCTAAACATCCTTACTTTTCTCTTAAATTCATCTTGTGAAGTTTCTCCTGCCTTTTCATATGCTATTGCTCTTGGATTGTATAATGCTCTTTTATTATTTAATCCTGAATATAAAATCATAGTAAAATTGTGGCAATATATAGATTAAATATATGCGTGTAAACTTTTTTTATAGCATAAATCAATCCATTCCTAACTATAGTAGTTTTATAATATATGATTCTATTTTATATCAAAAAACATAGTTCTAATATTGATTTTCAGTTTAACTCGGATAATTTTCCAAACTGTTTTTATATATTTATATAAATATTCTTAAACTCAATAATATTCTCTGAAATAAATAACGAAATTAAATAAATCGCAAAATCTTTATCTATATTCCATTTGTGCCAATAAATATTTATATTTATTATCTATAATTTGGTACATTAAAACTTAATAATTAACTTTCACATTTATACTTATATTTATTAAGTTCTTATTAAAATTACTCCCTTATTTTGTAATTAAAATATATATACAAATCTAAATACTATAGTAATTCCTTAATCTTATTAACTATCACTTTATAACTTTTTTTCCTATCAAAATATTTTTCTGCAAGCACCCTGGAATTATTTGTAAATTTTACCATTCTTTTTTTATCCCCTATCATCTCTAAAATTGCACTTTTTAATGAACAAACATCTCCCGGACAATAATTTAAGCCTAAATTATTTTTATAAATTAGCTCAATAACTTCCTTTTCTTGACATGAATTCAAAATTGGAAGCCCAGCTGATACATAATCTCCTAATTTATTAGTTATAGTCTGTTTAGCTTTTCTTTTTATCGCATTTAGAGCAATATCTGATTTCTTTAAAAAATCAATCATATTTTCATATTTCATGTATCCATAAAAATATACATTTTTATTATATACATTCAATTCCTTTGCTAATCTTATTAATTTATCCTCATCAGGACCAGTTCCTAAAATATTTAGCTTAATATTTTTAAATTTATTTAATTCTGCAAATGCTTTAATTGCTGTATCAATGTCATAACTATAGCTCAAAGTTCCTACATAAGTAATCCAGATCTCATCTTCTTTCTTATAAATTTCACTCCCATTGCGTTTTGCACTATCAAATTTTTCTAGTTCCGCTCCTATATAAACTGGAATAAATTCTTTACATTTAGTTCCTAAAACATTAGCTCTTTCTGCATACGTCTTTGATACCCCAAAAACTAAATCTGCCATTTTATAAATTTTATTTGCAAACTTAGTAAAAGGCCACATTAACATTTTAACAATAATCTTTTCTGTATCAATAGCAGATGATATGGATTCTGGCCAAGTATCTTGTACATCTATTATAAAAGGAATCTTATTTCTTTTTGCATATTTACCTGAAATATATGATGCACTCATTGTTGGATACGCTGCATATATTAAATCTGGCTTTTCCATTTTTTTTATTAGTTTTCTTAAATTACTGCTAAATTTTATATGACTTATTGCTCTTCTAATTGATACATGTTTTGTATACCCAGGTTCATGAATAATTTGAACTTTATAAGGGTATTGTTTAGCTATATTTTTAGATATATGTTTTTTATTTTTATGACTAAAATCACTAGTAAATAAAGTAACATCCATGCCCTCATTATGTAACATATTTGCAATATACTGAAATCTATTTCTAACACCAACTATTTCTATCCCAGAAAAAGGAGCTATTATCCATATTTTTTTCATAATGCTAAATTCCCCTTTAATTATAAATTTAATATTTTTAATTTATCAATAACTACCTCAACATCTTCCTCACTCAAATTACTACTACAAGGTATATTAATTAAGTTTTTCTCATAAAAATATGCTTTTTCTATTCTATATGTTTGATTATTTAAGTATGGTTTTTGCTTATGTATCAATCTCCATAATGGTCTAGTTTGTATGTTTTCTTTATTTAATTTTCTTAACAATTCATCCCTATCTATGCCATATTTTTCTTTATCAACTATTACTGAATAAAACCAATGGTTTGCTCTTGTATCTTTTCTAAAAGGTAGTAATATTAATCCTTCTATTTTCTCAATAGCCTCTTTGTATAAATTATAATTTTTAATCTTTGTTTCAATAAAACCTTCTAGTCTATCTATTTGATCTACTCCGTAGGCTGCTTGTATATTGGTCATACGATAATTGTAAC
>ENA-OWPA01001838-OWPA01001838.1-bioreactor-metagenome-genome-assembly--contig:-NODE-1838-length-12172-cov-1033.115172_pt1 | contig 12172 bp, 16 predicted proteins | sample MGYA00238139_ERZ651803 | MGnify/ENA primary metagenome ERZ651803 (study PRJEB26909, sample SAMN07631231) | bioreactor metagenome | isolation source: Switchgrass digestor | place: USA: Dartmouth...
ATGAAAATCAGTCTTACTTTATACATAAAGTAAATTATGGTATAATGTGGAGAAACAGTTTTGATCTTTTCTATCGTATTTGATACATACATGGCATTTGGGAGCCGTATAATGACCGAGTATATAAGAAACCTGCGAAGATATGTCGGACATGATCCGCTCATCCAGTGCGGCACAAGTGTCATAATACTTGACCGGGATAACAGGGTACTGATGATCCGCAGGACAGATAATGACTGCTGGTGCTTTCCCGGCGGAGGAATCGAACCGGGTGAGAGCGTAGAAGAAACCGCAGCTAGAGAAGTGTTCGAAGGTTGGACTTCGGTTTTGGAGACCGCAGCCTGTTATAAATAATCAAGTGACCAGGAGGTTGTAAAATGAAAGAAGAGCAACTTCAGGAACTGAAGAGGGATAAGGAACTTCAGGAGTTAAAAAGAGAATTGCTGAAAGAGATCGATGCTCTCAGGCGTGAACACAAGTCGTTCGAAAAACGCATAAGCTTCATCGCAAACCTATTCATACCCGGGATGGGATTTTTTATTTATGGCGAGTCATACTTTAGAGGCATCATCAGCTTTGTCCTTTTCAGCGCGTATAATCTGCTGTATTTCCTGAAAATACTGCCATACTATGGGGGTTTTAACTTTCTGCATTACATGCCGGCTGTAGTGGTTTGGTTTATGAGTACTTTCATGGTTGCACGCATGGGTGACTGATAGCGGACTGATTGTTTTTCGATAAGGAAAGTGATGCGCGGATCAGGCGGATATGGCATTCTTTGAAAGAAAGCGGCATCAACTCCTGGATGGAGGACTCGGGAAGTGTTCCCCATGTCACATTGTCTGTCTTCGGCAAGCTGGACGTCGATGACGCGGAACGGAGGCTGGCTTGCCTGTAACCCTGAAGCACTTGAGAAGCAGAATGTTGGTATGGTAAACTTATAAAAATATAAAATCGAGGTCTGTAAGCAACATATGAGTATAGTGATCAGAAAAGCTGAAATCGAAGATTGCCGCGGCCTTGGGATTATCCACTCGGAATCGTGGAAGGCAGCATATAAGGGGATCATTCCGGACTCATTTCTTGGCAAAATTACCGCAGAAAGCAGTGAAAAAAGATTTGTGGATGCAATGTCCCGGGGCATTGAAAGAAATTACGCAGCGGTCTGTGAAAACCGGGTCGTTGGTTTCATCTGCATAGGAAAGAGCCGGGACGACGATCTGGACGATACTTTCGGGGAGATATGGGGCATATATCTGCATCCTGCATACTGGAGGCGGGGAATCGGAACGAAGCTCATGCTGTTCGGCCTTGCCTGCCTGAAGGATGAGGGGTATGAAAGGGTATCGCTGTGGGTCCTGGAGAAAAACGAAAGAGCCCGGAGATTCTACGAGAAGTTCGGTTTCAGGTTTGGCGGGACAAGGAAGGAACTTGACTTAGACGGTATCGTCTATGAAATAAGATATGTAAGGGACTTGTAAAGAAGGTTTACGAGATCCGCAATTGGAGCATTACTTTCCCCCGCTTCTGTTATATCCCGGTCATGTTGTTGGAAGACAAAAGCGGGGATGTCTGTCAGGAGGGGTCATCATGGAACTGAACAGGATCTGGGAGCAGCGTATAAAAGACAGCGGAGCTGATTTCGTATATTTCGTCGATATTACGACGCTTCCGGCGGACATCATCGAGGATTGCACCTGTGCCGTCCTCTTCGGGAAAGCGCTGTCAAAGGAATATATAAGTGCGATAAGAAACGGCCAGACGCCGAAAACGAAAGAAGTTATCAACGTCGAACGCAGGATGGACACTCTTGCCGAAAAAGTGGCAAAGATGCTGGAAGCAGAGGGATATAAAAGTATCAGTAAACTGAAGACCGGGCGCCTGCCGCACAAGACCGTGGCGCTGAGGGCCAGGCTGGGGTTTATAGGCAAAAATAACCTGCTGGTCACCGAGCGGTACGGCTGTGCGGTGATGCTGGGCAAGGTCCTTACCACGGCGCCATTTGAAACGATAAGTGAGGCGCCGAAAGAACCACAGTGCGGAGATTGCAGCATTTGTGTGGATGTTTGCCCGACCAAAGCCCTGCACGGCACGACATGGAGCATCTCAACCACCCGTGATGAGATCATGACCAGGAAATTATGCACATTATGCGTGAAGTGCATGGCCTGGTGCCCCTATACAGCGGGATATGCAAAGTAAATGATTCATCGATATTACTGAAAACCAGGACAGCAATATTACATCAGGGCTGGCCAGTGTATGGGGTTGAGCTTTGGGAGAAGATATCAAATACGGTGAACAGGGGTGACCTGGCGCTTACCTGGTATAAGGTTTTTTGAAAATAGCATCCGGCATCGGATGATACTCTAAACCGACACCTAAAGGAGGTATGCATATGGAAATGAAACAATACCCGATACTTGAATTCGACGAATCGAGGGACGCGATAATCGATCCGTCGAACCTGATCAAACCTATCGATGGGTGTGAAAGATGTGTCATTACCTTTTTCAGGGATGCGCTCGAAAAGCTGAACGCGGAAGGAAAGCTGAAACAGATCGCAACTTTCTACAATGAAACGATAAACTTACCGATTTATGAAACGGTCGTGGGCGACAGAAAAGTACATGTGACGCAGGGATTCGTGGGATCACCGGGATCGGCTGCGTTGCTGGAGGAGCTTATCGCCTATGGTTTTGACAGGTTCATCGTATGCGGCGGAGCCGGTGTCCTTCAGAAGAATATTGCGGTCGGACACCTGATAATACCTGTTTCGGCGGTCCGTGACGAAGGGACTTCCTATCATTACCTGCCTCCTTCACGGGAAGTCGAATGCAGTGAAGAGGCCGTAAAAGCCATCGAAGATTATTTCATAGAGCATAACATTCAGTACATAAAAGCAAAGACATGGACAACGGATGCGTGCTACAGGGAGACCAGGGACAAAGCTGAGCTCCGCAAACTGGAAGGCTGCGTCACTGTTGAAATGGAAGCCGCTGCGTTCTTTGCCGTAGCCAGGTTCAGGAATGTAAAGCTGGGGCAGATCCTGTACGGCGGGGATGACCTGAGCGGCGTAGAATGGGATGACAGGAGATGGAAAAGCAGGGATGAGATAAGGAGCAATCTCCTGGATATCTCACTGCGTATATGCAGCAGGATGTAAGTGTATGAACATCAACGGCGGCGGAAAACGGATGTGGGATACCTTGCAATAGTCGCATAATGGTATGGATGCACTCCGGACAGTGGGGACTGTGATGATGCAAAAATTCCGGATGTAAATGGAGATAACGTGATCGACATATATGACCTGGCATATGTCGCATTGAGGATACTAGGCTGAAACGGGCGCCGGGCACGGCAGGAACAGGCATTCCGCCGTGTCCGGACCTGGGTTTTCACTTCAAAATATGATATAGCGATACCCCGGAAAAATCTATATAATTAAATATATATACGACTATTAGGGGCCAGGAACTTCCAGGCACCTGTCTTTTTGTGTATCGCAGACCGAAAGCCTGTCAGCGGGCCGGCTGCCGTTTAGGGGGAATGCGGGATGAACAGGGAGGCATTATTCAGGCTTATCGAAAATTCGGAATACATGCCCAGGCTGCCGCAAAACATCGCAGAAATACTCGAAGCAATGAAAGCTCCGATGATGCTGGATATCGACGACCTGGTGCAGAAAGTCGCCCGGTGCGGGCAGCTGAACGACCTGGTCCTGAAAAACCTCAATACCGGGTACTACCAGATCGGCAAAAAGGTCACGTCGATCAGGGAAGCCGTGGTATACCTGGGGATGCAGACCGTACAGAACATAATCATTTTTTACATCACGCGCCTGCTTTTTTCCGAAGTGACGCACAAAAACAAGTACAGGTTATTCGACGTGAACCTTTACTGGAGGCATGTAATCGGAACGTCGGTCGCCAGCAGCATATTGTCTGCCAGGATAAAGAAGGGAGACAGGTTCAAACTGTTTACTTACGGGCTGCTCCATGACATAGGCATCGCTTTGCTGGACGCCTGCGCGCCTGAACTGCTGGACAGGGTAGCGGAAAAAGTGCTTACCGGCCTGCACCAGGTGATCGCCGAACGCCTGGTTTTCGGGGGCATCACGCATGAAGGCATCGGGGCCTGGCTGTGCAGGAAATGGAATATACGCGAGGACATTGCGAATATCGTGGAGTATCACCATACCCCGTTCATGGCGGAGAATGCCACTGACGATGTTAAGATAATATACGTCGCCGATGTCATCAGCACTGAGTATTACGAAAAGCTGCTGGGAGTGAACATAAACCACGATATAAACAGGCAGATCATGGACTACCTGGGCGTTACGGACGATGACAGGCTGGAGATAGTCGAAGCACTCCCGCATGAGGTGGACAAGATCCACTGGTTGTTTATGGAGTGACCGGGAACCGGATTTGATAGGATGGACAACATGGGAAACGCAGGCATGGAAACGACAGTGATACGGTAGACATTTGTTCCGCTTAATATTATAATATTTATCCAAAATTGCTTTTCTGCGTGCGGAGTTTTATCATCAGGATGTGGGGACGGATAATGGACGTTTTTATTCGCTATGCAAATACCAATGACTGTGTCATACTTGGAGAAATCCATTCTGAATCCCTGAGGTTTTCCTGTGCCGGGATCTTTCCTGATGACTATATCATGAACAAATTTTCGCCTGAAAGGAGAAGAGAAGGGTTCAGGCGGGAATTGTCCCTGGGATACCCGGAAACAGCGATACTCTTCGCTGATGGCATTCCTGCGGGCTTATTTACTTTTGGCAAGAGCAGGTATGGAGAAGTCGATGATTCCTGCATCGAAATATGGAGGATATACCTAAAGCCGGAGTATATAGGCAAAGGTTTCGGAACTGTACTGATGGAATGGGGCCTCGAAGAACTGCGCAAAAAGGGTTATAAGCAAGCGGTCCTTTGGGTGCTGGAAGACAATCACAGGGCCAGGAAGTTTTATGAGAGGCATGGATTCGTTTTTGACGGGAAAGTGCGGGTCTTCGAGGACGGCATAAGGGAACTGAGGTATTCGAAAGCGTTGGATTAGGGCTGGTTTACAGAGACTGCCTACCTGAAAGCCTGGATCGGCGGGAGGAAGCGTATTGTTGAGAGATAAGACGGGGGCAAATATGATAACGGGATGGGAACGTGAAAGAAGGCAGCACTTTGATGAAGTTGTCGGAGATTATGACCGGGTACGGCCGGAGTATCCGTGTGAACTGTTTGAAGATATTTTCAGATATATTGGGACGGGTCCGGCAAAAAAAGCACTTGAGATCGGTGCCGGAACGGGTAAGGCAACTGTGCATTTCCTGAATGCGGGATATGACGTGACCGCCGTGGAGATCGGTGAGAATATGTCGGCGTTCCTTAAAGAAAGGTTTAAGGGATCCGGTAATTTCAGTGTATGCACCGCTCCTTTCGAAAATGCCTTATTGGAAGAAGGAGCCTATGACCTTGTATATGCCGCTGCCGCTTTCCATTGGGTGGACGCGGAGATCGGGTGTCCAAAAGTTTTTCGCCTGTTAAGAAACAAAGGAGCGTTCGTGCTGTTCCGATACATTACTGTTCCGGCTGACGGCGATGAACTGTATGAAGAGATCCAGACTCTTTACAGGAAATATTTCAAGCCGTATAAAAGGCCGATCAGGAAAACGGGCGCAGAGTTATGGGAACCTTCCGAGATAAAAAAGAGATTTGGGTTTGAGGACTTAAAGCAGTACGGTTTCAGTGACATATCAACGAAATTATACAGTGGGTCAAAAACCTATAACGCTGACGAATACATCGCTTTGCTCGAAACTTTCGCGGACCACAGGAGCCGGCCGGAGAGCGAAAAAGCTCCTCTTTATTCGGGGATCAGGGAAGCCATATTGAGGCATGGCGGACGTCACAAGGTGGATTATACCTTTATGTTATATATGGGGAGAAAGTATATCTGAGAAGGCTGGAAAACGGATTTTTTGCTGGTAATGAAGCTTCAGCCAGGATGCAGGAAAAATTGGGTTACAAGATCGAGGGGCTGCGAAGGAAAGCCTTTGTCTGCATGGCCGATGGAGAAGTAAAGGATGAATATATCACAGGTTTATTGAAAGAAGAATGGATCAGGGGATAGGGAAGTGACTCGAATATTTCAGCAAAAGGGAACTTGGTGAGGACAAGCCTGGTGGCAAACAGCCTTGAAATGCTTAAGGGAGATGGTTATGGATATAGTAAATATACACAACTGCTATGGCTGCGGAAAGGACAATCCAGTTGGCCTGCGGCTTAACATCAGCCATATCGGTGATAAATCGCACATCGAATTCAAAGTAAAACCCCAGTATTGCGGATACCCCGGGGTTTTGCACGGCGGTGTCGCAGCTGTTCTTTTTGATGAAGCCATGTTCCATGCTGTTGCCAAATCAGGAATTGAAGCTGTGACAGCAAGCATGAACATTGAATATATAAGTCCTGCGTTTGAAGGGCATATCCTCGTATGTGAAGGAGAAATCGAGAACCGCGACGGGCGGAAGATCGATGTAGTCGCGACACTGACTGACAAAGCCTCAGGCAGGATTATCGCGAAAGCCAGGGGGAGATTCCTGGAAGTGGATCTGAAAAAAGTCCTGGACGGTTAGAAACGGAGTTACAGAGAGATGAGGATAGGCATCGATATTGACGGGGTCATTACAGATACAATAAGTTACGTGGCTTCTGAGTTATCAAAGTTTCTGAACAGGGAAGTAAAGCCGGATGAGGTCGCGCATAGCCTTGGCGGGATAGAAAATATCGCGCAGATATTCGAAGAACATGGCGAACGCCTGCTGTGTTCGCTTGCCCCGATGGAGTGCGCAGCGGAGTCCATCAATAAGCTGGCCATGGACCATGAAATTTATATTATAAGCGCCAGGTTCCGTATCCATTATGTCAGTACTATTAAGTGGCTGAAAAAGTATGGTATCAATGCACGTCAGCCCGGTCATTAGCTCCGCCAGCCGCTCCGACCGGCGCTTTTGAGCCGTCGATCCCGACGGGGAACAGTTCCCTGACTTTTTTGGATCTGTTCAGGTAGATATACCATCCGACGCTGAAAGCTACAATTAACAAAAAGCTGACGACGGCTGATACTATGATGCTTCCGAGCATATTCGAATACTTCTCATGATCTATGTTATATGGTATATCCCTGATTTGACTGATAGTATTGAAAATAAGATAAGGGATCAGGTAGACGGCCCTGAATACAAGGAATACCTTTGAGACTCTGACAGCGAACTTTTTGAGCTTCTTGAGCACTATCGCCGAGAACAGCGAAAACAGTATGTAAAACACGGATATTCCCATCATGATCGGACCAAGGACCATGTTTCCGGAAAACAGGTCATATCCGTTGAACAGTGTGATCACGCCCAGCAGCGTTTCCTGTGCCAGAAGCATGATAAAATAGAGCAGAAGGAATCCGCTTACACCCTTCTCTTCCATGTATTCATAAGGCTTCCTGAATTCATCCATAATAATGGCTCCTTTCAATAAATGCAGCGTACTTGCACGCAGTATGCTTATATTATATCAGGTAATCATTCCGGGAACTAGTGTTCTTTTAATATAAAAATATTTACCTGTTCGGCAGCAATAATGATAAAATAGATTTATTTAATAAACGTCTATATCATGATTATATCTTTTATAAGTAAAAAAACCATTATTAGGGAGAGCAATATGAAGGTCATAGGAATATCGGGCAGTCCGCGAAAAGGCGGGAACACTGAGATTTTGGTAAGGCATACGCTTGAGCCTTTCAGGGAAGCGGGATGGGAAGTCAGCGAGTTTTTTCTCAGCGAGAAATCCATCAAGCCGTGCGTCGGATGTGACAGCTGCAGGAAGACAGGGTCCTGCAAGATCAAGGATGATGATATGGGTCATGTTTATGATGAGTTTTCATCCTGTGATGCAATCGTGATCGGCTCGCCCGTCTATTACAGGAACGTAACTGCTCAACTGAAAGCGTTGTTTGACAGGTGTTACGCTTTTTTCGGCGATAAAAACCTTCTGGAAGGGAAACCCGGCGGAGCGATCGCGGTCGGCAGGGGCGAAGGGGCAGGCCAGAGCATAGTGCTGAACATAATATATAATTTCTATCTGTCTTGCGGAGCAATCTGCGTTCCAGGCATACTGAACGGTTTATCGGCAAGGGCGGATAAATGCGGCGATATACTGGACCAGGAAAAGCGGCTTCAGCAGGCGCGGTTCCTGGGCGAGAATATCTTGAAATATGCAACTTTGATTAAAGGGTACCATGGCTGAGAGAAACATTATGTTTTACAGACGTTTGCAGTGGGGAGTTTTCATGTCTGACAACGATCTGAAGCTTGCCATGCAGAACTTGGCCAACGAAGCTTTTGGTCTGGCGGATTATTTCAAGATCAAGCTTGATTATTCGGAAGACAGCGTTGCAAATCTCGAAACATTTTGCCGGTTAGTACACAGTCTGACGAAATTGAAACCGGAAGTTTATAATGAAGAAGTCATCCAAAAAACCGCCCGGTATATGGGAGCGTATCTTGGCGAACTAATTATCAGGAATTTAGGCGGAGAATGGGAAATTGGAAAGGGGAAAGGCATCTCAGTGAGAAATGGGGTATTTGCGTGCAGCCCGATATGGATTTATCATGACAAAATTAAAATAAAATATAGAAATTTATGAATTATATGATATAATATCCTTAAAGCAGACAAAATTGGAAATAGATAACAAGCAATCGACTTTTATGCAGAAGCATTATGCTTTGTAAATTTATGCGAGGAGGGAATTTGTATGATCGGCAACGATCTGAAGCTTACCATGCAGGAATGGGCAAACGGAGCCATAGATCTGGCGGATGTGTTTGAAATCAAACTCGATTATTCGGAAGACAGCGTAGTAAAACTTGATATATTATGCCAGATATTACATAGTAACATGGAATCGGACCCGGAAAATTATGACGAAGAAATCATCCTGGTATCCTCCGGTATTATGGGAGCATATCTTGGTGAGTTGATTATCAGGAATATAGGCGGAGAATGGGAGGAGAAAGAAGGAAAAGGTATTTCGGTGAGAAAAGGGGTTTTTGCATGCCATCCGATTTCGAAAATATATAAGAGACTCAAAAACGGCGATCAGGATGATATAGAGATCTTCTACAAAAACTGCAAGGCCCGGATGGCCTGACAGCGCAAACATCCGGTGAGCTATAATTCGACTGGCCGCATGGAAATCAAGGTCTATCGCTGACAGTATGGTTATATATGGACTGATCAACTCAGTTTGAGATATTGTTGCACATACCAATTTTTGATTTTTTAAATGGCGCCATGCAAAAAGGAGGAGCAGTAAATGAACTGCTCCTTTACTGTTCGTAAAAACCCGGGCATTGTTCAAAAAAAGTGATTTTGTAGTCCTTGACGAACCGACTTCAGCCATGATCCGATTGTTGAAATGGACATACTGAAAGCCTTTCTCAACAATACCAGGGGGAAAACGTCTGTAATAGAATCTCACAGAGTCGGCATCTGTACATGTGCAGATAAAGTTGTGCTGATGAAAGACGGGCATTCCCGGCCATTTTATAAAATATTTCCTGCTCAACAACGTTGATGATACAATTATGAATATTAAGAGAAATGTTGAGAGAAGTATTTGCAGATTTACTTCTAATGCAACTTATGTACTGAAGTTGAGCTAAATTGACGACATTATCAAACCCGTTCAGTAAACCAACGCTTGTGTTTCCTGCAATCGTTGAAACATATACTGTCCGGCCAGGGCATTGACCTGCGGCTGCCCGAAAGATTTTTGTACTGACAGACAGCTGCCGATGTCATACTAAACTTACAACATAAGGTACTATAAAACTGGAGGGATAAGCAAATGATATGGAAGGCGAAATGGATAGCACCGGCGAAACCTATGGGTGATGTATGCCCATTGTTTTACAGGAATTTTCACATCGCTGGACCTGTAAAAAAAGCGATTTTGCATATTACAGCCGTGGGCGTATATGAGGCGTCGATAAACGGACAGCGTGCAGGCGATTTTATTTTGGCGCCCGGGTGGACTTCCTACCAAAAACGTCATCAATATCAGGACTACGACGTGACAGAGCTTTTAACTGAAAAAAATGAATTGTGCGTACTGGTCGGCAAGGGATGGTACAGAAGTCCGATCCCGGGGTGGATCACTGACAGTTATGAGCAACGAAGCCTTCTCCCGGCTGCTGTCATTGCGCAGCTTGATATTGAGACAGAAAGCGGTAATAAGATACAGATCGTTACGGACGAAAGCTGGCAGGTGCGTGAAAGCCGGATCCGTTTCAGTGAGATTTACGATGGCGAGCATGCCGACTTTTCAATGCCGGAGGCACCGTTGCTACCGGTCCGTGCAGTGCAGTTCGGCATGGAGCAGCTGATCCCGCAGGAAGGCGAAATCGTCCGGGAGTTGGACCGTATACGTCCGAAAAGGATTTTCCGTACGCCGAAGGGTGAAGTCGTGGTTGATTTCGGACAGGAAGTGACCGGCTATGTCCGATTCAATGTACGGGCAATGAAGGGAGATATAGTAGAGATATCCCATGCGGAGGTGCTTGACAGGGACGGGAATTTTTACACGGAAAACTATCGAAACGCAAAAGCAAAGCTTCGTTATATATGCTGTGAAGGGGAGCAGACCTACCAGCCTCACCTGACATTTTACGGATTCCGTTATATCCGGCTTGACAAATGGCCCGGGAACGCGCTGCCGGAAAACTTTGAAGCAGTCCTTGTTTCTTCGGACATGAAGCGGACGGGAACGCTTAACTGCGGTATCCCGAAACTCAATAAGCTCTTTGAGAACATTGTATGGAGCCAACGCGACAATTTTCTTGACGTACCTACGGATTGCCCGCAGCGGGACGAACGCCTGGGATGGACAGGTGACATTGCAGCGTTTATCAAGACGGCATGCTTCAATTTCGATGTGGAGAAGTTTTTCCGCAAGTGGCTCCTGGACCTGAAGGCTGATCAGCTTCCGGACGGATCGGTCCCGCATGTGATCCCCGATGTTCAGGTCGGCAGCGGCAGCGCAGCGTGGGGCGATGCGTCGGTACTGGTTCCGTGGCAATTATACCTGTTTTATGGAGATGAACATCTTCTGAGTGAGCAATACGAAAGTATGGAAAAATATCTCCGCTTTATACGCGAATCTTCTGCTGATGAGTACCTCTGGACAGGCGGAAAACATTTCGGTGACTGGCTCGGACTCGACGCGCCCCAGGGAAGCTATAAGGGACGTTCACGGGACGATTTCATCGCATCGGCTTACTATGCATATGATGTGTGCCTGATGGCAAAGATCGCACGCATCCTCGGGAAAGACGCCTCGAAATATGAGGGCCTCTATGACCGCATTGTCCAAAAGTTCAGGAAAACATTCCCGGACTACCTGACACAGACGGAAAATGTATTGGCGCTCGTATTCGGCTTGACGGAAGATCCGGAGCGTACGGCGAAGGAGCTTGCACAAAGGGTCCTGGACGCCGGGAAGCGCCTTGAGACCGGTTTTGTCGGAACACAGCTGCTGCTTTTTGCGCTAAGCCGGAACGGATATACGGAGCTTGCCTATGACCTGCTGCTGCGGGAGGAATTTCCGTCGTGGCTTTACCAGGTCGACCATGGAGCGACGACGGTCTGGGAACACTGGGACGGTATCATGCCCAACGGCGAATTCTGGAGCCCGGATATGAATTCTTTCAACCATTATGCCTATGGATCCGTGATGGGCTGGGTATATGAGGAAGCCGCCGGTATCCATACCATTGAGGAAAGCCCCGGGTTCAGAAAAATAAGGATCGAGCCGAAACCCGACCGCCGTCTCGGCTGGCTGGAAGCCAGTCTTCAGACAAGGCGCGGCTTGCTGGATGTCAGCTGGAGATATGAGGACGACTCGATACGTTATGAGATACAGACACCATCAGACACTGACTTTTATATGGATGGCAGAAAATATAGCCTCAAGCCCGGACGTTATGTCTTCTTTGGCAGTATTTAAGAGCATTGTGTTAATTTGCAAGTAATAAAGTATCGTTGGCGGACGACCTAATTGGGGCGTCTGCCGTTTTTATTATTCAGGCTGG
>ENA-OWPA01001839-OWPA01001839.1-bioreactor-metagenome-genome-assembly--contig:-NODE-1839-length-12172-cov-8.911038_pt1 | contig 12172 bp, 14 predicted proteins | sample MGYA00238139_ERZ651803 | MGnify/ENA primary metagenome ERZ651803 (study PRJEB26909, sample SAMN07631231) | bioreactor metagenome | isolation source: Switchgrass digestor | place: USA: Dartmouth...
TCATAAAACTTAAGATTTTATTGATGAAATTTTTGCAGTTTTGTATTACAATAGTATTCACAAGAGATCCTCCTTTTTAATGGTTTTTTATGGTGATTACATTGTATCAAAAAGTGAGGATCTCTTGTTATTTTTTATCCTGAAAATGTCCTACAATTATTTTACACTATGTGGATATCAATAACTGGAAAGAATCGACATTAAAAATCACCATTGACACCTATTGTAGCATATAGTATAATGATAATTTAATTGACAAAAGTCTCAAAATATGTTATTATTTCTACTGAAGCTGATATATTTTGGGAGGAGCTTTTATGTTTAATATCGGAGATAAAGTAGTTTATCCCATGCATGGAGCAGGAATTATAGAAGCCATAGAAGAAAAAGAGATACTGGGTGAAAAGCAGAAGTACTACGTCATGCGCATTCCTATCGGGAACATGAAAGTAATGATACCATTAAAAAATATAAAGGATATAGGAGTTCGACAGGTGGCTGGAGATGACGAGATAGCTGAGGTGCTAAATATTTTACGCGGAGAAAAAAGCAAGATGTCAGCTAATTGGAATAGGCGCTACAGAGCTAATATGGAAAAAATAAAAAGCGGAAATATATTTCAATTAGCTGAAGTAGTTCGAAACTTGACTATCAGAGATAAAGAGAAAGGGCTTTCTACCGGTGAGCGCAAGATGCTTGAAAATGCAAAACACATACTTGTAAGTGAGATAGTTCTAAGCAAGAATATAACAGAAGAAGAAGCGCTTCAACTGATTGAAAATGCATTCAATTGAAGTGCATTTTTTTATTGAGCTTAAAACAAAAGCATGTCATGTATAGATTTAATTAACTTTTTATTATATAATAATTGAAAACTCAAGTAAAAATCCTAAAAATGGCTATAATTAATACAGGAGGTGATATTGTGATAAACAAAATTTTGCGAATCGTCATTACAATGATTGGACTTGGTATAGGATTTCAATTTATGCTCTTAGTACTATATCTCAACAATTATATTGGACTTTTTCATTTGGACTACGTTCCGACTTTGATAATTAAATTAGTCGGCACCTTGATTTTTGGAATCATATTTTATCTTTTAAGTTCACGCTTAATAGATGCGGGTATAAGATCAAAGGAGTGGCTTGAAAACAGGCTCCAGCATACTCCGATGCGGGATATACTGTACGGGTTTTTCGGCGTTGTAATGGGGCTTTTGGTAGCCAATTTATTTTCAAGGGCTTTTTTAAGCATTCCGTGGATAGGCGGATATTTGCCAATTGTATTTAACATAATCATGGCTTATTTAGGAGGGAGTATTGCCCTTAAGAAAAAAGAAGAATTGTCAAATCTCATTTCTCTTTCTTTGGCAACTTTTCAAAAAAAGAAAAAATCCTCTTCACCCATAGGCTGGGTAAAGCCTAAAATACTTGATACAAGCGTAATTATTGATGGCCGTATTGCAGATATTTGTAAAACAGGTTTTGTTGAAGGCACCTTAATAATACCTTCCTTTGTACTGGAGGAATTAAGGCACATCGCCGACTCTTCAGATAGCCTCAAGCGAAATCGAGGCAGACGAGGTCTTGATATCTTAAACAAGATACAAAAAGAGCTTGATATAGATGTTGAGATTTACGAAAGTGATTTCGAAGACATATCTGAGGTTGACAGTAAGCTGGTGAAACTTGCGCAGATACTGGACGGGACTATAATAACAAATGATTTTAACTTAAATAAGGTAGCAGAATTTCAAAAGGTGCGGGTGCTTAATATCAATGAGCTCGCAAATGCAGTAAAACCCGTAGTTCTCCCGGGTGAGGAAATGGTAGTTCAAGTAATAAAAGACGGGAAAGAAACCGGTCAAGGTGTGGCGTATTTAGATGATGGCACGATGATTGTAGTAGATGGTGGCAAAAAGCATATTGGTGAGACCATTGGCGTAATGGTCACCAGCGTACTTCAAACAGCCGCCGGAAGAATGATATTTGCCAAGCCAAAATCCTTGTAATTTGGAGTGAAGTATATGCACGTAAGCGCCGTTATAGCCGCCGGCGGTAAAGGAAGGCGTATGAACAGCAGCATTAGCAAACAGTTTTTAAATATTAAAGGCCGTCCAATTCTCTACTATACACTGAAGAAATTTGAAAGGATAGATAAGATAAAGTCAATTATTCTGGTGGTTGGTGCCGATGATATTGATTTTACTCGAGAGGAAATTGTAAAGCGGTATAAATTTAAAAAAATAAAAATTGTCCAAGGCGGCAAGGAACGTCAGGACTCTGTATATAACGGTTTGAGGGAACTTTCCCCTCAAACCGATATTGTTGTTATTCACGATGGTGTGAGACCTTTTGTTCCGGTAACGATCATTGAGAAAAGCATAGCTGCTGCGGCGAAGTATAAAGCGGTGGGAGTAGCGGTGCCGGTTAAGGATACTATTAAAGTGGTGGATGACAATTATACAATAAAAAACACACCGGATCGCAAAAACCTTTGGGCAATGCAGACACCTCAAAGTTTTTCGTATGATGTTATCATGCGGGCTTATGAAAAGGCCATGTGCGACGGTTTTTACGGGACGGATGATACGGTTCTTGTGGAGCGCCTAGGCCTGACGGTAAAAATTATTGAAGGAGCATATGAAAATATTAAAATTACTACACCGGAGGACATAATTTTTGCAGAAACTTTTATTAATTTAGGCTATGGTCATTACTGGAGGTAATTATGAGGATAGGCATAGGATTTGATGTTCACCAACTAGTCGAAGGAAGGAAACTTATACTTGGTGGAGTAACAATACCCTTTGAAAAAGGTTTATTAGGCCATTCCGATGCTGATGTGTTGGTTCATGCTATAAATGATGCCCTTTTAGGTGCATGTGCCTTGGGCGATATCGGAAAACATTTTCCTGATACAGACCCCGCCTATAAAGACATAAGCAGCATCAAATTGCTAAAAAGAGTAAAAGATTTATTAAGTGTCCATGGCTATAAAGTGGTCAATATCGATTCTGTCATATGTGCAGAAAGGCCTAAACTTGCCCCCTATATAGACGAAATGCGCAAAAACATCGCAGAAACCTTAAGTATTGCCGTAGATCGGGTCAGCGTAAAAGCAACAACTACCGAAGGATTAGGTTTTGAGGGAAAAGGAGAAGGCATTTCCGCTCAAGCTGTTTGCTTAATTGAAAAAATTTAATAGTAAAATTTGCACATAGAATAAAAACTTAATAATTGGACAAAATCTCTAGTGAGGATATGAAATCCTCACTTTTTTATTTAATAAATAAAACGCCGAATTCCTTTTAGATAAAAAGGATACGGGGGAACCATTTTACAGGGGTGAATCTCCAGTACTGGAGAGGGGCTTTCCTTTCAACCCTAACCCGTCAGCTAACCTCGGAGGCGTGGAAAGGAGGGTAACCATGGGCAAAATAATTGCCAAAGTATTAGCTTTGCTGTTGCTGTTTTGCTTTATGGGGCCAATACAAGGGGGACAAGGTGCTCAACTCGAAAAACCCGTATATTATAGCTTGGAGCGGACCAAGCCTTACATGGAAGCAAAACCTGAAAAAAAGGTTAACGATACACAACTATTTATAGGCAAAGCCTCTTGGTATGGGCCGGGATTTCATGGAAAATTGACTGCCAATGGCGAAATCTTCGACGAAAATGCTTTGACAGCGGCCCACAAAGAATTGCCCTTTGGAACTAAAGTGCTTGTTACCAATTTAAGAAATGGTAAGAGCACCATCGTAACCATAAATGATAGGGGGCCCTATGTGGAAGGCCGGCACATAGATTTATCCCGGGCAGCAGCAAGAGAAGTAGGGATGATAGAAGATGGCGTTGTAGAAGTTAAGATGCAAATTATATCGTATAAATAGGATGAGCCAATGACTTGACTTTACGTGAAAAATCTAATAGTATTAAATAAAAAAAGAAGATGAAGCCATGAAGGGGCTCGTAGGCTTGACACTGCCTTCAGAGAGAAACCGTCACCGGCTGAAAGCGGTTTTAGGTAAGACAAGACCGAAATTGCACCCCAGAGCTCATGCCTTGAATTAAGTAGAGGTTATGCGGCTTATGCCGTTATATAATTAAGTTATAAAACAGAGTGGAAACGCGAGTCCCTCGCCTCTGATGAGGCGGGGGATTTTGATATTAAAAAAGGAGGGAGTTTCATGCTAAGTACCATAAGACAAGACATAAATGTTATCTTTGAGCGGGATCCGGCGGCTAAGAGCGTAATAGAGGTAATACTTTGCTATCCTGGCTTTCACGCAATTTTGATGCATCGTATAGCCCATTTCTTTTATAAATTAAATTTAATTTTGATAGCTCGAATTATTTCTCAGATAAATCGCTTTTTGACAGGAATTGAGATTCACCCGGGCGCAAAGATTGGCAAAGGATTTTTTATAGACCATGGTATGGGTGTAGTCATAGGTGAAACTACAGAAATTGGCGACAATGTGACACTTTATCAAGGTGTGACTTTAGGGGGCACCGGAAAAGACAAGGGAAAGCGCCACCCTACCTTGGGCAACAATATTGTAGTAGGGTCAGGAGCCAAGATCTTGGGCCCTGTGACAATTGGCGACAATTCCAAAATCGGTGCCGGTGCTGTAGTGCTTAAAGATGTCCCACCCAATTCTACAGTTGTGGGAATACCCGGCAAAGCAGTAGTCAGAAAGAAAGTGAACTTTTCTGATGCCGATTTCACCAAAGTGGATTTAAACCATCATCTGCTGCCTGATCCTGTGGCAGATATGATGAGAAGCCTGCAGAAGAAAATTGAGACACTTGAAATGCGAATCGCCTTTTTGGAAAAGGAGCTAAATTCCAAGACGGGATAAAAATTAGTGCTTCCATTCTTTCTTCTTGCAAGAAGTGATACTTTATTTTATTTGCTGGCCAAAGATTACCTCTGCAGCTTTGGTTAATATGACGGAAATCGATACTTTAAACAAGGCCGTCGTTATTCTTAAGATTGAGACAAACGCAGCAGGAGCATCGCGCAGGATGCGCGATGACGGGCACTTGGCAGGATGCCAAATTGCCCGTGAACTCCTGCGGAGTGCAGGCTCAAGCTTTAGAATAACAGGTCTTGTTTACGTAGAGATGCCGTCATATTAACCAAGGCTTTAAGAGCATTTTGACCGGCAAATAGAATGATAATGGTCTTGATTAAAGTATCACTGGTTCGGCATATTTACTAGAAGCATTTATCGTTATTTTTTTACCTGATATTTAAATTTACATAGATTTATATTTTAAGCGGAGGGAATATCAATGCTTATATACAATACCTTAACGCGTAGGAAAGAAGAATTTGTGCCCATAAACGGCAATAAGGTCAATATCTACACCTGCGGTCCCACGGTTTACGATTTTTTTCACGTAGGCAATGCCAGAGTCTTTATAACCTTTGATATGGTGAGAAATTACCTTAAGTTTCGAGGATACGATGTGACTTTCGTCCAAAATTTTACAGATATCGATGACAAGATGATAAAAAGGGCCAACGAAGAAGACATAACCGTAAAAGAACTGGGAGAGCGGTTTATAGCTGAATACTTCAAAGATGCCGATGCCCTTGGTATACAAAGGGCCGATGTTCACCCGAGGGCCACAGAGCACATTAATGATATTATAAATTTAATAGAGATTTTAATAGATAAAGGTTATGCTTATGTAGTAGATGGGGATGTATATTACGAAGCCAGGAAATTTAAAGAATATGGCAAGCTTTCCCGCCAAAACGTTGACGAATTGGAAGCCGGAGCCCGAATTGAGCCAGGAGAAAAGAAAAGAGATCCCATGGATTTTGCCCTTTGGAAAGCCCAAAAACCTGGAGAACCAGCCTGGGATAGTCCCTGGGGTAAAGGGCGGCCAGGATGGCACATTGAATGTTCTGTAATGGCTATGCGCTACCTGGGAGAAACCATTGACATACACGGCGGTGGCCCGGACCTCATTTTCCCCCATCACGAAAACGAAATAGCTCAAAGCGAAGCTGCTACCGGCAAGCCTTTTGCGAAATATTTCATGCATGTAGGGTATCTAAATATTAACAATCAAAAAATGTCTAAATCCCTGGGGAACTTTTTCACGGTTCGAGATATTCTTAAAAAATACGACCCTGAGGTTTTAAGGTTTTTTATGCTTTCATCCCATTACAGAAGCCCCATTAATTTCAGTGAGGATTTGATGCAGCAGGCTAAAAATTCTTTAGAGCGACTATATAATGCTTTGTACAGCATGGAGCATTTGGAAGGTACGGCACAAGATACGGAGCTTACAGAAGAACATAGGCAATATCTGGACAAACTAAATGCTTACGAGCAGGAATTTGTAGCAGCAATGGACGATGATTTCAACACCGCCGGTGCCATGGCAGCCCTTTTTAATATAGTAAGGGAATACAACATGAAAGTTAATGAAAAATCTCCTTTAGAATTAGTAAAGCGCACAAAAGAACTGCTGCTTAATTTGGGAAGCGTCTTGGGATTTTTCCGCAAGTTTACGGAAAAGACCTTATTAGATGAAGAAATAGAGCAAAAGATAAAAGAAAGGCAAGAAGCCAGAAAAAACAAAAACTATGCCCTAGCTGATAAAATCCGAGATGAACTAAAGGCTCAAGGTATAATTCTCGAGGATACCCCCACAGGAGTCCGTTGGAAACGGCTTTAGAGGAGGGATTATATATAGAAACTTACAATCACAGTATTGATGTAGATTCTCTATCTGCCCTTGCTTTGGCCTTTGTAGGTGATTCAATTTTTGACCTTTTTATAAGGACTAAGCTGGTGGGAAGCGGCAAAAAAGTAAGAGACCTTCACAGGGAAGCGGTTAGCTTCGTGAAAGCCTCTGCCCAAGCAAATATTTTAAAAGAGTTGGAACCGGAGCTTAGCTCTAAAGAAAAGGATATAGTAAGAAACGCCAGAAACGCCAAGGTAAACACGGTGCCAAAGCATGCGGATATTATGGACTACCATTACAGCACAGCCTTTGAAGCATTATTAGGGTATCTTTACCTTTCTGGAGATATAAATAGGCTACGAGAAATTCTTCATATGGCATATGATATAAACAATAAAAGCTCTTAACCGTGGTATGGCGGATATTTACCGCAACCCATGTCCCCTTCCGGACAATATCCGAGCGCCTCACAGGGAGCTCCTGCCGTTTCAAAAAGGCCAGGGGCTATTTTTTTAACTTCAGCAAGCATCAAATTTGCAAGTTGGCGAATTTCGGTTTGAGCCCGCTCGCAGCAGCGCAGGTTAAAGAAATTATAAAGGCTCCTTACGTTCATGGTCATGACTATCCTGGTTTGAGTGCCGTGAGGCAATATGTATCTTGCATCTTCCTGGTCGATGCCCATTCTCACCAGGTCTATGTAGCATTTCTTACAGGCATCAAGGCCTTTAATATACGTAAGCAGTGTCTTGGGACTTGCGGCTATACTCTCTGGAGCCATAGCGTAGTATTTAGTTTCTATAAAATCCTGCATAAGGACCAGGATTTGTTTGGAAAGGGCCGAATCCTTCTCGCAAAGGGCAATTAGCTTTTCCTCATCATAGAGTGATTTTACAAAATCCATATTTTCATAAATGTAAAGGCCAAAATCAAAAGCTTTTTGTATTAATAATTTATTGTCTTGCTGAGTAATATTAAAATGAACAGCATCAAACACAGATTTAAGCTCCATGGGAAAAGCCAAAGAATAATTTTCGTCATCCGATATGAGACCTGCGCCGTCAAAAACTCCCCGAAGATAAGAGGCTTTATGTAAATTTTCCACATCCTGAGGCATCAAACCGCAAATGTTGAATTTGTCAATTAGATGTTGGTTTTTTGCGGCACTGTTGCCTGACAGCTTACAGGAGAGGGCAAAGCCTTCTAAATAGCTGATATATTCTGATTCTAACTCATCGCTGTCAACTGATTTTGATATTTCAGCATCAAAGGGATTGTTGTATCTTAAACTCTGCACAGAATATGATGCTATGCGGTGTCTGGTAATCTGTGCCAATAAGGTGCGACTTACACCGTCGATAGCAAAAGTAAAACTGACGTGTTCCGTAGGAGACATATGACCCATATCCATTAGTTTCTTAATAAAAGTTGCAGCCTTTTCCTGGCTGAAGTTGTCCATTATCTTTGTTGCGCTAATTTTAGAATAGCAAAGCCGCGCGGCTGCAGCAGCTACTTTTTCTGGCTCAGGTGTATGTGATATTATAGTAACTTTCATCTGACTACCTCCTTGACTTTTTTGGAAAATTAAAATATTATTTGTACGAATCTTTTCTTACATTATAACGTACTGCAACAGAGCCGCAATTATAAAAAATAAATGTGCTAATAACTTTACAGGGGATGGTTAAAATTAGCTATGATCAAATAGAAGGTCGCAATTCGGTTTGGGAGGCTTTGCAAGCAGGAAGGTCTATTAATAAAATTTACATAAAAAAAGGTGAACACCGAGGATTGATATTAGATATCATAAATAAGGCACGAGACCTGAAAATCCCTCTTTCGGAAATAGATGAGGGCGCTTTTTTATCAATGGTTAAAACGTCAGGTCATCAAGGTGTTATAGCTAAAGTTGCATTACGGGATTATGCAAGCCTTGAAGACATATTGAAAGCTGCCCAAGATTTACAGGAGCCCCCTTTTATACTGATTTTAAATGAGCTGACTGATCCGCAAAACTTGGGGAGTATTCTGCGGACTGCTGATGGTTTAGGAGTTCACGGGGTGATAATACCTAAACATAGAGCATGTGGCATAACTCCTACTGTTGCCAAGATTTCTTCAGGTGCGGTTGAATATGTGAAGGTAGCCAGAGTTACTAATATTGCAAGGACCATCGATGAGCTTAAAGAGCAGGGTATATGGATAGTTGGTGCGGATATGGATGGAAAAAATTATTTTGAAGTAGATCTTACGGGGCCGGTGGCACTTGTAATAGGTGGTGAAGATAAAGGCCTGGGAAAACTGGTAAAGAAAAAGTGCGATATATTGGTGAAGATTCCTTTAAGAGGAAAGATGTCATCTCTAAATGCAGCTGTGGCAGCAGCAATATTAGGTTATGATATTCTCAGGCAAAGGCTTGAAAGGTATGGATAGAAAGTCTAGAGAATTTTTGTTGGTAGATGGTTACAACATAATCAATGCATGGCCTGAGCTTTCTGAAGAGGCAAAAAAGGTAGATTTAAGCTCTGCCAGAGATAAACTGATTGACATCATGGCCGATTATTCGGCTTCAACTGGAATATTTGTTATTATCGTGTTTGATGCACATCAAGTGGAAAAGCACACAAGGACAAATTACACCATAAACGGTGTTGAGGTGGTTTATACTAAGGTAGGCGAAACTGCAGACCATTACATAGAAAAGATAGCAGATGCCATAGGCCGCGAAGAAAAAGTGAGGGTGGCGACTTCCGACTGGATAGAACAGCAGATAGTTATGGGAAGAGGTGCAAGCCTCATTTCAGCAAGAGAGCTGTATCAAGAGGTGCGCAGCTTAGTGGCTAAACGCCGGGCTATGGAAAAAAACCAATCCAAAGCAAGAGAAACTTTGTCAGACATAATAGATCCCAGGTTAAAAGAGCACTTAAAGAAATACATTAAGGATTAAGCGTTAAACCCGACAGCGTAAAGGCTTGACTACTTTAAACAACTTAAGCTATAATTATTTTATAATGTGCTGCCTTTAAAAATACATGGGGGCGATTTTATTGAACGTCAGGCTTCCTAAAGAGGAATACCTGGTTTTTGATGATATGACTGATGAAGAAATTGTATGTGAAGCTATAAGCGGTGACGATGATGCCCTGGAATACATTATTCATAAGTACAAGAACTTTGTAAAATCCAAGGCCAGATCCTATTTCTTAATAGGAGCTGACCGGGAGGATATTATTCAAGAAGGAATGATTGGCCTTTATAAGGCCATAAGAGATTTTAATCCTGAAAAGTTATCTTCTTTTAGGGCATTCGCCGAGCTTTGCATTACCAGGCAAATCATCACTGCCATAAAAACAGCTACTCGTCAAAAGCACATTCCGCTGAACTCTTATGTTTCTCTCAATAAACCCCTTTATGATGAAGATTCCGACAGGACTCTACTTGATATTCTATCGGGTGTAAAGATTTCAGATCCGGAAGAACTCATAATAAGTCAGGAAGAATTTGAAGATATAGAGGACAAAATGGGAGAAATTTTAAGCAAACTGGAATGGCAGGTATTAATGGCATATTTAGGAGGGAAATCATATCAGGAGATTGCCAAGGAACTAAAACGCCATGTTAAATCCATTGATAATGCCCTTCAACGGGTAAAGCGAAAGCTGGAGAAATATCTTGAAGTCCGTGAAGTTAATTAACTTTTAATTTATAGCTATTGACCAAAGTTTCTTTTGTATTTATAATTATCATATACGGATAGATCAATCTTTCTACTGCAAAACTAACATAAGATATCCAGCTTTTAAATTTGCGGGAATAGCTCAGCTGGCTAGAGCGTCAGCCTTCCAAGCTGAATGTCGCGGGTTCGAATCCCGTTTCCCGCTCCAAATTCTGACACTAATAACTGTAATACTCCAATGCGTATTACAGTTTTTTGTTTTATAGCTATTTTTTTAACTAAGCCGGAGGTGGAGTAATGGATCAACATACCATTGCAGCATTTATTATTTCTTTTTTGGCAGGAATTTCTACACTGCTGGGGGCAATAATAATCTTTTTTACAAAATCAAAAAGTGAAAAAATTGTATCTTGTTCTTTAGGTTTTGCGGCAGGAGTAATGATATCCGTATCCTTTTCCGATCTGCTACCGGAAGCCCAAAAAGCAATTGCGGCCCATTCTGGTGAAACTTGGGCAATCATTTATTCTGTCATTTTTATGGTAATTGGCTTATGCTTAGCTTTGACAATTGACTATTTTGTGCCACATGAGGAATTTGACCCAGAAAGCAACGATAAACCACATCAAAATCTCTATAGAGTTGGCTTTGTGTCTATGCTGGCCATGATGCTGCATAATTTCCCCGAAGGTATCGCCACATTTATGGCAAGTTACAATGATCCCACCCTCGGTATGTCTATAGCCGTTGCCATTGCATTTCACAATATCCCAGAAGGCATTTCAGTGGCCATGCCAATTTATTTTGCTACGCAGAGCAAAATAGCCGCGTTGAAATACACCTTTTTATCAGGCATTGCCGAGCCCATCGGTGCTGTTTTAGCATTCCTGATATTAAAACCGTTTATCAATGAATTTTTCCTTGGAGCTATCTTTGCGGTAGTGGCGGGTATTATGATTTATATAAGTTTTGAGGAGCTAATACCTACATCAAGACAGTATGGATATAGCAGATTGGCTCTTTTATCGTCTTTCGCGGGTATTTGTATTATGCCCTTAAGTGGTGTGATTTCTCTATAAATTGTCCATATATTACTTTATAGTGTATGATAAAGGGTGCTAAATTGTGTAGCATGTTCTAATTCATCAACCATGGCAAAATAAAAAGTATCCCTTATTAATTGATCAGTAGTTGAAAGTTGCACATCTCGGTAAAATTCTGCAGCCTCCAATTCGCTCTTTAATGCTTGTAAAATTCCTGCTTTGTAGCTTGGGTATTGAACTGGATTTGGGGCATATTGAGGCATCTTGCCGGTATAGTGGCGATAAAGTTTTATGAAAGCTTGCAGATGATCTAATTCATCCTGGCGGGCATGCTGGATGAATTCCATATGAAGTGCATCTGGCGCTTGCCGAAGCAGTGCACCGTAGAATTCTGCAGCAGTAGCTTCATCTACAATGGATTTATATATATATTGAATTATTTTTCCAAATGATGTGGGACCTAAAACTGGCAAATTTGGAATCTGGAGATCTATGTTCTGATACATGCTCTTCCTCCTCATTAAGCTTTATATGTTTTAATAATAGTTTATTATTTGCGCTAAAAATTTGTGCGGATGTAAAAAATTAAAATCCTCTTTTTAAACTTGACGAAAAATAATTTTTATATTAGAATATAATACGTTACAGCCGTCAAATAATATAATATAACGCGGGGTGGAGCAGTCTGGTAGCTCGTCGGGCTCATAACCCGGAGGTCGTCGGTTCAAATCCGGCCCCCGCCACC
>ENA-OWPA01001841-OWPA01001841.1-bioreactor-metagenome-genome-assembly--contig:-NODE-1841-length-12168-cov-2.753949_pt1 | contig 12168 bp, 10 predicted proteins | sample MGYA00238139_ERZ651803 | MGnify/ENA primary metagenome ERZ651803 (study PRJEB26909, sample SAMN07631231) | bioreactor metagenome | isolation source: Switchgrass digestor | place: USA: Dartmouth...
CACTACCGCCACAACTCATGGTAACGGCCCGCGCCAGCTCTTCCGTCCATTTATTAGTGATGGTTTGGAAAATGACGCAATTACCCTTCTCATCAGTTAGGGCCATGGGGGTAGCGCTTAAACCTCCAATCGTGAAAGTAACCATTTGCAACTCCCGAAAAGCCCGGCCCATGCCATCCGCATCTACCAGAGGCAAGCCTAACCGGCTGGCTGCGGCAATAGGGAACATACTGTTGACTCCCCCGGCTTCGATGGGCATAAAGGCGTAGATTTTCTTGCCATAAAAACGGGAGACCATTTCATAGAGGGTTTTAAACTCATTGCCTCCGATAGCCTTTTCACCTAAAACCGTTGGCGCTCCCATCATGGCAATGGGCACGATCAGGGCATCATCAGGAATCTCTTCCGGATCCAAAAGAGTCACCGGTCCACATTCCCGCACAGCCCCAATAGCCACAAGCTTGCCTACATAGGGATCCCCGCCCCCGCCGGCACCCAGTAAGGCCGCTCCTAAAGCTATATCTTCAATTTCTTTCAAGCCTATGGTACGCAATTAAGTCAACTCCTTTTTCATTGCTGTTTCCACTGCCATCTGTGCGCTTCCCTTGCCTAAGAAAGCATAGGCGATAAGGGAAACGATGATTCCGTTGATGGGTCCCACAAAGAAGGGGATATATAAGAAAGGCAACGTTGCTACCAATCCTGGCAAATAGGTCGCAAAGGTCCCTCCGGTGATGCAGGCTGCCAGAACGCCCAGCAGGAAAGCTATCAAACCCGGAATATAGAAACCTGGTTTAATCCGGAAGTTTTCTTTTTTCCCTTTGCCAATGATCCAGTAATCAGCAATCATGGTGCCGGCCAAAGGTGGTATTAAAGCACATAATAAGCTGAGGAAATTCTGGAACATGGTATAGAAACCGGCTGCGCCAAGAGAACCGATCAAAGCCACAATAATTCCCACACTACCGGCAATCCCAGTAGCAATCCGGCGTTTAGATTCATCAAACCCTAATAAGACCGATAAGGAGATACCACCGGTGTAAGCATTGGTCACATTGGTGGTCCAAGTTCCGCTGATGAGTGCAAGGATACCCAGTAAGCCAAGGACTACAGAACCAAAAGAAACGAACAACAGACTAATGTCATATTGACCTGTAACAATGGTTAGAATGGCGCCGATCATCATAATGATAAAACCGGCAGGAATAACGCCTAAAACTGAACTCTTAATCACATCTCCCCGGGTTCTGGCAAAGCGGCAGTAGTCACCGGAGATAACTCCCCCTAAAGCAAAGGTGGCAATGGTAAAGTTGATCCCAAAAACCAGTCCCATGTTAGTTGCCGGCTCATAAGCTGCCAGCACACTAAGCCCTTCACTTTGGGTGACGGCCAACACCAGACCATAAAGACAAACAATTACGAGCAAAGGAACGGCGATAATATTAAGGATTTTCAAACCCTTAAAACCATAGCAGGCTGTTAAGAGCATGATGGCTCCCCAGAAAATGATGCTGAACCATTCGGGAATATGAAAACCAAAAATGCTGTCCACCATAGCGCTAAAAGATAAACCACATACTGCGGACTGAACCCCAAACCAGCCAATACAAGCGATAGCCAGTAAAAGGCTGATGATGTACTGAGCCCCTTTCTCCCCCAGGGAAGAGCCGGCCATGACAGCAGTGGGCAGACCCAGATCACTGCCTTGCATTCCAATCAAGCTCATATAGGCTGCAATTATGGAGTAGCCAATAAGAATAGAAAGGGCGCATTGCCCCAGTGTTAAAGATGAACCCAGGAGTCCGCCTACCATCAAGCAAGACACACAGATCATGGCTCCGGCCCAGACCATGGTGATAGAAAACCAGCTTTCTCTTTGCTGGGCTCCCACTTCGAAACCTGTCTTTTTCGTTTCCATCTTCCTAACCCCTTTCATAAAAAAATGCTTACTTGTATAAAAATGCGCTATTGGCATTAGTATACGAAAGGGAGTTAGGGCTGTAATTATCTCATTAGCAGAAAAACAAACCCTGTTCTTTGTCCTCAAGGACAAAAATCCTTAAGGTTCTTTAATATCTTTCAATATGATCGAAGCATCCTTTCAATAGCCACAGCCTCATAGAGTTCAAGGGAGGCCGGCATTGACCCTACCCGGTAGCCCAAACGGTCAGAAATACATTTCAGCCTGTACTTAATCGTATTTTTATGTAAAAAGAGGCGTTCTGCTGTTTCTGCAAGTCCCATGTCCGTATCCAATAGATAAACCCCTAAGGTACGTTTAAGCTCCTCCCCATCTCGCTCTTGGTTAAGAGGTTCCAGAATTGCTAAAGCTCGTGCTACCTCTGCCTCACCACCGGTAATTCGTTGCCGGCAGGCTTTGGCAAAAGCAATCTCTTCCCCGCTGAAACAATTTCGCTGAGGAAAAATTCTCTTGATATCCTCTAACCTGTCCCGATTAGAAAGATATGACTCCCGAACCTCTGAAGTATTTTTTAAATTACGAAACATGGATAGAGTTGAACCACCGGGAATATGCGTAAGCAAAGCATCCTTAAGGGTTTCCATATCTTGCAGGGACCGGGGTCCGTCCATAAAAATCACTAAACAATTTTCATATATATCCACGAAAGAAGTTTGGCAATACTGTTTCGCAAGCTGCCGGGCTATGGTCAAGCAATCCGGCAAAAGGTCGGCTTGACCTTGACCGGGGGTGACTATCCACATGGCATGGATTGAAGCAACATCAATATGAAACATATCCGCCAAACGGCGCATTTTCATTGGTTCATCCCGCATAATCGCTTTGACCAGCTCAGAGATCACCACTTTATCATGCTGCTGACTCCAAAGTCTTACCGCCATTTGGACTATCTCCACAGCCTGCTGCAATGTTCCACTGGGGAAAGGTCCACCCTCGCGGACAATAAAAAGCTCCATCCCCTGTCCGCCCTCTGAGTGAATCACAGCACGGTAAAGTAAAGCCCCCGGTATAGGCGAAAATGCCACAGGTTTATCAAAACTCCGAGGTAAAGGATGATCTTTAAGGTAAGCATGAAGGCCGCCTAAAGTGCGGGGCCAGGCTGCTTCATTGAGCACGTTAAGCTCAGAGTCGGTAAGGATCACTGTAGAATGAATCCGGTCTGACAGCATTTTTATAACACTGTCGACTGTCCGTTGATGCTGGGGCAAGCGTGAGACACGTTCAAGCAGTTCAACCACCATGGAAGTCCCTGAAGCCTGGTCTTTGAAAATGGCTTCCGTCACTTCAATAATCACTTCACTATAGCGTAGATCCAAGCGGTTGCGAGGCATACAAATCAGGGTAAAGTCCAGTTCATTGGCCAGATCAATTAGCCTCTGATCAATCTCCTTCATAAATACTCCCACATAAAAAAGGATCAGCCCGACTTCTCCGCCCTCAGCTAAACGCTTGATATTACGGCATTGCATTTCCACGTCATCTTTTATATTGATGAATCCGGTTATGACGATCTCACTTCCGTTAAACTCGTCATTCTGGAAAAGAAAATCATTGAGCATTTCCGGGTCAACGCTTTCCAATACGGATATGGAAGAGACGATTTTATGGAGCCCGCCTCTCCCGGCTACCACCTCCGCATTGCGCAAGGAAGGAAGAGTTAACAAATCCGCAACAGTTATACTCACAGGGTCCACTCCTTAGCCTTTTTGTCCATTATAACAAAAACCATTGGGCTTATGAGCATTAATAAAAAACAGACATGGATTCCCTATCTTTTGAATCCATATCTGTGATCAATACATTCCTGTGATGAATACCTTTTTGTAATAATACATCTCATTTTGAATTCAAATCTGTATGGGTCATGCCTGTTTATCTTACCGGCAGATTACTTTGAACTAAATATGGTTTCAATTGCTGCATAGAGCACACCGGCAACCGGCCAAATTATCCAGGTTATATCCCATCTGAATGTAATAAAGCTAATCCCCAGGTACAGGGCAGCCATTAAGCTCCAGTATATTGTCGCTACTGCATCCAGCTTATGCCTCTTTTGTTTACGCTGGATGGAGTAATCATCAATTTGCAATATTTTCGAGTAGGACAGTTTCACCATGCCATAATACACCAAACGGTAGACAGCAAAACCTACTAAAGCCAGTAAGATACATACCAGGTAATCGCCAAATACTTCTTCAAAAAGTAACTCTCCTATAATCAACTGCATGACAGCGACAAAAATTAGAGCAATGGAAAAGACTAAGTTCCTTCTAAATTCATTAGTTATTTCTTCATTCCTCTTTTCTACTACTCCCTGGACTCCATACTCTAACTCAAACAGTTCTTTTTCCAGGAAGTTAAACTTAGAAAGAAGCATGCAATTGTTAATAAAGAGCACCACAGCTATCAGGACAAAGGTAAACAGTGGGATCAAGCCAATGGCAGCGGCAGTGTTTTCAGTAATTATTCCAGGATTGGACTCATAAAACATCATAATAGCAATTAGAATTATGGGTGCATAGATACAAAGCATGACACCATAGCCAATCTTGTTATAGGCTTGATTGGATATGGTCAAATATTCATTCACTTGTTCCAGGCTCAAACGGCGAAATGACTCTTCTTGTGACTCGTTGGTATATTCGATATCCTCAATGTCATCTTTTAATAAATAGTCCGTACTTACACCAAAGAGCTTGCTCATCTTTACGACCTTATCCATATCCGGAATAGAAATTGCACTTTCCCATTTTGATACCGATTGTCTTGATACATTGAGCTTCTCCGCCAGTTCCTCTTGGGACCAGCCGTTTTGTTTCCGCAATTTAATGATTTTGTCCGCTAATATCATGACCAACCCTCCTTTTTTGTTGCTCCAACTATAGCAATTCAGGCAGTTGCGTACTATCAACCCGGCTGTATAATTTGACAACCGGCAGGTGCTTTTTTGCAAAACATCCTTTTCTTCTGCTTTTCTTAGAATTTGGGACGCTTCCTTTTGCCTCGAAAACAGCGCCTGAACCGGACATCACGCCAATAATGATTAATAAACCCCCAGATATTTCCCGCCAACTGTACCCGGGCCATGCTTTATTTGGGGCGGAAGCTGGCCCCATAAGACATAAAGACCTGTACTTCCCCCAAATCAAGAAAACATCACAAACATTTTGGCTATAACTTTACTCACGATAAAGCCTAAAGGCAGCAAGATCAAGGCGTAAAGCCAATCTTGCGTTTGTAAAACCACACAAACAGCCAAAACAATCTCTGCCGGCAAAGCCATAATAAACAGGGAACGGGCGGCTGCATTTTCCTTTGTTTCAGAGGGCAAAGAAAACATGGAAACAAAGGGAGACCTAATCAATTCCAGCCAGTACAACTTCACCATCGAGATAAAAAAGAGAATGGATACACCCCAAAGAACCCATTTCCAAGTCCCTGGGAAAATGGAAAGGAATAAAGCATAAGCACCCAATACCTGGAGATAAAACACCATATTGGAACGGCGGCGTAAAGTGGCTTTGAGACACAACTCCACTAAACCGTTTTCCGGAGTGCGCTTTTTAAAAATTGAATTTGAGTTGCGAAATAGCCAAGGACGAGTCCTGAGGATTACCGGTTTCTTTTTGTAAGAACCAGCAACCTTCAACAAGACATTGGCAAAGCGCAGTTTTACACCCGAATTGACCTCTATATCTTTGAGGAGAGTACCTTTCAGAGTTAGACGCTTGGCGATTAGAAAAACCATGAGCAGAAAAAGAAAAATGGACATAATCCAGAAAGATAATGATTTGGCGATTATGGATGTCCCCATGTAGAGAAAAAAGATACTGAACGCGGCAAATGCTCCACCCTTCGTAACGATCTTCATTAATCTTTGAAACCGAAATTCAATGAGCTGCTTGAGGATACCCAAAGATACTTTCGAGCAAAATGCAGTGAATAGAAGCCAAAAAAACAGCTCCCCAGTCAAACCGTAGTGCACCACGAAGAAAGGGGCTAACACTGCAAAAAACAGGCTTGTCAGCACCAAACTAGTGCCTAAATAATAAACCATGCTATATTGGGTTAACTTTCTCATCCAAGTGCTGCGTTGAAAGAGAAAAATTTGATCCGCTTCTTCCACAAATATGCGAAAGGTCCCTGACCAGGAAAATGGAATAAGCAAAAATAAGAAAACGTCGAAAGGAATATAGTTTAAGACAGGGGGAATTGCTCCCCACCAATTAATATAGGTGTGGACAAAAAGCGCCCCAAAAGGAATGACGATATATAAAGCTACAACCCAATCAACGACTGTTTTCCAGAGTGAATACTGGTATTTCCAGTCAGAAACAAAGCGATGTAAGAAAAGTCTCTTCACTGTTGTCATATACTTTTCTCCACTAACTTAATGAAGCAGTCATATAAAGAGCCATTGGGCAATTGAGATTGCCGGCGTATATCTTCAAGACTGCCTTTGGCCACAATGGTTCCTTCATTTAATAAGACAAAGGATGTGCAAATCTTCTCTGCTGCATCCAGGGAGTGGGTAGACATCAATACTCCGGCGCCCGCATCCCTGGCACTTTGGATTATTGACAAAAAGTCTCTTACTCCTAAAGGATCTAAACCAATAAAAGGCTCATCAACAATATAAAGGGATGGTTTGATGAGAAAGCCCAGTATAAGCATAACTTTCTGCTGCATCCCCTTGGAAAAGGTTATTGGCAAATTATGCTTAACATGGGCAAGCCCAAAGACCTTGAGCAGCTCTTCAGCCCGGTTTTCAAATACTTCCTTTTCCATTTCATAGACTGCAGCCGCAAACTCCAAATGCTCCCACAAAGTCAGTTCTTCATAAAGCACCGGCTGTTCAGGAATATATGTATAGTTTTTATATCCTTCCCCAAATTCAACCTTGCCTTCAAACTCAGGCACCAAACCCATAATGGCTTTTATCACGGTGCTTTTTCCCGCGCCGTTGGGACCGATCAAGCCCACAAGTTCCCCGGATCCCACAGATAAGGCCATGTTCTTGATCACAATCTTATCCCGAGCGTAGCCGGCTTTATCAATCTCAATCCTTAGCAGTTCCAATCTTATCATCACTTTCTTATATAATTAAAAGTTAAAAGAATCTAGAAAAACTACTCTCTATTTATTTAATTTCACTACCTTTTTCATGGGAAAGCCTCCATAAATTTACAATTATAACCAACTACTTTTTTAAATTGATTCTACATTTTTTACGTTATTTCCTCTATTTTATTCTATAACCAATATTCCCGAGCAGCAGAATATAAAACATGCTCTGCCAGAAAACTGCTTCTATCCACATTTGGATGCTTAAATTCCATAATCTTTACCATGCCAATTTTCTGCATCACCTTTTCCGATGGCAGGTCCTCATATTTAAGGCGCCAACCTAGTCTTGCTCTTGCCAATCACGAAAGATCAGCCGTGGGGTTTCAAAGTAGATCATAATAACTCCTTCCGATAATAAACACTTAAAAACTCCCCATATTCCTACCCACTGGAAACTTGAGGAGTTTTCAAATACACTTCATTGATCTCATCTTCTAATCAAATTATTCTAAAACAATTTTTTCATCCTCATTTGCTTCATGTATGCCGGCACACCTTTTGATAAGCAATTCTTGGAGTTCCGTCTGCCACATAAATAATGCCGCATTGCAGGAAGCCATGCTTTTCTAGTAAATGCTGCATAATACGATTATCTTCATGGGTATCAATCCGGATATTCCCTATCAGGCTTTGGCAAAACTTAAGGCATTCTTCAAAAATCCCTTTTCTGGTTCCGTCGCTTGCGATCCGGTGGATGGTGCCATAGGTTTCATCATTCAACCACCGCCCGTTTTCAATAACCTCATAGGTGGGATCATCACCGATGATAAAAGCGAAAGTCCCGCAAACTCGACCATTGTCTTCTAAGACATAGCAATTGCCATCAGCTATATCCTTCTCCAGGATTTCGCGGGAAGGATATCCCTCCGGCCACTGGCGGAGATTGCCGTTTTCTCGCATCTGTACTTTTGCGCAATCGAAGATTTCCAGGATTCTTTCTATATCGCTGCTGCTTGCTTTTCGGATGAGCATAGAACAACTGCCTCCCACTTCTCGAATAATCCCCCTTAGCTCCCCTGCAATTTCATGCCCACAGCGAATTTCTCAAATCCCAGCTTCTCATAAAAGGGCACTAAAGGTTCCTCGCAAAAGAATTGCAGATGAAGATTATTCTCTTGGCAATAATCCCTCAGCCTTTCGATGATATTTGTGGCAATCCCTTTGTGCCTGTGTAGTTTATGCACACCTAACCCGCATAAATAAGCATTAGTAACGCCATCGGAAATAATCCTTCCGGTGGCTATTAAGCTTTTTCCTGAGTAGGCGTAGATTGAGTAAGTGGACCCGGCCATAGCTTGGAGCAATTGCTCTGGACTTAAATTCAAAAAGCTGTTCCAGCCGAGATGCTCATAGAGTTCATATAACTCTTCTTTGGGAGGTAATCCTGTGCGATAAATTACTTCCATCTCCAAGCTCCTTTAAATCACTTATTTTTCGCGAAATAATTGCTCTGAATGATCAAATCCGATAGATTCAAACCCTTTCGGGCATGTTCTTCGTATTCCTTGCTCTCGCCCACAAAGGTTCCGTCGGCCAATACCGCATAATCTCTTTGAGTGGTTAAAAGATTTCGTCCCATAGCCGAATTGGCGTATTTTTCTTTTTCTATACCCATGAGATAAGCTACTGTCGGCAAGATGTCGATTTGGCTTCCTGTGGTCTCGATGACTTTGGGCTCCAGACCTTTCTTGTAGATAATCAAAGGCACCTTGAAGTTATTCTCCAGCCACCATTCTTCTTGAGGCTGAATACCCGCTAACTCATCTTTATAATACTTGTGGATTCCCTCATGATCACCATAAATCACGATGACAGTGTTCTCCAGAAGCCCTTTTTCATCCAGGGCATGGATAAATTGCCCGATCTGCTTGTCAGTATAGTGCAGACTTTGGAAATATCCCCCCAGCTTAGTCTGATCAAACTGCAGGTCCATTTCCAGTTCCCGGTATTCCTTGGGCAAATCATAAGGTCCGTGACTGGTCATGGTAACAATAAAATTGTAAAAAGGCTGGGGAGACTGTTCAAGATGGGGAAGCATTTGCCTTAAGAAACTTTCATCACTTAAACCCAAACCAATCTTCTCATCCATTTCGAAATCAGTAGCATCCAAAGTGTTTGCAAAACCTATCCCTTTTAAGGCCTGAACCCAGTTCCAGTAGCCAGGGTTATCCGCATGGCTGGCCTGAGTGGTGTAGCCTTTTTCAGCCAGTAGTTTCGGAAGAGAATTGTACTCATTAAGAGGGTAGCGGAAAAAGGTACTTCCTCTACGCACAGGGTAGACAGAGGCATTAGCCAAAAGCTCCGCATCGGAGGTAGTGCCGTTCCAGACCTGTTCATAGAAATTAGGAAAATAGAGGCTGTTTTTTAGAAGGCGATTGAGATTGGGGGTAATCTCCTGTCCTTCATATTTTTGATTGATGATGAAGTTCTCCAGAGATTCTACTTGAAGCAGGATTAGGTTCTGCCCGGCAAAGATTCCTTGGTAAGGGTTATTTTCCTCCAAGGGAGAATTTTCTTGATTCTGGGCAAACCAGTGTTGGATTTCTTCTTCCTGTTCCGGAGTTAACTCAATAACCTGGTTTTCTTTAAAGTAGACATAACCGTCATAAAAATGATAGCCGATAGGAGATAAATTCCGCATGGTGTCTGTGGGAGCCCAGCAGATTCTAAAGATGATATGGTTCTGACCATTCTCTACACGGTCATAGAAATAATGAGCGGAATAAATGTAGCCTGTAGCCAGGACACATATGAGCAAAAACCAAGGTAATTGGCGTGATATTCCTTTCCCAAGCTTTTTACTTAATAAAATAATGATTAGTCCCAATAGACAGTCGCCCACAAATATAATATCGCTCAAATAGAGCAGTGAAAAAATCGAACCGCCCAAATCCTCCAGATTGGTGAGTTGCTTAAGGAGATGAAAGCTTAAAAAATCTCTATACCCACGAAAATAGACCAAATCTGCTAAGAGGATTACAGATAGCAAGGTATTTAAAACCCAGGTTGACCAGAGACGAGATCTACCCTTGAAAAGCAAGGGTATGGAAAAATAGATTAAGGTAAAACAGAGGGCAATGCCTTTGGTTAACCAGTACTCATTTAAAAAGTAGAAATTCCAGGAGTTGTTCCAAGAAGTGGTGAGGCCCAGGAAAACAAGGACTTTTATATAGCCAATAATAAAGGATCCCCACCAATAAGGATCCGGCAAATGCTCCAGGACAATATGAAGATTTCTCTGAATGGGTCGATACTGAAGGGTGGACATCATGATCACCTTGATTTAGTTGGATTATAGGATATAAACACATCATATATTATAACATATTAATCAAGGTATAGAGTTAACCCTGAAAGCTAAAACAAATTGGCGCAGAAAAATTTCTTACTGCGCCAAAAAATTTGCGTGTATTAAGTGTATCAATATTAATAAGATGTATTAATACTAAAAGTTTAACATATTGGTTATACGATAGCGGTCTACATACCCTTCCTCATTCACCTGCACTATTCCTTCGCTTTTTTGGGTTACACTGTTTCCATCCTCGCCTCGTATCTCCACTTCGGCAGTGTAATAATATTGATTATTGGCGTCTTTGGTAAGCTTGATGTCCTTAACTAAAAACTTACATTTATTCTCATAAGCTAGCTGGTCAAACTTATTAATATATCCCCATTGGATTATTTGTTTTATAGCGTTTTGCGAACAGTAAGGTTGATACTTGTCCAGGAATGGCTTGAAAAGCTCTTCTCCATCCTTATCCTCAATAGGAATTATGCCCTGGAAGTTAGGATTTGCCTGATTGATATTGTGCAGAAAAGCCTGGTAATTTTCCATAAATTGTTCAAAAGTTTGGTATTCCTCTACCTGGTAGAGCTCTTTAACAAAGTTCAGAACATTCTCCTCTGCAAAGGACGAGGATAATAATCCCCCTGCCGGTTTAGTTTGCAAGGATTGACCACCTTGCTCCCCATGAGCCTGGTAGCTTGCCTGAGACACGCCAAAGGCTGAGGCTAACAGAAGTATAAAAGCCACCACAACACTTAACTGGGCCTTTTTCATTTCCATTCCCCCTTCCACTTTCTCTAATAAAATTATAATATATACGGCATATATTTTCATAGATTGGAATTATTATGATATTTGTAATCAAAAAGCAAAAAACAGCCTCTCTGTTTAACAGAAAGACTGCTTTTTTAGAAATTCTTTGCGACTATCTAATGCTTTGCAACGCTTAAGTTCTTAGCAACCGCCGCCGCAGCCACCACAGCCGGTGCCGCAGCCTTGGGCGCTGAAGTCCTTGGCTAAGCGGATTTCGAAAAAGCCACCTTCTTCATTTTCCACGAACTCGATGAAAGCATCTTCGAGATATTCGGAAAGAGAGCTGGCAGTTATAATGGATAAACCATGCTCTTCATCCAGGACATCGAGCTCTGTCTTGGTCTCCTCTAAGGTCATCCCAAAACTTGGGCCCCCACAGCCAAATCCCGCAAGATAAAGGCGTAGATAGGTATTCTCCTTGTTTTGGGCTTTTTGGACTTCCTTAACTTTTTGGGCCGCAAGTTCGGAAATTTTAACCATTAAATACATCTCCTTAATTTGACCTAGGCGATCTTGGAGATTTTTACACTGCAAGCCTTATATTCGTAGGTCTTCGCCAGTTTATCTCCTGCGCCGTTGGTCAAGACATTTGTTGGGGTATCGGCATAATGGAAGGTCATAAAGACCATTCCTTGTGGAACCCGCTCCGTCAGCATTACTTTAGTAACGACTTCGCCCCGGCGGGAAGCCACCTTCACAAGTTCACCATCTTCAATTCCCAGTCTCTTAGCATCCTCAGGATTAATTTCCGCCAATTCTTCAGGCGAATGGGTCATGAGGGCTTCGGACTTCATGGTAAAGATGTTGTAGTGAGAGAGTTTACGCCCGGTGTTAAGCAGGAAAGGATACTCATCATCAGGCAACTCTTTGGGCGGTTCATATTCAATCGCTTTAAAGAGCCCTTTGCCTCGCGTAAAGCTTTCCTCATGCATGACTTTGGTACCGGGATGATCTTTAC